>Ga0302323_100000459_pt1 | contig 32428 bp, 29 predicted proteins | sample Fen_T0_3_FD_201950 | JGI IMG/M metagenome (GOLD analysis project Ga0302323, IMG submission 201950) | Peat permafrost microbial communities from Stordalen Mire near Abisko, Sweden - Fen_T0_3 | ecosystem: Environmental > Terrestrial > Soil > Wetlands > Permafrost | place: Sweden: Abisko...
ATCTGCGGCTCCATTGGCGCCTAGCAGGGTACTCCACGGTATCGTCGTGATGCTGAAGAGGACGGCAAGCGCTAGCACGCAGGCCATGGCCAATAAGGCGACAAAGGCAGTGCTAAGGTATTGGCCGGCCTCAGCCCGATCTCCGCGACCGTTGGCTGCGGAAAGCATGTTGACGAGGCCGTTGGCCAGCCCCAGGTCGAAAAGAGATACCCATGCGACCAGTGTCGTCACGATGGCCCAAAGGCCAAACCGTTCCTTTCCGAGATAGGTGAGGACAATCGGGACACTAAACAGGGCCAGCAGAGAGCCAACCATTCGGATGGCCATACCTGTGACGGTGGTCCAGGCGATTCGTCGGTAACGTTCGAGCGATCGGCCATCCGCTGTTGAGGTGTCGAATGCTCTCAATCGAAGGACGCCAAGAACTTGGCGGGCTCGTTGCCAAAGGGCTGGGCCTCTGACGGCCTGTTGTGGCAACGCAGGTGGCACATCTTTTTCCGGCTCCTGCATCGCTGTTTCCGGCAACCGTAGCGTCTCCTATCCCCAAAGTCGAGCCGGCGATTTTCCTCTGTTCGCCCGACGGCGACCCGTGTCATTCGGTCTCGTAGGCTCGCACCGTGGTCCTTCTCTTCGCAACGATACGGGGATCAGGTCGAATGGGAGGTCTTGTTGGCCTCTATGCGTTCAATGTCCGTGTATCCTGCGATCGGAGCAGGCCTCGATGGACATAACCGTGAACAACATTCCTCCCCCATGCAAGCTTTGCGGCTCAAGCGTGGACTATCGTTTTTCTCTGCCACTGGTGGATGGACTGGTGGGCCGGTACTTCGAGTGCCGCCAATGCCATCTCCTTCAATCCTGGCACCTGGACTCCTTTTCATCACAGGCATTGGACGATTTCTACGGAAAGAGTCAAACGCTGGAGGAAGACTCGGGCGCCGCCTGGAGGCAGTACTGCATCGCTACTCGGCTGACGCAACTTCGCCGCCTGGGAGCTTTTCCTTCCGGCAAGAGCCTGCGTTTCCTTGACTACGGAGGGGGATCGGGATTTACGACCTCTTTCGTCATTCATCGCTTCGGCTGGACGGCTTACACCTTTGACGCACATTCCGCACCTGCCTTTTCGCCGCAGAGGCTCCTGCGCACGTGGAGCGAGGTTGTCCGCAACGGTCCTTATGACGTCGTTCTCGCAACCGAAGTAATCGAGCACCTCATCAGGCCTAGGGAAGCTTTGCTCGCTCTGAACGGAATTCTTGCGAACGATGCCCATGTGTATCTGACGACGGGGCTCTACGTCCCTGGCGCGTGCGACGCAAACTGGAACTACCTTGCGCCCGCGTCTGGTCAACACGTGTGCTTGTATTCGATGGGCGCAATTCAGGAGGTCGCTCGCCTCCTCGGTGCCTCATTTGCCATGCAAGTCGGCTCGGATCACGAATGGCTCTTGGCTCGGTGTCCGACTAGCCGATTCGCGGGCTCAAGCATCGCGCTGGGGATGATCGCAAGGGTGCTGAGGTCGGCGGTGAGTCTAGGGCTTTCGCCCAGGATCGCGTGAAACGTGACGAGGCCACATCACGGAGGCCAGCTCGGCACAGAGGGGCCCTCCACGCCCTCGTAATGCGACGCGGCCCGGCGCAACTTTTCCGAGCTTTGGCCGATGCTGTCTTGGTGAGGACTAACGATGCTGACCGGCTCCTGGTTTAGCAGATTTTGGACGCGCCTACGCGAGCGTGTCATTCAGGACGTTCCCGCCAGCCTTGAACAATGCGAGTCCTGCCGAGCGATCGATTGCGTCCAAGAGCGTTGGCAAACCTGCGCTCGCCGACTTGCTAGCGAGGCCGAGCGACTTTCTCTTTCGTCGGACGATGGTGTGGCCCCCAACGGTGCTACCCGATCCCAGGAAAAGCCGTGGTACCTTTCCGCCGAGGATCCGTCGAACGAATCGGAAGACGGATCGGCCTTCCGATCGGAAGACGGATCGGAAGACGGATCGGAAGCTGTCGGCACAGCTGGGCCGCGCTCGTAGCTCTGCAATTCCTCTCGCGACCCTGGATTCTTCCGTTGACAGCGACAGCCAATCTCCACACAGGCGGGGTGGGGGCGACTGCGGAATCTGCGACGAAAGTGCAGACCACGCGCATGGATGACCTCGATTTGGTGCGCAGGAACTGCCGTCTTTCGAAATTGCCGGCCAAACGATGGTGCGAAGCTTCGAAACAGGGTTTCTCTTAAAGACTGGTACACCCTTTGCTCACCTCGATGGAAAGGGACCTTCGCAACCAATACAAGGAGACACAATGACCAGGACAACCAAGATCATCGGGATAGGCGCCATCTTGCTGGCCGGGCTGACAACCGTCGCGTTTGCTCAAGGACTTGGAGGTGGGGGGCACAAGGGCTTCAAGAACGGTTTGCCACCGATTCCCGACCTGACCCAGGAGCAAAAACAGAAAATCACGGATCTCAAGACGACGGCCATGCAGCAGTCGCCGCCGTTGCACGAGCAAATCGTGACCATTCGCAAGGACATTCGCGCACTTTGGACTGCCGACAGCCTGGTCCGCGCAGCTATTACCAAGAAGGAGGCGGAGGCGGAGGGGCTTATGCAGAAGGTGAAGGGGATCTGGACCGACTTCTTCTTCCAATTGCACGATGTCCTTACACCGGCCCAGCGCACTTGGCTAGCCCAGCACGGACCGGGCAAGGACGGCCATTTCGGTGGACCGGGCATGGGCTTGGGAGCCGAGGGCAGCTGCCCCTGCGCTACCCCACAGCCGTAGCGTGGCGATTCGTACGAGCCTATCTTCGGGCTGGGCTCGTGTGCCAAGCACGCGGCGGGTGCTCGGCAAGGGGCAAGCAGGCGGGTAAGATACTTCCGTGATTCGTTGGTTCTTACCGATTCTTGCCCTCACGACCACCACTGCTCCGCGCGTCGGAGATCTGGCGCCGGAATTCACCGCGACCGAGTTGGGCCGAGCTACGCATCGAGCGTCGCTGTTCGGGCAGATCACCATAGTCGAGTTCTTCGCCACGTGGTGCGGTCCTTGCCGAGAAAATTTGCGCGACATGCGCTCGTTGCAGGAGGAGTTTGGTCATCGCATCCAGACGCTCGTGATTGCCACGGACGACCCCACCGCGGTGCGAAGGTTCCTCGAAGAAAATCCGCAGCCGAAAGACAGCACCTGGATCGTCGACGGCACCGGCCATCTGGCCAGACGCTGGGGTGAGGATCGCCTCCCGACGACCTTCTTTGTGGACAAGCAGGCTGTCATTCGTCACATCAACCGTGGGCACGGCCCTGGCTTTCTGGCGCGATCTGCTCGCTGGCTGCGCTCGATGCTGACTCCTTGATCGTGGGCCGATCGAGGACGAATGTTCTGGAGGGTGGACCCGCCGACGAGGCACTGCTAGGGTCCGCCCATGAAGGCCCGGACGAGCACCAGCGATGCCGACTACACCAAGTGGCTGCGTCGCCAAGAATCAGTTTGGTGGAAGCGCCTCCTCGACGTGCAGAGGCCCTATCGATACCACCTGCGCTCTTTGAAGCTGGGTTATGTCTTGGATGTGGGCTGTGGTTTAGGAAGGAACCTACACAACTTAGCCGGAAAGGGCGTCGGAGTCGATCACAATCCCGAATCAGTTGCCTCGGTCCGTGCACGTGGCTACACCGCTTACCTCCCCGACGAGTTTCTCGCCTCGGAAGATGGGCAGCCCGATCGTTTTGACGCGATGCTGCTTTCCCATGTCGCCGAGCACATGCATTTCGACCAAGCGCGCGCCTTGGTGGCGACGTACCTACCCTTCATTCGCCGGGACGCACGTGTCGTGTTCATCACGCCGCAGAGGGCGGGATTTCGTTCGGATCCTACCCACGTACAATTTTTCGACTTCGCGGATCTCACGCGGTTGGCTCTCGCCTTGGGGCTCGAAGTCGAAAGGCACTATTCTTTCCCTTTTCCGCGATTTGCTGGCCGTTTGTTCAAGCACAACGAGTTCGTGTTGCTGGCGCGAAAGCGGAGATGACCCTGTTCGCGTGTATCGTTGGATGGATTTGACCCATGACAATGCCTTCCTCCTCTTCCTGGCCTGACCAGTCCCCGTCGCTGCCTATCACGGCTCCTGCGCGGTTTCGCATTTCTGTGGCGTTGTGCACCTACAATGGGGCACGGTTTCTGGAAGCCCAGCTTGACAGTTTCCTAAAGCAGTCACGTCCGCTCGATGAGCTGGTTGTTTGTGACGATGGTTCGACGGACGAGACGGTTACCATGCTTGAACGTTTCAAGACGCGGGCGCCTTTTCCCGTCCACCTATGCCGGAACGAGACCAGGCTGGGCTCGACCAAGAATTTCGAAAAGGCCATCGGTCTTTGCAGTGGAGACTTCATCGCAACGTCTGACCAGGACGACGTGTGGTTGCCAGACAAGATCGCACTGAGTGAAGAGGCCCTGGCAACGAATCCCGATCGTGGGCTGGTCTTCACCAATGCCGATGTCGTCGATGATGATTTGCGGTCGAGGGGGCATCGCATGTGGGACGCTATCCACTTCGGTTTCTTAGCCCGACGGCGCGTTCGCAAGGGCCATGCCTTCGAGATTCTCTTGCGGCAATGGGTGGTCACGGGCGCGACCATGATGTTCAAGGCTGTCTACCGGCCCTACATCCTGCCCATCCCGAGTAGTTGGGTTCATGACGGCTGGATTGCCTTTGTGATAGGAGCCATGGCTGAGGTCGGATTGGTAGAGCGATCGACGGTCAAATATCGCCAGCATGCCGCCCAGCAAATTGGCGGAGAGAAGCTGAGCTGGAAGGCCCGCTACGAATTGGCTCGAGAGATGGGCCCGCCTCACTTTCGCCTGGCCTACCAGCGTTGCCTGCTGGCGCAGGAACGTCTGAGGGAGTTCTCCTCGCGTCTTCGCGATCGGAGATTTCTTTCTTTGGTCGATTGCAAGGTCCAGCATCAACAGCGAAGGCTTGCGATTTCCGAGAGTCGATCGCGATGGCGGCGCATAGCTTGGGCTCTTGGCGAATTGTTTCGCGGGGGCTATCAACGTTACTCCTCGCCAGCCGGCCCGCATTTCCTAAAAGACCTGTTCTTGTAGGTGGGCGCGGGGCACTTCGCCCCCCCATCCCCGCCTTGACTTCTGTTTGTGAGCGTCAATCATTGGATGGACCGCCTTGCAGGCGTTTCAACCATGTTCACCCTACCATCAGGTTTCCCGCGCACTGAACAGATAGACACCCATCGCAAGGCCCTGGCCATCAACCTGGACGAACGCCGCTACGGCACGTTCGCCGAGGTTGGTGCCGGACAAGAGGTTGCACGGTGGTTTTTTCGGGTCGGGGGGGCCTCGGGCACCATCGCCAAGAGCATGTCGGCCTACGACATGGCAGTGAGTGATGCGATTTATGGTCACACCGAGCGCTACGTGTCGCGCGATCGGTTGCAGAGCATGCTCGACTACGAGCACGAGAAGAACGTCAAGCGGCTGAGCGCTGCCCGCGGCGATACCACGGCATTTTTCGTTTTTGCCGATACGGTTGCCGCCAAAGGATTCCACAGCAGCAAAAAGGACTGCCATGGTTGGTTGGGCCTGAAGTTTCAGTCCCACCCCCGCGACAATGAGAGCCAGATCATCTTGCACGTGCGCATGTTGGATCGCGATACGAACCTGCAGCAGGAGGCGCTGGGCATCGTCGGCGTGAACCTGCTCTATGGTGCTTTCTTCTTGCACCATGAGCCCGACCTCCTCGTCGAGTCTCTGCTGGACAACCTGTCCACCGACCGCATCGAAATCGATATGATCGAGTTTTCAGGTATCGAGTTTCGCCACGTCGACAATCGCCTCATGAGCCTGAAGCTGGTGCAGCTTGGGCTGTCCCAAGCCGCCATGTTCGACGCCAAGGGCGAGGTCTTGCAGGCCACGGAGGTGCTCCACCGCAAGCCGGTGCTCGTCCTGCGGGGCACCTTCCGGCCCGTCACCAAGGTGAATATCGATATGTTGCGTTGTGCGCGCAGCGCCTTCGCCAAGGCCCAGGGGACGACGGAAGCCGAGATTGTCGAGGTAGCCGAAATCACCATGAGCAACTTGCGCAGCGACGGCGGCACCTTGGATCCGCGCGACTTCCTGGCCCGCGCCGATGTCCTGGGGGCCGCCGGCAAGACTGTTCTCATTTCCGACTACTTCGAGTACTTCCGCTTGGCTAGCTACCTGCGTCGTTGCACCAGCAGTGCCATCGCCATCGTGCTGGGAACTGGCAGCTTGGTCCAGCTCTTCGACGAGAAATACTACGCCAGCCTCGACGGTGGCCTGCTCGAAGCCATCGGCCGCCTCTTCAGCAAGGAAGTGAAGCTCTACGTCTACCCCATGCTCGAACCGGGGACGACCAAGCTTACGACGGCTTCGAACATGGAATTGCCGGAGGGTCTCAGCAAGCTGTATGGCTACCTGCTCGATCGAGGTGCCCTGGTGGCCATCGAGGACTTCGACCCCAAAGTTCTGCCTATCTTTTCGCAGGAAGTGTTTCGGCGCCTGAAGGCCAGGGATCCTTCCTGGGAAGCCATGGTTCCCGAGGCGGTCGCCGAGATCATCAAGCGTCGCGGTCTGTTCGGCCAGACGCCGCGCGGTTGACCTGCGGCGCGGTCACCGGACGACTGACAGCCATTGACAGCTGCGGCTTCTGTTGTTAGGTTAGACTAACAATGACAGCGGCTGCTCACAGCACCTCCGAGGCAGAGATAAGCTCGTCGCTGGAGGACTACCTCGAAACTATCTACCTGCTGGTGCAAGAACAGGGGTTCGCGCGCGTCAAAGACGTGGCGCGTGCGCGCGACGTGAAGGCGGCTTCGGTCTCCATTGCGCTGCGCAGGTTGGCCGAGCTGGACTTGGTTCGTTACGAGCGGCGCGAATACATCGCCCTGACCGAAGCCGGCGAGAAGGCGGGGAGGCGAGTTTTTTCTCGCCATCGCTTGCTCACACGCTTCTTCGAAGAGGTGCTGAGTATGCCGGCGGCATCTGCCGGTGAACAAGCGTGCGCCATGGAGCACAGCCTCACCGACGAAGCCATGGATCGCATGGTGCGTTTCTTCGAGTTTCTGGGCACCTGTCCGTCGGTGGTGGACAGCTTTCGCCAATGCCCGATGGTTCAAGACGACAAACGCCAGTCCCACATCCACATGGGGCAACTTCCCCATGCCTGCACGGTTTGCACGAAGAAGAAGGAGAACTTGTCCATGAGTCTAGGTGACGTGAAGCCCGGGAACAGCGCGGTGGTGACCAAGATCAACGCGCTGGGGGCGCTTCGCCAGCGCCTTTTGGACATGGGTGTCCTTCCTGACACGGTCATCGACATCGAGCGCGTCGGGCTTGGCGGCGATCCCTTCTGGGTGCGCTGCCAGGGCGCCCGTTTGGCGCTTCGGCGCAGCGAAGCGAATTCCATCATGGTCCGCCCGGCTGAATAGCATCGTAGCAAGGAGCACCCGTCATGTTTGCCACAGCGAGCACTGCGCCCACCATTCTTCCCGCGACCGAGGTTCGCGTGGCTTTGGCGGGTAATCCCAACTGTGGCAAGACCTCCCTGTTCAATGCCTTGACCGGCGCTCGTCAGCACGTCGCCAATTATCCGGGGGTCACCGTGGAAAGGCGCAGCGGTAGCTGCGAGATCGACCGGCGCACGATGAGCGTCATCGACCTTCCCGGCACCTACAGCCTCAGCTCCTATTCGCCCGAGGAGCGCGTAGCCCAGGACGAGCTGACGGCAACGCCGGACGTGGTCGTGGTGGTGGCGGATTCCACCCAGCTTCAGCGCAACTTGGTTCTGCTCGCGCAGATCATGCAGACAGGGGCCAACCCGGTTCTGTGCCTCAACATGGCGGACGAAGCGCGCGCCGCCGGCCAGAAGCTGGACCTGGTCCTCATGGAGAAGTTACTCGGATTTCCCGTCGTCGAAACCGTCGGCCATCGCGCTCAAGGTGTGGCCAATCTGAAGCAGGCGATTGCGCGCGCGGCTGCCCATCCGGCTGGACCTACCAAGTTGGTGTTGGGGGAGATGATGGAACAAGCCTTGGCGGCGCTTCGGCCCCTGCTCCCGAGACACGGCGGGGGAATCTTTGCCAGCGACTGGATGGCCACGCGATTGCTGGTTGGCGACGCCGAGTACGGCGCCCGCGTGGCGGCCATGCCGGGTGGTCCTGCCGTGCTCGACGAGGCCAAGCGCCAGCGCGAGCGCATCGAAGCCCGGGCCGGTGTCGACATCGCGATTTTCGTGACCGAGCGCTACTTTGGTTTCGTCGGCGGTCTCCTGCGCGAAGTGCGCACCCAGGCGTCGCGTGCCGATGCCCGCCAGCTTACCGACCGCATCGAAGCCGTCCTGGTGCATCGGATCTTCGGCTTGCCCATCTTCGCCCTGGTGATGTACGCCATTTTCTGGCTGACGTTCAAGGTTGGTGAAGTGCCGATGAACTGGATCGATTCTGGCGTTCACTTCCTCGCCAGCCGTGTTGGCGACTTGTGGGCGGTCGGCTCGACGTCCTTGCTGCGCTCGCTTCTCGTCGACGGAATCATCGCTGGCGTGGGCGGCGTCATCGTCTTCTTGCCCAACATCGTCCTGCTCTTTCTCGGCCTGGCGTTCTTGGAGGATACGGGCTACATGGCGCGTGCCGCGTTCCTGACCGACCGTCTCATGCACCGCTTTGGTCTGCACGGCAAGAGCTTCATTCCCATGCTGTCCGGGTTTGGCTGCTCGGTTCCCGGTATCATGGCCACGCGCACCTTGGAAAATCATCGCGACCGCATCGTCACCATGCTGGTCTTGCCCTTGATGTCGTGTGGGGCACGCCTGACCATTTGGATGCTGCTCATTCCCGCCTTCTTTCCGCCCGCCTGGCGCGCCCCCATGTTGTGGCTGGTCTATGCCGTGGGCATCGTGCTCGCCCTGGTTCTTGCGCTCATCCTGCGCAAGACGCTCATGCGCGGGGATGACGCTCCCTTCGTCATGGAGCTACCTCCTTACCGTCTGCCCACCTTGCGAAGCGTGCCCATCAAAATGGCCGAGCGGTCGGGTCTGTACCTGCGCAAGGCCGGCACCACGATCCTTGGCATCTCGATCCTGCTGTGGGCAGCTACCTCATTTCCCAAGCCGTCCACCTACCGTGTCGACGCTCAGCTTGCTTCTGGCCAGGCGGTCCTGGTCCACGCCAGTACGCCCCAGCCAGTTGGCCAGCCAATCCTGCTGACCGAGGCAGATGTCACCAGCCGACGGGCTGCCGAAAACTTGGAAAACTCGATCGCGGGCCGCATCGGCCACACGCTCGAGCCGGTCTTTCGGCCCCTTGGCTTCGACTGGAAGATCGTCACGGCGATGATCGGGGCGTTCGCGGCCAAAGAGATCTTCGTGGCACAGATGGGGATCGTGTACTCCATCGCCGATGCCGACAAGGGCACCGAGGGGCTTCGTGCCGTGTTGGCGCGCGACTACGGTCCCTTGGTGGCGCTGAGCATGATGCTGTTTCTTCTCATCGGGACGCCCTGCATGGCTACCGTGGTGGTCACCCGGCGCGAGTCGGGCAAGTGGGGCTACGCCTTGTTACAGCTTGGCGGGCTGACCGGAATCGCTTACGGACTGGCCCTGCTGGTTTACCAGGTAGGAAGGCTTTTCATCTGAACGAGGAATCCCCATGGAGAACATCATCGTTGCGGCCATCGTCGGTGTAGCTGGGGTGTGGGGCGGATTTCGTCTGCTGCACAAGCGCAAAGCAGACGGGTGCGGCAGTGGCTGTGCCGGTTGTAGTTGCCCGAGCAAGCCGCGATCGGAACGACAGAACCTGGTTACGCTGCGACGCTGAAACTCGTCGTGGCGGCCAGCCACCAACAGAAACAGGAAGGCCCGTGGACACAGCTTTGAAACAGTTTCGTCAGGACAGCCCGACAGTTGGTGACTTGCGCTGCGACTGTGGCAAATTGCTCGCCCGAGTCCTGCGAACGGTACTCGAGCTCAAATGTTCGCGCTGCAAACGAGTCGTACTAGTGGTCAACGGCCATCGCTACCAAGAGGCCGGCGGATCGCCGTGCCCGAGCTGCGACGAACGTTCCTCGCAAGAGGATTCGACAGAGGCGTAGGTCCCGGTTCCAGTCGTTCAACCTCTGCGGCCAGCAGTCCTGAACTCCGCGCCCTTTCCCGCCGCCGAAGCACTTGGCGGTGCCAAGGAATCTCGATGAAAAGGCACAGAGTTACCGTCCCCTGTTCGATGTTGGTCATGTTGCTGGGGGTGCTGGTCGCTTCCGGCGCCCAGGCCGAAGACATCCAGCCGCCCTTGACCGCACCCGCTGCCACGGCAGAACCGTGGGGCGCGGCGGACCGCCTTTTTGCGGGTTTCCAAAGTACCTACATCTGGCAGAAGAAGCCTGCGTTTCATGCCCCCTACACCGGGGACAACAGCCTTCTGCCGGGCGCCGAGACCGGCTACACGTTGTCGGCAACGCTGTTCCTGGGCGCTCGGCCGTGGCGAGGCACCGAGGTCTTCATCAATCCCGAGATCATTCAGGCTCTCGACATTTCCGACCTGCATGGTCTGGGCGGCATGAGCAACAGCGAGAACCAGAAAGGCGGCAAGGCCACACCCAAGCTCTATCTCGCCCGCGCCTTCGTCCGGCAGACCATTTCCTTCGGCGGCGAGGCGTTGGCCGTCGACGCCGGCCAGAACCAATTCGCCACGACTGTCCGAAGTCGACGGTTGGTCATCACGGCAGGCAACATGTCCCTCATCGACGTGTTCGACATCAACCCGTATGCCCACGACGGCCGCACCCAGTTCACCAATTGGGCGCTGCTGGCGCATGGGGCGTTCGATTTCGCGGCGGACACGCGGGGCTACACCTGGGGTGTCGCCGCCGAGTACTACCACGATGCCTGGGCTTTCCGTTTTGGCCGCTACCTCGTGCCCAAAGAGTCGAATGGCATCGCCCTGGACTTCAACCTTTTCGCCCACTACGGCGACAACCTCGAGGTCGAGCACAGCCACCACTATCGTGGGCTGGCGGGGAAGGTTCGCGCCCTGGTATTTCGCAATTTCGAACGCATGGGCGCGTTTGCCGACGCTGTCCATGCCGCCGACGCCGCCGGTGTCGTTTTTCCGGATGTAGGCGACGTGCGCCGCGACCAGGCGAAGTACGGCCTTGGCCTTGCCTTGGAACAGGCGGTTCACCGCGACGGTGGCGTGTTTCTTCGGGGAAGCTGGAACGATGGTCGCACCGAAACCTACTCGTTTGCGGAAATCGAACGTTCCTTGGCCATCGGCGGGGCGATGAGAGGTCCGCTGTGGTATCGGCCGGGCGATACCGCGGGGATTGCTTGGGTCGCAAACGGGCTCTCGAAGGATCACCAAGACTACTTGGCGCGCGGCGGGTTGGGATTCCTGATCGGCGACAGGCAGCTACCGAACTACCAGCCCGAGCAGATTCTTGAAGCCTACTATTCGTTTGCCGCTTTTCGCGGCCTGTGGTTCACCGCGGACTTTCAGCACGTCACCAACCCCGCCTACAATGCCGACCGCGGTCCGGTGAACTTCATCGGCATTCGCTTGCATCTCGAAATTTGAGGGTGTTGGCTTTTTGACGGAAACCGTGTCCCCGTCAGGCGCAGGGGCCGATGGGCAACACCGTTCGCCCGTGGACCTCGTTCAGCATCTGGGCGGTACCCAGGTAGACAGCGGAAAGCCCGGTGAAGATGCCTTCGATCCCGGCGATGACGGTGATGCTGTGGTTACCGGTGAAATCGCCGGCAGCCAGTAGGGCAAATAGCACGGTTAGCGAACCGAACACCGTCATCAGCGCCCTGTTCATCTTCAGCGTGCCCAGGAACATCAGCAGGGTAAACAGCCCCCACAGCGACAAGTAGCACGCCACCGAGGTCTTGTCCGGTGCTGCCGCCCAGCTCATCTTGGGCAACACCAACATGGCGACCAGGCTAAGCCAGAACAGGCCGTATGACGTGAAAGCCAGCATTCCGAAGGTGTTTTTCTTTTTCCATTCCATCACGCCCACGATGACCTGGCCGATGCCGCCATAGCAGATGCCCATGGCCAGGATCATGCTGGATAGCTGGATCAGCCCGGCATTGTGCAAATTGAGCAAGATCGTCGTAAGTCCGAAGCCCATCAGGCCAAGCGGAGCCGGGTTGGCGGACATATCCTTGATGGCGGTTTCGGCGTGCTCCATGGCAGCGTTGCCCTTACCACGAACGAGGCCCCCAGACGCAATTGGAATGTTCGCCACCAGCGACTTTTCTCGCATGGCCTCTGTCGCGCTGGCGGCGGTAGCTGATTGGGCTTACGATGACGAGGTCCAACCTCCAAGGAGATCTCATGCTGCGCGCCCTGGTCAGAACGATGTTGGTTGCGGTGCTGCTGGCGGTCGTGTCGTCCCTTGGCTGCGGAGGGGGAAGTAGCCCGTCCGGGGCAGCTGGTTCGTCGGGTGTGACCGGGACCAAGACGCTTGCCGCCCTCAGCGCCGCCGAAAAGGGTCAGATCTGCGACTGGACGGCCAGCCTGTACGGCGGCTATGGCAAGACCGTCACCTGCGCGGATTCGACGATCGACGGGCCCGAGTCCCAGGCTGACTGTCTCGCTGTCTCCGCGGCGCTCTCGCCCAGCTGCTCTGCGACGGTAGCTCAAGCAGAAGGGTGTACGAAGCTCATGGCAACCTGCGACGCCAAGGTGGTTACGCCGGATTGCCTGGCGCTTTATGCCTGCTACCCGAGCTCGCTTACCCCGTAGAACGTTTCTAGCCGAAGCGCGCCAGCGCGCGAGCCTTGGCTTTGGCTGCCTCTTGTTCGCGCGTGCGGGCGGGTGCGCTGGTTATCAAGCTGGTCACCAGGCGTTGCGCGACCTGAAAGGTCTCGTCCACGGCCCGGTCAAATGCCGCCTGATTGGCGGTCGATGGCGAGGTGAAGCCGCTCAGTTTGCGGACGAACTGCAACGACGCCGCGCGGATTTCTTCTTCCGTGGCAGGCGGATCGAAATTGAACAGGGTCTTGATGCTTCGGCACATTCGCTTTTCTCCTTCTGCCGTTGAAGGATAGCGGGTTCAGCGCGGAATCGCCGGTGGTCGCGCCGCGGACAGCGCGGGTCCACCTGCACCCATGGCGTAAACCAGGGGAACGCCGGGCGCAATGATGTTTACGTCCAGGGCACTGCTGGCCAACAGATTCTGGGTTTCCAGGACCTCGAAGAGGGCGTTGGCGATGATCGGGCTCTCGGCGATTTGCGACAGGGTGCGACCGACGATTTGCGGCCGGGTCGCTGCGGCCTTGGCGAATTCAATCGCCGCTTGCCGCTCGGCGGTCGAACGGATCACGTTCACCCGGTTCGAACCGTCTTGCTGGATGGCGGCCGTCACTTGGCGCAGGCGATTGACCACCTTTTGCTCGATTTGCGAGATCATGCCCCGGTCGCGGAAGTGCACCTTGCGGATGTAAATGCTGCCTACCTGGTAGCCCCATTCCCTGGATTTCGCCGAGACTTCCTGGCGGACCAAGCTGCTCATGCCGTGGCGGCTCTCCAGCATGTCGGACAGCTTCATGTTGCTGAGGCAGCGCACGGTAGCGTTGGAAATGTTGGCGCGTAGCGAGCCCATGGGATCGGTGTTCTTGTACAGGTAGGCCACGGGGTCGCTGACTACCATTTCGCACCACACGCCGATGCCCATGGGGGCGCCCTCCTCGGAATTGACGGGCTGGCTGCGCAGGTAGGTTTGGTCGACGCGCAGATCTACGGTGAACTTCTTGCCGAAAACCGGCAACAGGATGGCAAACGGCCCCATGCTTCGCCATGGGCAGTGCAGCCCCGGCTCGGTAATGACTTGGCGAACTTTGCCGAACAGCTCGAAGACCACGCACTGGCGTTCCCGAACGACCACGTACAGGGCGAGCCGACGGGCAAATGCCAGACCGATGGGCATGACGATGAAGCAGGCCACGAAGGTCATGGCCACGGTGGTCAGAAAGTGGAGGATGGCGTCCATTACTTGCCTCCTTGCGATGCATCCGACGAGGCTTCCCGCAGGACCAGGTGACTGGCCCGGCGGTGGAGGGCGATTTTGGCGTTGCGAACATAGGCAGTGATGGCTTGCGGGCCGCCGCTGCCGACCAACTCGCGCAACTGCTCGGCCAGGGCCAGCAAGGGTTCGACTTCGGCCTGGGCGTTCAGGGTTTCGATTTCGACCGCGCGCTTGGACTGAACGATGCGCTGATCGGCCGCCGCTTGCGCCAAGCTGATTTCGCTCGACACGTGGTTGTGGGCGGTGTTGATGGCGGCCAGCGCCGAATCCACTTCGGGTGGCGGGTCGATGCCGGTGATCAGGGCGGCGTCCAGTCGGATGCCGTAGCGACCGGCAGCCGAGGCACATTCGTCGTCCATGCGCTCGTTCAAGTCGCGTAAGTTTTTGCGTAGATCGTTGATGGAAATACCCTGAATGCCGCCGATGTCGTCGGGTTCCGCTAGCGGGGCAGCGGCCCCGGCCTTTCTGGGGGCCTCGAAGTTGGCAATGCGATCGCGAAGGATCGAGACGAAATAGCCGAGCACGTGGGCGACGGGATTCTTGACGCCGAAGAGGTAGGCGTAGAGGTTGCGCTCGGAGAGCGTGAAGCGGATTTGTCCGCTGAGGCCGGTGTTCAGCTGATCCTTGGTCACCGCCTCCAAGACTTGGCCGCCGGAATTTGCCGACGGATCTTCGACGTCATAGGCGATGGAAACCGTGGAGGTTGCAATCGAGGCGCGATGAAGGGTCTGCCAGGGCAATTTCCAATGGAAACCGGGGCCAATGACCCGAACCTGGGGGTAGTCGTAGCGCTGCCGCTCTTCCGGGGTCAGGTTCTCCGAAACCGGATCGCTGAGCGTGGTCGCGTCGCCCAGCCTCTGTGCCCGTCCGAACGTGCAAAGTACCGCGCGTTCGTTGGGTCCCACGGTAAAGAAGCCGCCCAGACCATAGCGGGCGAAGAACCACAAGATAACGCCCAAGATAACGGCAAGAAGAATATCCATGGCCAGCGATTGTAGGCGAACCGTGGCCCGCGTCTACTTAGCATCCGTCGTCTACGCATACCGGCGCAGACTCGCACTCGACATTTGCCGGGGCGGCGCTATGGAATTGCCATGCCAAGTACTTGGGATCCAACCTCCCTTTCCCCGTCTGCGGCCTTGCAGCGCCTGCTAGATGGTAACCAACGTTTCCTCGAGCGCGGCGCTGGTCTGGCGGCGCGCACGTTTTCCCCTGATCTGGCGACTGTACCGCAGCGTCCTTTTGCCATCGTGCTTGGATGTTCCGACTCGCGTACGCCGGTCGAGATCCTCTTCGACGAAGGGTTTGGCGACCTTTTCGTCGTGCGCATCGCCGGCAACGTCGTGGCACCGTCCGTGGTAGGGTCGATTGAATTCGCGGCGTCGCAGTTCGGCACGCGACTGGTCGTGGTCCTGGGGCACACCCGCTGTGGTGCCATCGCGGCCACGGTGAAGGCGGTGCAGACAGGGAACGGGCCGGAATCGAAGAACATCCGATCGATTACCGACCGCATTGCCCCCCACATTCAGCAGATGGTGCAATCGACACAGACCGCGGCCGACGAGGGGTTGCTGCGCGAGCTGATGCGGGTCAACGTACGAGCGTCGGCCGATCACTTGCGCCACGGCAGCCAACTGCTCGAGGAGTTGGTGCTGGCCGGGCGGCTTGCTATCTTGGGCGCTGAATACGAGCTGGAAACCGGCCGTGTGCACTTCTTCGACGGGCTGCCGTTGGCACCTCGTGCGGGGTAGTCGAGGGAGTTGATGTGTGCTTGGCGGGCAGGGATGATATGTTCGCAACTTACAGCCAATCTCAATGCGATGGAGCAACATGAAGCGTGACTTATCCTTTTTGAAGAGTTCGACCCGACGTTCGGGGGCAGCGCTACCGTTCGTGGCGTTGTTGCTGGTCGTCCAAGCCTGCAGCAGCTCCAGCGGAACGGCGGTCAAGCCGGATGCCGCATCCAAGCTGGATGCTCCCTTTACGGACGGTCCCTCGTCGGCTGCCGACGCTGCGTCCGACGTAACGGCAGACAGCGCCGATGTGGCAACCGATGCCGCGGTGGCGGCCGAAGCTGGGTTGCCGGATGTGGGTGGAAAAGAGGCCGCCCCGGTCCCGTTGGATAGCGCCGCCGAGGCGTCGTCGCCCGACGCCGTCCAGCCGGCAGTCGATGGCGGGCAAGGACTCGATGCCGTGGCAATGGATTCCAGTGGCGAAGCCGGCTCGGCAGGGTTCACTTGCCCGGCGCAGGTCACCCCCGATTCCGGTGTCACGCAACAGCTGTGCTTCGACTTCGGCAATCCGGCCAACGCAGCCGCATTCACGCCCGAGGCTGGTACCTGGTCCGTCGCGGGTGGCGTCTACATCGCCAACGGCCCCGACGCCCAGGTGACCTGCCCTGGCGGGGACGGATCGCTGATGACAGCCTCGGTGTTGAAGGGGCTATCGGCGCGCGACGTACGCGTTCACGCCAAACTGCTGTCCGTGCAGACACCGGACAAGGTCCTTGTCTTGCGTTCGCGACCGGGCGGCAACCGCATTGAAGTGAACTTTCGCGCCAGTTTCGTCTATCAAGACACCCCCCAGGGCGGTGACCTCAACGTTGCCGAGCTGGTCAACTGCGTGGACACCACCTACGTCGGCCCCGATGGTTCCCGGCAGGTTTCCATTCCTCATGCCATCGGGCAGGCCATTGTCGTCGACGTGCAACTCATCGGCCAGCAGCTGACCGTGATCGTCGATGGAAGAACTGTCTTCGACGCCAGCGTGCCCGTATCGACCGAACCCGGCAGCGTGGGTTTTGCCGTGTTCTCCGATGCCGTTGCCAACTTCGACGATCTGCTCGTCGAAGTGCTGAACTAACCACCGGGCTTGCTAGCTGCTGGACGTACCGGCAATACGGCGCACAGCGGCTAGCAGGAGGTCGGCCTGGAAGGGCTTGACGATCCAGCCTTTGGCGCCAGCGCGCTTGGCGCGACCGATCAGATCGGGCGAGCCATCGGTGGTGAGAATGACGACGGGTACCGGGGGTGCAGGTGCGGTGCCCTTGATGGTCTCGAGAAACTCAAGGCCGCTCATACGCGGCATATTGAGGTCGCACAAGACCATGGCTATCTCGGCATGGGCGCGGACGCAGTCGACACCTTCTTGTCCATCGCATGCCTCTAAGATGTGGTAGCCGGCGGAAGTGAGGGTCAAAGAGACCTGCTGCCTAACCGTGATGGAGTCATCGATGATAAGTACGGTTTTGTTGCCCATGATGTTTCGCCAGGCGTCTAGAAGAACACCAAGGACCCTTCCTTGAGAGCCTCGGCATTTTCTGCCGACGGGTTTTCGGGAAGCTGAAAGCCCGGCTTGATTTCGAGCTCGAGCCAGCCTTCGAGGATCATGTCGTCGACTGCGAAGGAAATGGGTGAGCGCCCTGGCCGAAGGCTGGAGGAGAGCCGCACTTCATCGCTGAGCACGCTTTGCGGAACGCCCATAGCCAACCGAACGCCATAGGCCAGCAGGCGATTACGAAAGCGTCCCGTTGCTTGGTTGACCAGCTCGCAAGCCCAGTCGGCAAGGTCGCGCAGGGTTACCGTCGGAGGTAGGGGATGCAGTCGCGAAAAGACCGCACTTGGGCCGGTGAGCGTGAACGAGCCGCGCAGGTCGCCGCTCCCGAATCCGCTGAAAGCCGTGGTGCTTCCATGGGTGGCCAGGTGCGGTTGCACCCCTGGAATATGCTTGGCGGCAATGCCCAGTTCCGCGATGAGCTCGGCCATACATTGGCTGAGGATCTCAGCCAGGCGTTCTTCGTTGGAGGTGGGGGGCATCTTCGTCTCGCTCTCATGGCTTTCGTCTGAATGCCAGTAGATCTGAAGTCACTATGGGACGGCTTTGGGGACGGCTTTAGGCATGACCAAATCAGTCCCTGTTCGCCTCAGCACGGAGGGCGAGACGACCACCCGATTGCGTCCGGCCGCCTTGGCCTGATACATGGCGCGGTCGGCGCGATCGATGAGGATCTCTTGCGTGTCATTGACCTCTAGGCAAGCGATGCCCACCGATATGCGTATGGAAACGCGCTGCCCCTTCTCATCGTAGAGCATCATGTCTTCGACGGCTTTGCGCAGATTCTCGGCGGCAATGAAGGCCCCATCTTCGTCGGCTCCCGACAAGACCACCACGAATTCTTCGCCGCCCCAGCGTCCGACGATATCGGTCTTACGCAAGTGCGTCGACAACAACTGGCCAAGCGAGACTAGTACCTGATCGCCCATGGCGTGGCCACGTTCGTCATTGACGGCCTTGAAATGGTCCACGTCGAGCAAGAGGAGCGACATGGGATAGCCGTGGCGCTCGGAGCGCGACTGCTCGAGGTCCAAGGCTGCCAGCAACGCGCGGCGATTCATGAGCCTGGTCAGAGGGTCGATGGTCGCTGCGTACTGGGTTTCTTCCACGAGCATGGCCATGCGCAGGGCGCCCCCCAGCTCGCGCGCGATGACATCGAGAATACGAGCGTCTTGTGCATCGCTGGGTCCCTTGGGGCTGACGGCAAGTCGGGCAATGCTCTCGTTGCCGAACTCGATGGGGCGTATCTGGGGTTCCGCCGTGGCAGCGCCTGTGGCGGCATCTTCGTCTTCGATGTGCAGCGCCAGGGTGCTGGCGCCAAGCGCGAGCGCCTGTCGCACCTCTTGCTCGCACTGCTTGTGGTTGGCTGGGTGGGCGTGCAACCCGAAGCGGGCGGGCCGATTCACGGCAAGGGCCAACCAGCGGTAAGACATGACCTGGGAAACGAACTGTGTCAGTAGGTCGAAGAGGCGATCGAAAGCTCCACAGGTCGACAAGGCGCGAACCTCGGCGGCAATCACGGATTCGAAAAGCGCTGCGTCCAGATAGGCGGCGATGCGGTCGCGAATGGCGGATTCGGCATCTTGCAGCTGGGTGAAGAAGCCATCGTCCTCGGTGCTTATGGGCAAGATCGATCGCCCGATGGCGCGCACCAGATCGCCCATGCGTCCTTTGACGACATAGGCAGCGGCGCCCGCTCGTTCCGACCAGAAGCGGTTTCGTGGCGTATCCGGGCCGCGCAAGATCACCGGCACGCGTTCGGTGGCTGCTTCCGCGCGCAAAAGGCGTGTCAGCTGAACGCCCGAGATGCCTGCCATCCACAGGTCGGCGATGACGGCTGACGGCGGCATGCCCAGGGCTGCATTGGCCCCCTCCACGGGGCCAGCAAAACCCGCTACTTTGTAGCCCTGCATGCGGAGTCGCTCGATAAGGATATCGCGCGTTTGATCGTCAGGATCGATGATGATGAGCGAATGCCCAGTGCTCACCCAGCAGGGATCGGCATATTGGCGCCGACAGTTGAGCCGCTAGTTGAGCGCGACGGCTATGGCGGTGCCAGTGTAGGTGACGGTCCTATCCGGCGGAGTCGTTGAAGGATAGGCCACGGCTTTGCCCGACGCGATGCGCACGACCTGGAACGTCCGGGAAGAGAGCATGCCAGGGAACGTGCCCTTTCGGTCGCCGATGGTCAGCGTCTTGGCGGCATCGTCCCATTGCAATGGGATCTCGCTGAAGGCGGATTTTTCGTAGTCGTTGGTTGTCCCTTGATCCTCGTAGAGCGTGAAGGTGCCGTCGGCACCTGCGTAGACAAACAGCGTGATAGGATCGGCAGGCTTTTCATCGGTGTACTGCAGCTCTGGGCCCATGGGAACGATAGCGCCAGCGCGCACGTAAACGGGCATGGCGTCATAGGGGGCGGGGGCCGAGATGGTTGCGCCGCCTGCCGCGGGGGCTCCGGTCCAGAAAAGGTACCATCCACCGGGCGTGGCCGGCAGGTAGACCGAGCGCGTGGTCGCCTTGTAGGTGGTGACCGGAGCAACCAGAAAGGCCGGGCCGAACATGTATTGGTCGGCGACATCGCGGGCAGCGGCATCGGTGCGAAAGTCCATGACCAAGGGGCGGAGGATGGTCCCCGCTCGCTGCGTGACAGCGCCGGCCAGCGAATAGACATAGGGAAGCAGGCGGTAGCGCAGGCGATCGAACTTCAGCATGGCGGCGTAGGCGGCGCTGGTATCGCCACCGAATTGCCAGATCTCACGGAATGGGGTTTGGCCATGTACGCGCATGAGCGGCAGGAAGGTCGCGTATTCAAACCAGCGAGCGTTCAGCTCGCGCCATTCGTCTGTGTCGGCGGCCGTCGGTGTGGTGGCGGCAAAGCGCGGCGGAACGGCAAACCCGCCGCTGTCGAGCGTCCAGTAGGGCATGCCCGAGATGGAAAAGCCCAGCCCCGCGGGAATCTGCTTGCGCATCGCCGTCCAGGTCGAGGTGATGTCGCCCGACCAAGTGGCCGCCGAGTAGCGCTGTTGCCCCGCAAATCCGTTGCGGGTCAAAATGAAGACGCGCTGGTTGGGGGCAGCAGTGCGCTGGCCTTCGTACACGGCCTGGCTATTGACCAACGCAAAGGCATTGAGCATGCGCGCGCCCGAGCCGAGCGCCGTGGGGTTCATGTGCGTCTGGTTGGTGTTCAGTTGTGAGGCGAGGCTGGTGAATGGTCCCTCCACGATCTCGGGTTCGGTGGCATCCATCCACCACGCGTCCACGCCTTTTGCGAAGAGCGCTGTGTTCATCTGCGACCACACCATGGCTCGCGCATCGGCATTGAAGGCATCGTAGAACGTGAAGACATAACCGACGAAGTCCTTCTTGCCCTCGGTGACATTGAGCTTGTAGACGAAATTTTTGGCGTTCAGGGCCTCGTAGTTGGCCGTGCTGGTGTAGAACTTGGGCCAGACCGAAATCATCAGGTGCGCATGGTAGGTGTCATGGATGGTCTTGATCCACCCGGCCGGGTCAGGGTAGCGGCTGGGGTCGAACTGGTGCGAGCCCCATTGATCGGCCGTCCAGTACTGCCAGTCCTGCACGATGTTGTCGATGGGCGCGTTGCGGTCGCGGTAGCCCTTGAGCACGTCGGAGATTTCCTGCGCAGTCTTGTAGCGTTCGCGGCATTGCCAGAAGCCGTAGGCCCACAAGGGCATCATCGAAGCTCTTCCCGTCAGCTGGCGATAACCTCCGACCACGTCGTCGAGGCTGGGCCCATACACGAACGTGTAGTCGATACCGTCGGCTACCTGGGACCAGAGCGATGTGGTGGGGTTGGCGACAGGCGGCTTCCAAAGCAGGCGAACGATGTTGACGGCAGTATCAGCTGTCCACTGCAACTTGACCGACGCGGCTGTGCCGGCGGTGAGGCGAACGTGGGCGATGTCTTCACTGGGCAGCCAACCCTGGCGGTAGTGATCGATGACGGTCTGGTTGTTGATCTGCAGCTGGATCGTGCCAGAGGAATAGGTGCGAAACGTATAGTCGCCGGTCACGGTGGGCGTGACGGTTCCGGACCAATTGACGGTGCCCGATCCGGGATTCACATCGCCCGATTCACCCGAGGCCGCGTAAAGTCCGGTAACCCCGGGCAAGGGGACGGCGGCGGTCAAGTCGCCGAAACGCGTGTACGAGGTGTTGTCCCACAGAATGCCATAGCCTCGGCTGGACACCAAGAAGGGGATGAAGACCTCGGTGTTGTATTGGCGCAAATCCAGGTCGGTGCCTTTGATGTTGATCAGGCCCTGCTGGTGTTGGCCCAACCCATAGAGGGATTCGTCGGAATTGGGCACCCATTCCTGACGAACGCTGGTCGTAGCTTCACCTTGGACAGTGGTCGCGGTCAGCGTGCGGCCACCAGCGGTGCTTTCCGCCAGGATGGTCTGCCCCGATGGATCGAGGAACGTGACAGCGCCCGTCGTGTTGTCGATCTGAACGGTCAATCGCGCTGTGGTCAGCTTCGTCAGGTTGCCGTCCGTGGTCGTCGAGACCGACGTAGGAACGCACTTCTTGGCTGCCGTGATGAGGCTGGCCCGGGTGAAGAAGGTAGGGTCTTTGGCGGCAGCCACGCGAATGACGTTGTCCGCACACACCTCGACCTTCAACGTGCCACTGCCGAGGCTCAGCGTGACGCCGCCGTCGAGGGTCTTTCCTGCGTCCTCGGTGCCGGATGCGGGTGCATCCACGCTGCCGTCCCGGCTGCCGCCCTCCGTTCCACCTGCTCCCGTGCCGGTGGTCTTGCCACCGCTGGCTTCACTGCCGCTGGCGCCACCATTTTCCACCCCCCCGCTTCCAATCGCACTGCCGCCGGCGCCGCTCGAAGGCGCGCCGCCGACGCTGGCGTTGCTGGTTCCGCCGGTGGAACCTTGACCTGCGTCGTGTTTGCCGCCGCTTCCCGACCCGCCGCTGGCTGCCCCGGGCGACGAACTTCCGCTACTGCAAGCGAGCAGGCAACCGGCAGCGAGCACTGTCGTGAGTCGCTGGCGTGAAATCGTGTGCATGTGAACTCCTCCTCCGACGAAATGGCTGCCCCGAGCTGCAAGGCAGAAAATCGCAGTCATCTTACATCGGCCCGGCCAGTTTCCAGACACGGTAGACCAGTAGTCCAAGCCAGGCACAGCCCGCCAAGCTGACCACCAGCGCGATGGTCGCCCGTCGCCGGCCCCAGGACGTGATGTCTGGCCGCCCGAGCGCCAGGATGGCCAGCACGAGCGAATATGGATGAACCAAGCCCATCAGCCAAAGGCTAACCAGGCAGACGCGCAGGGCGCGATAGCCAGCGCGATCGCCCTGACTGATCGAGCCGTCGTCATCCGTTGCCCCATCGGGTTTGTTCACGCCATTGGTCTTGCGTGGTTTGGTTTCGGTGTGGACGTCTTCAGTTGGAAGCAGGCCGGGCTGGGCCAAGATTTCTTGGGCCCGCTCGAGGTCGGCTTGTCGCACCTGTACCCGAATGCCGCCGATGGCGCGATTGAGGTACCACATCTGATTTGCCATGTGCTCGTCGGGGATGAAGCACTCGATACCCTCGGCATCGAGACGTCCACAGAGGAGCTGCGCGGCTGATAGCTCACCTAGGCGGGTCAGCGTCACCAATTCGGTCGAGTCTGTCCTGGAAGACACGCGCCGACTCTAACATGCGATCCCATCATGGAGCATCAGCGTCTGAGCCTTCGCCGATCCGCCAGTACGTAGCCGAATTCGACCAACGGTGATGCGCATCGCCCAGAAGATCGATGCCGTGGCTGCTCCCGTCGGCGCCACATGGTGGCCGGGTTACTTCGTTTCAACCCGCACCCCGCTTGCGATCACCCTTGCCAACGATTTCGGTTTTCGGCCCGCATCGCGCCTTACACCAGCCGAGCGGCGCCGTGGTCGCATCGTTACCCGCGATGAGGTCATCGCCATGATCGACCGACACTCGCCCCGGTTGTTCGTCAACGGGAACTGGGGCGCGGTCTCCGACGACTATCTGACCAAGCACGGGTACCAGGTGGTCGATTCTTTTCACAACACCAAGATCTGGCTTGCGCGCTAGGCGCTAGGCGTATCTCGCGGCAACGCGGCTTCGCTCGCCACGCGACATGAAGCGATCACCGCGGCAGGGTCCTATTGAGTCAGCAGTGCTAGCCACCTCCGCGCGCCCTTCTCCCCTTTGCTTTCCCCTGCACGTTTTGCCAGCAAAGGCCCTATACTCGGCCGACTATCGTCATGTCTGCGAAACCTACGCTGCGCCATGCTTTGATGGTCATGTGTGCTATCGCCTGGGCGGGCTGTCAGAAGGGCCAACATGCGTTGCTGGGAGAGGCACTTGCTGACACCGATCCCTCGTCTTCTCCAGTCAGACCCGCCGCGCTGCCGGCCAAGACTATCTCGGGTCCGCTTCCGCTCACCCGCTGGAATGGCAAGCCTGACGGAAGGTGGGACGACTACGACCAGCTAGTCTCGGAAAAGAAGTACCAGCAAGCCCTGGGGCTAGCCGAGACGAGGCTGGCGCAAGCAAGGACCAGCGGCGCGAACGAAGAGTGGACCCGATCCCTGGTGCGCCTTTTCCAGGCGCGAACGGCATTGGCCGGAGTCGAGACGGCGCTTCGCTCGCTGGGGGAAGCGGCTTGGCCTGACGATTTGTTGGGCCAAACGGCGCTTCACCTTACCTATGCTGGTGCTCTCGTCGACTATGCGCGAACCTATTCCTCGGAGATCCATCGGCGACCACGCTTGGCAGCCTCGCCGCCCGTCGACTTGAAGAGCTGGACGCTCGAACAGATTTACCAGGAGGCGCAGCGCTCGTACGCCGAGCTATGGAAGTGTCGTGAGCAACTTGGCGAACAACCGGTCAGTACCCTGCGTGAATACATCGAGGCCAACACCTTTCCCGTCGGTGTACGGCCCACCTTGCGCGATAGTTTGGCCTATTTGTGGACAGCCGTGCTTGCCGATTCCTCGGGGTGGAGACCGGAGCATGCCAATGGCGTTCACGAACTGACACTGGACCGGCTGCTTGCTGCTCAGTCGCTCTCGCCAGCCGCCTTGGTCGATGCAAACGTGCACCCCCTGCTAAAGGTAGCGTCGGTACTGGGCGACTTAGAGCTGTTTCATCGCAGTCGCAAAGAAGCGGAAGCTGGCTTCGAGCCACGCCGTGTCTTGCTGGAGATACTGCACGGGACCTTCACGCAGGAAGCTCACCGTGAACGTATCGAAGAACACCTGCGGCAGCGCCTGCAAAGCATCGAAAGCGAGCGTTGGTGGTCCATGGGGATGGCGACGCTGGCTGACTTCCTTCGCGCAGGCCACGCCGCGGACCGATTCATTCGCGCCCGCGAAGCCGCCCTGCGCGGCGAGCAGGCCTTCCCGGACAGCATCGGGGGCGCTCGCTGCCGATCCATCGACGATGCCATCGAGCGGCCCAGCTACGAATTGCGGGCCATGGCCGCCGATGGACCAGGACGGCGATCGATCACTGTCCGATACAAAAATCTGGCTCGTCTGCATTTTCGAGCTTTTGCGTTCGACCTCGAAGCACGCGCGAAGAAGACAGGAAGAGCCCAGGCACCGGACCACGCCGAGCTCGATACCTTGCTGGGTGGCGCTTCGCCCGTCGAGACTTGGGCCGTCGACCTTGTGCCCACCACCGATTTCGACGTACACCAAGCCTTCGTCACCCCGCCCATGACGAGAGTGGGGAGCTACATCGTGTTGGCGTCGGCCCGCGAAGATTTTGCTCGTACCGACAACGAGATCAAAGCAGTCGTCATCAGCATCGGCGATCTGGTGCTGCTGACCCGGCGCGATGGCCAAGGCTTGCACGTGGACGCTCTGTCGGGTGAAACGGGTAGGCTGCTGCCTAACGTCGATGTGGAGGTCTACAGAGAAGGCGAAGGCAGAGTGCGACGGCCCGAGGCCAAGAAAGCCACTGATCGAGAAGGTGGTGTCACGTTCTTGCGCTTGGCGAAGGATGTGTCCTACTTCGTTTTGGCCAAGAAAGGGACGGAGGTCGTCATCGATGCCGACCATCTGGCGCCGAAGCCCCCTTCGACGAGGCAAGCGTCGGCCACGCTGATCTACACCGATCGTGACGTGTATCGACCGGGCCAAAAGGTCCTGTTCAAGGCGGTCCTTTATTCCGCCGGTCGTGATTCCGGCGCCTTCAATGTCTCGCCCCGCAGCCGTGTTACCCTCTCCTTGGTAGACGCGGCCGACCAGAAGGTCGACAGCAAGAGCCTGTGGACCAATGTTTACGGGTCGGTCGCGGACGCGTTCGAGATACCCGCGGGACACGTACCGGGCCAGTGGCACGTCGTCAGCTCGCTCGGTGGCCGAAGCGCCATTCAAGTCGAGGAATACAATCGGCCCACGTTCGAGGTCAAGATCATCGCGCCTGATCAAGGGCCGCGTCTGAACAAGCCCACAACCTTGAAGGGCGAGGCCCGCTACTACTTCGACCAGCCACTCTTGGACGGCAAGGTCAGCTGGCAGGTCACCAGGGTCCCTGTTTTTCCTTGGTGGTGGTCCTTGTTGCCATCTCCGACCGATGAGCCCGATCCTTACCAGGTCGTGGCCGCGGGCACGTCGGTGCTTGGTTCGGATGGTACCTTCGTCATGCGTTTCGTGCCGAAAGCGGACGAGCGGATCGAGCAGAATCAGGGAGATGTCAGCTACAGCTTCGTCCTAGCTGCCGAGGTGACGGATACCGGCGGGGAGACCCGCCGTGCTAGCCGTGGTTTTCGTCTGGGCGTCGCCGCTGTCGAAGCCCATTGGCAATCGGATGTCGCCTTTCTGCGCGAGGGCCAGCCCTCGGAAATGCGTGTTGCCCGGACCAACCTCGACGGCGACCCTGCTCCCGGCGCGGGAACCTATCGTTTGGTGTCTTTGCAACTGCCGCCGACCACCCTGTTGCCCGCCGACCAGCCCTTGCCATTGCGCCAGGCAAAACATCGCTTCGCCACGCCCGATGACCGCTTGCGAACCCGCTTCGCCACGGCCTACTCGGCGGAGGCCGTGTTGCGCAGTTTTGCGGACGGCGACGAGAAGGCGGCAGGGGCACTGGTTCATGACCAACGAGGCGAAGCCGTGCTGAGGCTGCCCGCTCTTTCCGCCGGTGTCTGGCGTGTCGAGTACACCACCACGGATGCCTTCGGGGCGAAGTATCAAACCAGTAAGGACTTCATCGTTGCCGGGGAGCGCACCCAGACAGCGCTTCCTGGTTGCCTGTTGGTCGAGCGTTCGACGGTCCGGGTGGGCGGCATCGCCCGCGTCCTCGTGACCTCGGGCTTGCCCGAGCAAACGTTGCTGCTCGATATCTTTCACGGCGGGAACCACGACAAACGCAGCATCCTGACCTCGGGGCGCGACCCGGTGCTGCTGGAAATCCCCGTGACCGAAAAGGATCGCGGCGGGTTTGCCCTTTCGCTGACGCTGGTGCGCGATCACCAAATCGTCCGCTTGGAGCAAAGCGTTTTCGTTCCCTGGGACAACAAAGACCTCAAGGTCGACTTCTCTAGCTTTCGCGACAAACTGCGACCGGGGACCAGCGAAACCTGGAGCATCACGGTCAGCAGTCCAGCGGGCAAGCCAAGCCAGGCCGCCGAGGTTCTAGCCACCATGGTCGCTCGCTCGCTCGATGCCAGCGCGCCGCACGCCGTGTCCGAGGCCGTCTCGCCCTTTCCCAAGCGCACACAGGTCGGCTCGGTGGGCGTCAGCTTGCGCGAGACGGGTGGCGTGGGGATAGTTTCGGATGGCTTTCCGCGCCCGGCCGTGCTGGTGCTTCCCCAGCCGGACGCGCTCAAAGACCTACCCAGCGTTGCTGTTTTGCCCGACCGGGCAAGCCTTTCGCCACCGAAGGCCATCGTGGGTAGGTCGACCTCGCAAGGCAGGGCGGAAACCGCCTTCTTCCTGCCGCAACTGCGGACCAAGAAGAACGGCGCCGTGTCTTTCACGCTCACGGTGCCCGACTTGGTGACGGGCTGGAAGGTCTGGGCCCACGCCATGACCCGCAACCTTTCTTCGGGCACGATCGACAAGCAAGTCTCGACGGTGAAAGACCTGTTGGCTCGCCCGATTCTTCCGCGCTTTCTGCGGGAAGGCGACCAGGTCATCGTGAAGGTCGCGGTGAACAACAACTCCGGGCGCGAGCTCAAGGGCAAGGTCGTGCTCGATATTCTCGATCCCGAAACCCAAGCCAGCCTGCTGCCCGACTTCGGCTTGGCGAAAGGCGAGGAGCGCAGCTTCGTCGTCCAGCCTGGCGGCGGGACCGATGTCAGCTTCGCCCTACGAACCCCAACCAGAGTGGGCCTCGTTGCCTTCAAAGTCACGGCAACAGCCGACGACCTCTCCGACGGCGAATTGCGCCCTCTGCCCATCTTGCCGGGCCGCCTTCACCTGGACCACTCACGCTTTGCCAGCCTGAAGGGCAAGGCCAAACGCACGCTGGATTTCCAGGATTTGGCCAAGGACGACGATCCGACCCGTGTTCAAGACCAAATGGTGATCACCGTCGACGGACAACTGTTCCATTCGCTGTTGTCCGCGCTGCCCTACTTGGTGACCACGCCCTACGAAGGGGCCGAGCAAACGCTCAATCGCTTCCTCTCGACCGGGATTCTCTCGTCACTTTTCACCAGGTACCCGGCAGTCGCACGGGCGATCAAGACCTTGTCCTCGCGAACCCGTGTTGCCCATCCCGGGGACCTGCCCGTCCTGAACCGTCTGATGGCGCTCGAAGAAACACCTTGGTTGCGCTACGCCCAAGGCGGGGAGGTCGGCGAGGAGGATCTGCGCGACGTCCTCGATCCCGGCTTTGTCCAACGCCAGCGCGAGGCCGGCCTGGCCAAGTTACGGGCAATGCAAATCGACTCGGGCGCGTTCCCTTGGTTTCCCGGCGGACCGGCTTCACCCTGGATCACGCTCTACCTGCTCGATGGCTTTTCCAAAGCCCAAGAATTCGGCATCGATGTGCCGAAAGACATGGTCGCCAAGGCGTGGCGCTATCTTCACGGGCACTATCGGCAAGACCTCCTACCGAAAATAGCGACCACCGACGTTGGTTGGGAATTCGTCACGTCGTTGAACTACGTTCTGAGCAGCTTCCCCGACGAGTCATGGTACGCGGGGGCCTTCACCCAGGATGAACGACGGAAGATGCTCGACTTCTCGTTCTCTCATTGGCGGCAACATTCCTCCTACCTGAAGGGCTATCTGGCTCTCACCCTGAAACGCATGGGCCGCGAGCAGGACGGACGCATGGTGTGGGACAGCGTTCTGGATGCGGCCAAGGTGACTCCCGACCTGGGCACGTTTTGGGCCCCCGAAGATCGCGGTTGGCTCTGGTTCAACGACAGCATCGAAAGCCACGCGTTTGCCATCCGCGCCTCCCTGGAGCTTGCCGCGGACAGCGCCAAGTTGGACGGCATGGTGTTCTGGCTATTGCTCAATAAGAAGCTCAATCATTGGCAAAGCACGCGCACCACGGCAGAGGCTCTCTATGCATTGGCGCACTATTTGAAGCGCAATGATCTGCTCGAGACTGCCGAGAACATCGCCGTGACGGTTGGGAACGTCCATGAAGACCTGGTTCTTGCGCCCGACGTCTATCTGGGCAAGAAGAACCAGGTGGTCATTCCGGCGGCGAAGATCGACGCGAAGACAGGCGCGCGCGTGGTGGTGGAAAAGGAAACCCCCGGATATGCCTTTGCCTCGGCGACGTGGCACTATTCGACGGGCCGGCCGCCGCACAGCGCGCGTGGCGACCTGCTGAAGGTCAGTCGCGACTATTTTCTCTGCCGGCGCGTGGGGGACGAGACGACGCTCGTGCCACTCGAGAATGGCTTCAAGGTCCGCATCGGCGACGAGGTGGAGGTTCACCTTTCGCTTCGCAGCGACCATCCTGTGTCCTTCGTGCATTTGCGGGACCCGCGCGCGGCGGGGTTCGAGCCAACGTCGAGCAAGTCCGGCCACAAGGGTAACCTCGGTATCACCTGGTACGAAGAGACGCGCGACAGTGGTACGAGCTTCTTCCTCGACCAGCTTCCCCAGGGCCAGTACACGTTTGCCTACCGCATGCGTGCCACGCTGGCGGGCACGTTCAAGATGGCCCCCGCCATCGTGCAACCCTTGTATGCGCCTGAATTTGCCGCATTCTCGACGGGTCACATCTTGGTGGTCAATCCTGGTAAGCTAGCGCCGTGACACTTTCCGACGACAGCGTTGGCTGGATTGGCAGTTGGTCTCCCGGCATCGGCGATCCCACCGTCGCTGGTTGGACGACCGTCGTTCTGTACGTGGCAGCTGCCTGGTCCTGCTATCGTGTCGCCAAGACCATTGGCCGACGGTCGGGAGCTCGCGACGGGCGCAACCGGGAATTTTGGCTGTGGGCGATCTTCTCGGCGCTGCTTGCGGCTTTGGGGCTAAACAAGCAGCTCGACATGCAGACGGCGCTGACGGAAATAGGTCGGATCATGGCTCGGCAAGAGGGTTGGTATGAGCGGCGGGCGATTGTGCAGAAAGATTTCATCGCCATCTTGTGTGCCTCAGGCGCCACCCTGGCGGTTCTGATGCTGATCCTGTTGCGACGTTTGGGGGGCTTTGCCAAGACCGCCGCTTTGGGGATGTGCTTCATCGGGTTGTTCGTGCTCGTGCGCGCCAGTTCATTTCACAAAGTCGACCGCTTCTTGGGTTCGCGCCTGGTCCACTTGCGCATGAACTGGATCCTCGAAATGGGCGGGATCGCGGTCGTCCTGTTGGCTGCCTTGGGCCGTCTGCACGTTTCCAAGGTCCCGGTGCAACGTCCAGCCCGGTCAGGCTAGCGGTCAAACCAAATCGAAAGCCAGAAGCTCGCTCGCTTCAAGTCCTTCCATGCTAACGGAAGAAACCTGAGACACGGCCAGACCATCGCCGGCCGACAGGTCCTGGCCCGCGACGCGTGCCTTGCCACGAACAACCTGGACCCATGCGTGGCGATCTTTGGCGAGCAACAACTCGCCGGTCACGCCTGGGTCGAATCGCCCCGCGTACAGTCGTGCATCCGCATGAATCGTCACGCTGCCGTCATGCCCATCGGGGGATGCCACCAGGCGCAGCTGTCCCGTCATCGTCTCGGGTGGGAATGCCTTCTGTTCGTAGCTGGGTTCGATGCCCCGCTCGGCGGGCACGATCCAGATTTGCAGAAAGTGCACCAGCTCTTCTCGGGACGCGTTGAATTCACTGTGGGTGATTCCGCGGCCGGCGCTCATTCGCTGCACCTCGCCCGGGCGAATGATCGATCCCGTTCCCATGGAATCGCGGTGTTCCAGGCTTCCTTCGAGCACATAGGAAATGATCTCCATGTCGCGGTGAGGATGGGTACCGAAGCCCTGGCCCGGTTGCACCCGATCCTCGTTGATGACACGCAGGCCACGGAAACCCATGTGGTCAGGGTCGAAATAGTCGGCGAAGGAAAAGGTGTGGTACGTGTTCAGCCAGCCATGGTCGGCATGGCCACGATCATTTGCAAGACGAGTCGTCAGCATGGGCGTCCTTGTGCTAGCTGCATGTCGCTAGGGTTTGAATCACCAAATTCCGATGTCAAGGCTTCAGTAGTGGGTCGGTGTTTCGTTTCCCGGCCCCTCATCGACACCGGACGAACGCGACCGCAAGGCAGCGAGCTCTTTGGTCAGGCGATCGATGACCTTCTGGTGGGAGAAAACAACTTGGCTCAGCTCTTCCACCTGACGTTCGAGATGGGTGTAGCGAACCTCCAGGGCGACAAGACGAGATTCCATGATGCCCTCCATAGCACCAATTGGGCCCAAATCCCGGTACTGGAAATCTAGGTACCAAGTCCTCGTCGATTCTCGTAGCGGTTGCATTTGTGGGGGCAAGATTCCAGAATGCCGGCCCTGGAGCTGCCTTTGTCATATCTCTATGTCGCCACGAGAACCGTCCTTGTCGCTGCTGCACTCTGCGGTGTCGTCGCCGCGCCTGCGACCGCGGCGAACAAGCACTCGGGCGCTCAGGCTAAGTCTCGCGGCGCGGTCTTCAAGGTCGAGGTCGACAAGTCGCACGCGCTGGACGAGCATCGGATGGAAATTCGTATGTCGCGCCCGCCGGGAAAGGTGCAGCTGACGGTCAAGACCGAAGAAGGCGCGGTCATCGCCGACCTTCAGGAAGACTTCACGGGCAAGTCGGCGGGGTCGCCCCTGGTGGTGCATTGGGATCAGGCGCCCGACCAGCCAACCGGGTCCATCCAGCTGAGGATGTTCGATCGCGACGAACACTATATCGATCAAGAGTATTCCGCCTGGTACGTCCCCATTCCTCATGAGGAAGTCAACTTTCGCACCGACTCGTCCGACATAGACGCGTCGGAAGTGCCCAAGCTGGATGCGGCGTTTGGCAAAGTGCAAGAGGTGCTGGCCAAGGACAAGGCGCGCGAGCACAAGAACCTAACACTGTACGTCGCCGGCCATACCGACACGGTGGGGAACGCCAGCTACAACTTGAAGCTGTCGCAGGCGCGTGCCCAGTCGTTGGCGCGTTGGTTTCGCCAGCGCGGTGTTCGCATCCCCGTCGCCTTCGAAGGGTTCGGTGAAAGCGCTCTTCGCGTGGCAACGCCCGATCAGACCGACGAGCCACGCAATCGCCGCGCCGACTACATCCTTGCCGACGATCCGCCGCCCATGAAGACCGTCGGCTTCAAGCCAGCTTGGAAGCGCGTAAACTAGCCAGCGGCAATTCTCGCAGTTCTCGTGATTTCGCGTTTTCGCAACCTTCGCAATTCGGAAGACCTGGTGGATGGTGGCAAGATGGGGCGGGCATGAACCTTAATCAACGCGTCCGTTCGCGCGCGGCAATTCCACGGCGCCCTCTCGTCCCCTTGTTGCTGGCCGCCGTGCTTGCCTGCTTGTCCGGCCAAGCCCGGGCAGCGACGTTGCTGACCGAAGCCGATGTCGGGCTTTCCATTTACGTTTCTCCTGATGGCACCACCTGGACGCTCCTTCCTTCCGGTGGCTTCTTCGGGGCGCATCGCTGCG
>Ga0302323_100000460_pt1 | contig 32399 bp, 29 predicted proteins | sample Fen_T0_3_FD_201950 | JGI IMG/M metagenome (GOLD analysis project Ga0302323, IMG submission 201950) | Peat permafrost microbial communities from Stordalen Mire near Abisko, Sweden - Fen_T0_3 | ecosystem: Environmental > Terrestrial > Soil > Wetlands > Permafrost | place: Sweden: Abisko...
AACCAGCCATGGCATCTTTCACCGCGATCGCGTCAAGCACGTCGCCCTTGATGGCTTTCACGTGCGGATGCTTGTCGAGCCCGGCTGGGCCGAGGGCGTTCCGCCGAAACGTATCAAGGACGACGACGTCATTGTCGGGTGCGAGGCGTTCAACGAGGTGCGAGCCGATGAAGCCCGCGCCGCCCGTCAGAAGAATTCGCCGTCCGGAAATTCGTGGGATCGCAAAAGAAGTGTCGCTCATGGCGGTGGGAGCCGTATCATATCCCAACCCTTCGATGCCTGGTATGAACCGGCCAAGAACAGCGCGACGCCGCGCTGGCGTTCTGATTCCGCTTTTCTCCATTCGAACCGAGACCGGCTGGGGCCTGGGCGAGATTCCCGACCTCGTGCCGATGGCCAGGTGGGCCGGGCAAGCTGGCATTCGCGTGGTGCAGATGCTGCCGGTGTGCGCAGTCTCTGGCGGTGAGACCAGCCCGTATTCGGCCAGCACGGCGTTCGCCATCGATCCCGCGTATCTCAGCCTGGACGTTTGCGAAGACTTCGTGCACGCGGGCGGACGCGGCGCGCTTTCCGAAGGAGATCGCCGCGTGCTCGACGAGGTGACGTCCGCCCCGACCGTGCCGTGGAACCGTTTGCGCACGCTCAAAGAACGCGCCATGCGGATGGCGTTCGCGCATTTCCAAGCGCACGAAGGCAAGCGCCGCGGCAAGCGCGCGAAAGAACTGGCCGAGTTTAGCAAGGAAAGCCGACACTGGATCGACGACTGGGCGCTGTTCGCGGCGCTGCACCATCAATACGACAAACACTGGAAGGACTGGCCCAAGGACCTAGCGAACAGGCAACCCGACGCGCTGGCGAAGGCGCAGAAGACTCACGCCGACGAGATGGCCTTCATCACTTGGCAGCAGTGGCAGCTCGATTTGCAGTGGAGAAGGGCGCGGTCCGATGCGCAAAACCTGGGCGTCGAGCTGATGGGCGATTTGCCGTTCGTGGTGGCGGAAGACTCGGCCGACGTGTGGAAGCACCGCGACCTGTTCCGGCCCGGGATGCGTGTGGGCGCGCCGCCGGATGCGCTGTGCGCGGAAGGACAGGACTGGGGTCTGCCGCTTTTCGACTGGACCGCAATGGAAAAGACCGACTTCGCGTGGATGCGCGAGCGGGCCGAGCGCGCCGGACGACTTTACGGCCTTTACCGCGTGGACCACGTGATCGGCATGTATCGCACGTACTACCGCTCGGCTGACGGACGCAAGTCTGGCTTCACCCCGTCGGATGAAGAGTCGCAGATTCGCCTTGGTGAGACCTTGCTCGCGCTGATGGACGAATACGGCGAGGTCATCGCCGAGGATCTCGGCATGGTGCCCGAGTTCCTGCGTCCGTCGCTCGCGCGCCTCGCTATTCCCGGCTACCGCGTGTTGCGCTGGGAAAAAGAGGACCTGTGGCGCGATGGCCGCATGCAGCCGTTCTTCCGCGATCCAGCCCAATGGCCCGCCATCTCCGTCGCCACGTCGGGGACCCACGACACGAGCACGCAAGCCGAGTGGTACGACAGCTCTTCCCACGAGGACCGCCGCAGCCTCTCGCGCATTCCGGGTCTCGGCCAACTCAATCCCGACCGCAGGTTCGACGACGAAATTCGCGACGCCCTTTTGCGGGTGCTCTACCAGTCGGGTTCGAACCTGTGCCTCTTGCCCTTCCAGGATCTGGTCGGCCACCGCGAACAGGTGAACGTCCCGGGCAGCGTGAACGACCGCAACTGGACCTACCGCATGCCCATGACGGTCGAATCACTGGCTAGCCAGCCGGCGACGACCGATCGCCTACGCCGGCTGGCGGCGGAGAGCCGACGGCTCGACGGATAGAGGGCGGGGCTCCAGAATCCGGGGCTTCGCGAGCGTGGTAGGCTCGCACCCGTGAACCTGGTCATCGAGCTTCACGCCGTCGCAAGGGCGCTGGTGGGCGCCAAGGTCCGCCACGCCATCTGCGGCGGCGTGGCGGTGACCATTCACGGCGCGACCCGGTCTACCAAGGACATCGATATCCTCGTGGCAACGTCGGATCTGGAAACGGCTCTCGAAGCCGTGCGTCCCATCGGCTACAAGTTCGCGGCCCTTCCGCTGGTGTTCGACGAGGGTACGGCCCGCGAACGTCACGTGCAGCGGGTCAGCAAGATCGACGGTGGCGAACACCTGGTCGTCGATTTCCTGCTGGAACGCGCCGCCTTTGCTGGGCTTCTGGCCAATCCCGTCGAGGTCGACCTACCGGAAGGTCCGCTGTGGGTGGTTTCGCGCGACGTCCTTCTGCAGATGAAACGGATGGCCGGGCGCAGCCAGGATCTCGCCGACCTCGAAAAGCTGGAGGCCGGCGATGGGTGATCGCAGGTCCTCCAGCGCGCCCCCCCCGGGCGTAGCCGAGCGCCTGGAACGACTGCGCAGCCTTTGCGTCCCCGAGCGCGACTTGGCCGCACGACAGCGTCTCGCCGCCGACCGCCCCGCGGCAGTCGAGCCTTTCGCCACCGCCGTCGCCCGCCGCTTGCGCGAGCTACGTGCCCTGTGCGATCTCGCGACCCACCTCGGTCGGCGCCCGTAACCTCCCCCGCCCCCGATAGCCGCCCATCCTCTCTCCTCTCTCCTCCCCCTCTGCGCCCTCTCCTTCCCACTTGATCTGCTCCCGCAAATCGGGGAAGTACTGGGAACCCAAGCCAAGCAAGGAGTACCATGACCATCGCCTGCAAATTCGGGGGAACATCCCTCGCTGACGCTTCCCAGTTCCGCAAGGTCGCCGCCATCATCAAGTCCGATCCGGACCGGCGGGCGGTGGTGGTTTCGGCACCCGGCAAGCGCCACAAGCAGGACCCGAAGGTCACCGACATCCTGCTCTCGATTCACGAGATGGTCTCCCGGGACATGGACCCGGCACCGTCGCTGGCCCTTTTGCGCGGGCGATTCCTCGAGATCGAAAGCCAGCTCGGCGTCAACGCCGGCATGGCGGGCGCGCTCGACGATTTCGAGGCCGGGGTCAAGGCTGGCGCCGATCGCGACTGGATTGCCTCGCGTGGCGAGCACTTTTCTGCGCGCATCATGGCGGCCTTCCTGGGCGGCACCTTCGTCGAGGCCGAGCACGCGGTGTATGTGACCGCGAATGGCCTGGTGGACGAACGCACGTGGAAAGAGCTGCCACCGAAGCTGCCGGCCAAGGGCTACTACGTTCTGCCGGGCTTTTACGGTACCGGCCCGCAGGGCAAAGTGAAGACCTTCTCGCGGGGCGGCTCCGACATTTCGGGCGCGATCCTTGCGCGTGCCGCGTCGGCGAGCCTCTACGAAAACTGGACGGATGTTTCTGGTCTGCTGATGACCGACCCACGTGTGGTGCCCGACGCCGCGCCGATGGAGCGGGTGACCTACCGCGAGTTGCGCGAGCTGGCCTACTCGGGCGCGAACGTCTTCCACGAGGAAGCCATCCTGCCCTGCAAGCAGGTCGGCATCCCCATCCGCATCGCCAATACCAACGCGCCCTCGGACAAGGGCACGCTGATCGTCCCGGAGAACCAGGCCGCGGATCGCCCCATAGCCGGCGTGGCAGGCCGCAGTGGCTTCTGCCTTCTGCAGATCGAGAAGATCCTGATGAACAAAGAACGCGGCTTCGGTCGTCGCGTCCTCGGCATCTTGGAAACCAAGGGCATCAGCTACGAGCTGTCTCCGTCTGGTATCGATTCCATGTGCGTGGTCATCGACCAGAAGAACTTCGAGGGCGTCGAGGAGCAAGTCCTTCAGGAGATCCGCAACAACTGCGAGCCCGACTCGATCGACGTGGAGCGCAACCTTGCGCTCATCGCGACCGTGGGCCACGGCATGTCCCGTCGGGTCGGCGTTTCGTCGCGGCTTTTCACCGCGCTAGCCAACGCCAGCGTCAATGTGCGCATCATCGACCAAGGCGCATCAGAGATCTGTATCATCGTCGGCGTCAACGAATCTGACTTGCCCAAGGGTCTGCGCGCCATCTACGACGCCTTCGTGCGCTCTTAGGCGCTGCCGAATCGGGCCTGGTCGAACGGACGCTCTTCGTCCTCAAACCAGGGCCCAAGTGACAGTCCTTGCCCGGCGGCCGACCTACCCGGGCCGGCCGCTGGGCCTAGACCTAACAATTACAGGTATTTCCGAGCTGAGACGACTGCGATTCGCTTGGCACCGTTACTGCACATCCCCAAGATGAACTTCTGACAACTGAGGATTGCGATGATGCTCGGCAGAATCCGCGAAAAGAGATCCGGGTTCACGCTGGTCGAACTGATGATCGTCGTGGCGATCATTGGCATTCTGGCCGCGGTCGCCATACCGGCATTCACCAGGTACGTACGGAAAGCGCGCACCTCGGAGGCGGTCGCACACCTCAATAAGGAATGGGTCGGCTCGGTGACCTACTACGAGTCCGACCACACGAGTGCCGCTGGCGCGGTCATGACCAAGGAGTTCCCCGGCCCGACGGCAGCGTGGGCCCAGTCCCAAGAATGCGGGTGTGAGACGAGCACGTTCTGTCCGGCGGCCGGCTCGGTCTGGAACACCGATCCGGTCTGGCAAGCTTTGAGCTTCTCGTTGCCGGATCCGTATCACTATATGCCCGGATATAGCAGCAGCGGTGGCGGCACCACCGCGGTGTTTACCGCCTTTGCCAAAGGCGACCTGAACTGCGACTCGATTCTCTCGCAGTTCATACGTCAGGGCTCGATCAACAGCCTGGGCGACGTCACCGGAAGTCACGTTCCCAGTATCGTCAACGAGCTGGAGTAGCGACTTCCTCACCAGCCTCAGAGCGGGCCGCAGCTTGCGAGCTCGACCGGGTAGCCGGCCGGTTTCTGCAGGACGAAGGCATTTTCCACGAACGTGCCATTGATCTGGCGATCGCGAATGCGAATTTCGACCCCGTCGTCGAATCCCTTGCCAGGTTCAGCGAAGCGTACGAGCCGCGGCAGTGCCATCGCGCCCTCCCGTGCGAAATCGTCGTACGACACATGCCAGCGCTGTGTCGTCGCCGAGGCTGCACCTTCGAGAAACACCACGTCCCATGCCGCCACCGCTGGATTCGGCCTTCGCATGGAAAGCCAAAACCGCGCACCCGATGGGTCGTCCAGCACCAGTACGTCCGCCGCGCGAGCCGAATCCCAGTCGACACCGACCACCTTGGTCGCATCCTGCACGGGCGCATCGCCGAGCAGAATGGCAGCGACCGCCATGGGGGCGAGTGGAATGCGAATCAACCGGGCGACGTTCGCGGGACAGGCCGGGCCCTGCCTGAACACATGTTTCTGGTAGTCGATGAAGGTGAACTGCCCGGCGCTGACCGCCAAGGCCGCGACCGTTCCTTGCAAGGCGACCTCGGCCTCGAAGCGAAGCTGCCCACCCCGGGTGGCGAGCATCTGCACGGTGCCACGCACGCGCTCACCGCCCAGCCAGCTCGTCGCGCGCGTCTCGGCGTTGATACCGCGGACGGCGCCCTGTCGCGCCTTCAAGGCGGCCATCAATTCTTCCGCACCGGGCGCCGGGTAGGTGCGAACCGAATGGACGGTTCCCGCGCAGCCCATCGCCACAAGCGCAAGCGCCAACCCGAGCAAACGAGAGATGGGGCGACTTCTCATTTTTTTGCCGTCTTGCTTTCCCCGAGGCGCGCGAGGCTATCCTCGACCTTGTGGCGAAGGCGCTCGTCCGGGGCGAAGCCGAGCGCGCGACGAAACGCTGCGGCTGCGCGATCGTCTTCCTTGCGCTCGGCGTACAGGCTGCCGAGGTGCCACTGGATTTCTGGATCTGACGGTTCGAGACGCGTCGCTTGTTCCAGGAACGCGGCGGCCTTCGCCAGATCGTGTCGACGGAAATGGACCCAGCCCAAGCTGTCGATGAGGCCGCCGGAGCCAGGGTCGAGAGCGCTGGCCACTTCCACCCGTCGGAGGGCCAGGTCGAGCGTGAAGAGGTGATCGGCAGCGACGAAGCCCCAGAAATTGAGCGCCTCGACCGAACCCGGATTCTTGCCGAGGATCTTCTCGACCAGGGCGAGCGCCTCTTTCCATTGGCCCCTTCGTTCCTGAATCGCGGCCAGGGTCATGACCGCACGGCCATCATCGGGTTCCCGTAGGGCGGCCCTTTCCAGCCGTGCGATCCCGGCGGCGGGATTTCCGCGCTTCTCTTCGACCAGCGCGACGGCCACCGCCGCTTCGACCTCGATACTGCCGCGGTCGCCTTGCGCTGCCGTGACGGCCTGGTCGACCACGCGAATGGCTTCGTCGCTCTTGCCCGCTTGGCGCAAGAACTCGGCCGCACGCAAGCGGGCCTCGAAATAAAGCGGCGAGTCCTTGCCAACCTTCATCAGCGTGGCCAGCGCCTCGTCCGACTTGTCGAGATCTTTCAAGAGCGCGGCTCGCAAGAAGGGAATTCGCGTCTTCGGATTTTCGGAAATCCCCAGCTCTGCGGCGTGGGAAAGCAAAGCGAGCCCGCGGTCAAACCGGCGCGCCGACCGTTCCAGCTCCACGCGGCCGACCAAGCTGTCCGCGTCCAAGCTCGCATAGGAAACCGCCAAGTCGTCGGCCACTTGTTCGGCCTCTTGGGTGGCGCCGATGCCGACCAAGAACCGCGCAAACGCCGCCGCAATCTCCAGAGCACCCTCTGACCTGTCGAGCGCGTCGCGAAAGGCCCGTCGCGCATCGTCGTTTCTGCCGGTTGCAGCGTAGATCCACGCCAACGCTGCCAAGGACTCGATGTGGTTAGGCTCCTCGGACAGGGCCGCGTGCAGGTGCGCCTCGGCCTTGGCCATATCGCCCGATGCCCAAGCGATCGCGGTCAGCCGCATGCGACCGGCGCCCGAACCGGGCTGGGCGTCGCAAAGGCTTTCCAGCGTGGCGCGCGCGGCCGGCAGATCCAGGGTCTCGAGCTCGGCTTGTGCCAACTCGAGATAGACCGACTCGGCATCGTCGTCGCTGGCCTGAAAGTCGACCTCACCCGTGGCCTTGCGCAGCGCCGCCACGGCGCCCGTAAGCTCGCCCTGCGCGCGATGCACGTGCGCGCTGGCCAATAGTCCGCTGCTGCTCGACCCGAGCTTGAGCGATTCATGGGCCTCGTCCGCGGCCGCCTTCACCTTGCCAAGATGCAACAGCAGCTCGGCCAAATGGGCATGCAGCTCGGGAGAATCACCGTCGAAGGCCAAAGCCCGCTCGAGCTCGGTCGCGGCATCCTTCCAGCGCTCTTGCTCTTCGTAGAGCATGGCCCGGCTTGCATGCTCGTACGCGTTCGGGTCCACCGACCGAGTGGCGATCTGCCGCCCGCCGACCAGCTTGGTTATGCTGGGCGGTTGCGTAGCACACGCACCGAAAAGCGCGAGAAACAGGGGCCATAGGGTAGGTCGGGACAGCACGGCCCCTCCAAAGTACCACAGCCCCACCCTGCAAGGACTTGGGACAGGCCTCCTGGCGCAGGCCGGGATCGGCGTTGACTCCCATGGCGGCATTCGGACTTGACTCGTCCGACTTGCCGCCCGAAAGTGGCTGCGAGGGTATGTCGCTGGGCAGATCTATATCCACCAGGACCCTGGTGTTGGTCGCGGTGACACTGGGTGTATCGCTCGGCCTCGGCGTGTTCACTTTCATCTACGCCGAAGGTTTCTCGTACTTCACGACCGACCCCAAGGCCTGCGCGAACTGTCACATCATGAATTCCGAGTACGACTCGTGGGTCAAGTCGAGCCACCACATCGTCGCCACCTGCGTCGACTGCCACCTGCCGCATACGCTGGTCCCCAAGCTGGTCGCCAAAGCCGTGAATGGGTACCACCATTCCAAGGGCTTCACGTTTCAGGATTTCCACGAACCCATCATGATCAAGCCTCACAACGCACGCATCCTGCAGGAGGCCTGCCTGGGTTGCCACAGCGGCCTCGTGCACGACATCGTCGCGGGCAGCACCACCGACGCGAACGCGGTGTCCTGCGTGCATTGCCACAGCTCGGTCGGCCACGGGCCTTTGCGCTAGCGATTCCAACTACCAGGGTGGACAAATGACGAACGACACATCCCCAGACGGCCCCAAGCCCCGGCGCACCAACCTTGCTCTGATCGTTGCCTTGTTCGCCGTAGTCGCGGTTTCTACCGCGGTCATTGCAAGCCTTCTCGTGAACATCTTTCAGCGAAAACAAGAGGCGAAAAACCCCTATTTGCGCTTCGTCGACGTAACAGCCGACACGACTGATCCGGCGGAATGGGGCAAGAACTGGCCGCGCCAGTACGACGGCTATTTGCGCACCATGCTGGCCACCCGAACCAAGTACGGCGGCGGCGCCGCATCGGAGACCATGCTGCCACCCGAGAAGGCGGAAAAGAACCCCTGGCTGACGCGTATTTTCGCCGGGTACGCCTTCGCCATCGATTACCGCGACCGCCGCGGCCACGCCAACATGTTGATCGACCAGGAGACCACCAAACGGACCAAGGAGCGTGCTCAGCCGGGCTCGTGCCTGCACTGCCACGCCTCGGTGATTCCGCTCTATCGTCAAACCGGCGCCGAGATCGCGCCATCCGCCCCGCAGAACGAGCAAATCCAGAAGGGCTTCGAAGCCATCGGCAAGCTCGACTACTGGGAGGCCAGCGCCAAGCTGGAAAAGTCAGGCCACAAGCATCCAGTTTCGTGCGTCGACTGCCACGACCCGAAGAACATGCAATTGCGGGTGACCCGGCCCGGCTTCATCAACGGCATCAAAGCCCTCAAGGCACACGAGGGTGTTCCGGACTACGACGTGAACCGCGATGCCACCCGCCAGGAGATGCGCTCGTTCGTGTGTGGCCAGTGCCACGTGGAGTACTACTGCGGCCCCAAGACCACCCTGTTCTATCCATGGATCAATGGTCTCAAGGTCGAGGAGATCGAGTCGTACTACGACAGCTACAAGTTCGATGACGGTCACCGCTTTTACGACTGGAAGCACGCCGACACCGGTGCCGAGGTCCTCAAAGCCCAGCACCCGGAGTTCGAGGTCTGGAACCAAGGCACGCACGGCAAAGCGGGCGTAGCCTGCGCCGATTGCCACATGCCGTACATGCGCGAGGGTGCGCTCAAGGTGTCCGACCACTGGGTGCGCTCGCCTCTGCTCAATATCAACCGCGCGTGCCAGCAGTGCCACCACTACCCCGAAGCGGATATCCGCAAGCGCGTGGAAACCATCCAAGACCGCCACTTCGCGCTGCTCAGCCGCGCCGGCTCTGCCGCGGTGGACATGATCGACGCCATCAAGGCGGCCAAGGAGGCGAGCGCCACGGAGTCTCAGCTTCAGCCGATCTGGGAGACTCAGCGCAAGGCCCAGTGGCGGCTGGACTTCGTCGCCGCGGAGAACTCGATGGGCTTCCACGCTTCGCAAGAGCTGGCGCGCATCCTTGGCGAATCCATCGATCTGTCTCGCCAAGCCCAGCTGGCGGCCACCATCCTGAAGGCGACGCTGGCGCAGGCGAAGTGACGACGGGAAGAAGGTTCACCACCAAGACGCAGATCCGCGCCTCTGCGGTGAAAAATCCGCTCTACGGTTTCTGAGTGAGGCGCAGGCGCTTGACGGCCTCTCGGATCGCCGGGCGGCCTTTCTCGGCCAGCTCGGCCAAGACCTTCTGATCCGATGGATCGGCGGAGGCCGCCAAGCAGGGAAGAATCTCAACCACGTCTTCGGCCGGCGCCGAATCCGACGACACCAGAACTTTCAGCGGTGGCAGGGCGGCCCGCATTTCTCCCGACTTGCACAGCCTGGCAACGGCCGCGACGGCTACTTTGACGTCCTTGTCCTTGCTGGCGGCCAGGAGCAGCGCCTTGCCACCGGCACCATCGGACAGGGCAAGAACCGCCGCTCGACGAATGTCCGGGTCTCGCGAAGCGACCAGCGGATCGAGCTTCAGCTGGCCAAGACACCCGCGGCCCGCGTCCACCCAGCCCTGGATTGCCGAAAGGCGCGTACTTAATTGTTCTGCTTCATTGCCCGCAGTGCGGGCCAGCGCCTGACAGGAGGCAGCCACGCTCTCGGAGGTGACCTCGTACTCGTCGAGCCGCGCCGGATCGCTGGCGGCGAAAAGTGCGGCGGTCGCCGTCACGGCGTGCGCACGAATGGCATCATCGGGCGACGCCATCAGCGACGCCATCGGCTGCAGCAGCAGCACGCCCGCCTCGAACAGCGGCGCGGCCTCGAGCGCTGCCAGCACCAGCTTGCGGTCAGGATCCGACATCAACCGCGCCAGGCGCGCGGGCCCCATACGCGTCGCCGCTCGCGACAGCTCAGCCCGGTCGCCACGCTCGGCGGCCTTGCGCAGGTCGGAAGCCGGCGGCTCGAACAGCCCGGTCCGTCGGTTGATGTTCGCTCGGTCCGCTGCCACCGCCGCGAAGGCAAGCTGCACCGAATAGGCGCACACCAATAGCGAAAGGGTCTTTCTCATGGGCAGCTCGCGATGAGGCTAATCAAGCGCAATCGCGCAAGCAATTATTCTCGGCCGCTCTCTTGCAGCCGCGGCAAGCGCCGGACCGCCAGCGCGAGCACACCGATCGCCACGGCCGCAACGTAGCAAGGCGCCCGTAGCCCGAACCCGTGGTACAGGAGCCCCCAAACCAGAGGACCGGTGGCGCGGGCGAGGGCTCCCGAACTTTGCATGAGACCCAAGGTCGCCCCTTGCGCATCGGGGCCAACCCGACGAGAGATGTAACTCGAAACGCTCGGCATGTGCAGCGCGGTGCCGACGGCCCCCAGCCCCACGGCGAAGACAAAAACTGGCACCCCCATGGATATGCAGAGCCCCTGCATGGCAAAGGCAAAGGCCATGAGCACGAGCGCCGCGCCGAGCAGGCGGACTTCGCCAAAGCGCCGGGTCAATCGCCCGATGAGGCCCCCCTGTACGATGACAGCGATGAGACCGGTCAGGCCGAGCACGCGCCCAGTGTTTTCGATGTTCATCCCGAAGGCGTCGAGAGTGAACAGACGGAAGAGTCCCTGCACGCCGGAAAACCAGAAGATCGAGTTGAAGGCGATGAGCAGGATCAATCCCACACCCGGATAGCGACCGATGCCCCGCAGGGCCGCCACGTCCACGATGGCGAACCGGCGACGTATCTTCGCGCGGTTCACGACGAGCAGAGACTCGGGAAGATAGCGTAGCGCGAAGATCAGGTTGATGGCAGAAAGCCCGGCCGATACGAAAGCAGGCAGGGTTCCCTGATGGCCGATGACGTGGAACCGGCCGAGCTCGCCGCCGATGAAGGGGCCGATCATGAAGCCGAGGCCGAAGCCCATGCCGATGATGCCCATTCCCTTGGCCCGCTCGGTGGGCGTGGTGACGTCCGCGATGTAGGCTTGTGCAACCGCGATGTTGGCTGTGGCCATGCCGCTCCAGAGGCGCGCCAGGAAGACAGCAGTCAGGCTTTGCGCGAAGCCGAGGAAGACCATCCCCATGGCCGAGGCGGCGATGCTCCACAGCAGTACCGGGCGACGCCCCACGCGATCGGACACGCGCCCCCACAGCGGCACGGTAACGAATTGCATGAGCGAGTAGCAGGCGACCAACGCCGCCGCAGTGAAGTCGCTGGCACCCAGGTCCCGTGCCATCGCTGGCAGGAAGGGAATGACCAGGCCGAAACCCACGAGGTCCAGAAAGACCGTCAGAAACAGTGTGCCAAGTGAAGCCCGTTGCATGGTTGGGAAGCGACTTGGTCTAACACAATCCAGCGACAAGGCGAGCCCACACGCTGCGGCGGCGGCGATTCTGTGGTTCGCTCAGGTGACGAGCCGACTCCCCTTTGAAGACGCAGAAGGCCATGGGGGGCGATTTACTGCCGCTGACGCACTTGAGGGTATGCGCGGCGGCGAAGATCGTGGTAGCAATGCGCGGTCATGGAACGACCATTGCGCGGCGCTCTCGTTGGCTTTGGCTTCATTGCCGGCCAAGGTCACGCACCGACGTATGCAAAGCACATGAGCAACGGCCGCGCAGTCGAGATCGTCGCGGTGGCCGATATCTGCGAGGCGCGTAGGCAGGTAGCTCATGCGAAGTTTCCGGACGCGCGGATCTATCCGGATTATCGGTCGATGCTCGCGGCAGAGGCTGGCAAGATCGATTTCGTCGATATCGCCACCCCGCCGGCGCACCACGCCGAGATCGCGCACGCCGCATTCGACCGTGGGCTGCACGTCCTGTGCGAAAAGCCCATGGCCACCTCGGCGGAGGAAGCCGGGGGCATGCTCAAGCACGCGCAAGAAGCCCGCCGCGTGTACTTCCCCTGTCACAACTACAAGCACGCGCCGGTGGTGAAGGCCGTGCGCAGCATCTTGGACGAGGGCCTGATCGGCCCTGTGCACCTGGTCACGATGCAGACCTTCCGCAACACCCACGCCAAGGGCGTGTCGGAATGGCGGCCCGACTGGCGCCGCGAGCATTCCTACGCCGGTGGCGGCATCGCCATGGATCACGGCAGCCACACCTTCTACCTCGCGTTCGAGTGGATGAAGGGCTATCCGACCGCGCTGACCGCGTTCTCGTCCACCAGCGAGGGCTTCGACACCGAGGACGAGTTCGGCTGCACGCTGAACTTCCCGTCCGGCATCGTCTCCGCTCACCTTTCTTGGACGGCTGGCGTGCGCAAGGTGCTTTATACGCTTCACGGCAAGCGCGGCGCCATCCGCATCGAGGACGAAGACATCGAGCTCGCGATTTTGGAAGCCGGCCCCGGCGTGGTTGCGCCTGGCTCGCCCGGCAAGTGGCGGTTCGAGAAGCGGGTCGCCCCCTCCGACTGGATGGATGCCAGCCACGTGGGCTGGTTCAGTTCGCTGTTCGACGAGTTCCGCGCCGCCATCGCCAAGCAGGACTTCGTGGGCAAGGACGCGCGGGAAGCGTTCTTGTGCATCCAGCTCATCGAGCGAGCCTACCGGTCCGCGCGCGAAGGCAGCCACATCCTCGACCTGGATCACGGCGACCGCCCGCACCGCAGCCGCCCAAGGCCAGCCGGCCCCATCGTCGAAGCCGTGTAGGAGAGAGCGCAGAGGGGACGGAGGAGGACGCGGAGGGGGACGCGGAGGGGACGGACGTGCGGCTAGAGAATCGTCGTCTACCCAACCGTCTCGCTGAACAACAGTTCCATCAGTTGGCGCCCGCGCAACCCCTGGTACTTACCCTTCCCGCAGTTGGTTTCGCCGTAGGTCGCGATCGACGGGTCGGCATTTACGCCATCGCCTGACACCATGAACGGAACCGGCGTGCGCGTGTGCTTGCGCAGCTTCACAGGGACAGGGTGGTCGGGCAGCACCATCGTGCGCAGGGGCTCGCTATGGACCTTCTTGTACTCGTCGAAGAAGGTCTTCACCAGGCGAGCATCGCAGTCTTCGATGGCCTTCAGCTTATTCGGCAAGTCGCCCAGGTGGCCGCATTCATCCACGGCTTCCACGTGGAGGTAGACGAAGTCGTTGCGGCGAAGCATGTCGACCGCCGCGCGCGCCTTGTTCTCGTAGTTCGTGTCGATCCAGCCGGTGGCGCCTTCCGGGCGCAGCGATTCCATCTTGCCAAGGAGCCCCAGCCCCAAGATCACGTCCACCGCAGAGATGATGCTGCCCTTCTTGCCGTAGATCTTCTCGAAGGGGGGCATGTCGGGTTTACGACCGCCGGACCACGGCCAGATCATATTCGCCGGATTCTTACCCTTTTCGATGCGCTTCCGGTTGACCGGATGATCCGCGAGAATCTCGCGCGACTTCATCATCAGATCGCGAAGCAGGGCCGCGGTGGGTTCAGCCTCGGGCACGCGGCCGCGCGGAAGGATCGTCGACCATTGTAGACCGTGCGACGAATCGGGCTTGTCGTAATCCACCAGCGGCGAAAAGCGTTTGCCGTGCAGGTAAAGGATGTGTCGGTACGAGACGCCCTTGCGGATCTCCACTTCCTTGGTGCCGAGCTTGGCGGCCAGGAAATCCACGACCTCGGCGGCCTCCGGCTCGCTGATGTGGCCAGCGGAGTAATCTTCGAGGACGTCACCCTTGGTGGTGATGATGTTCATCCGGAAGGCGACGGTCTCGTCGTCGAGCGGAACGCCCAAGCCGTAGCTTTCGATGGCACCGCGGCCGGTGTAAGACGAAGCAAGATCCCAGCCCAGCACCGACATATTGGCCACGTCCGACGACGTGGGAAAATCGGCGGGCAGGGTGACGAAGGTGCCGAACTGGGCCTTCGCGGCCATCGCATCCAGGTTCGGCGTGCGCGCCGCTTCGAGAGGGGTCTTGCCACCCAGCTCGGGAAGCTGGTCGTCGGCCATGCCATCGATCAGGAACACTACGAATTTCATTTTCGCCTCGCTGCCGAGGGATAGCACGGGCGCCGCCAAGACACCATGCCGCCCGGCGACGCTAAGTTTCGAAATATTTCCGAGCTGGTAACGCGTCGGCTACAATCGGCATCCTTATTGACCCCCGACCCTATAACCAAGGAGGAGAGATGCGTAAGTTGAGTTCTTTGATTGTGGTTGCCCTGTTGACCCTGGCTGGCTCGGCCCGCGCGCAGGAGGAAGCCCCCGCCGCCCCGGCCGGCGACCCCGCTGCCGCTCCGGCTGGCGATCCCATCGCTTCCAACCCGGCCCCCGCTCCGGCAGCAGCCGGCACGGGCATTCTCATCGGCGCCGACCTGGCCTTCCAGCTCCCGCTAGGCAACATGGCCGATGTCACGGGCATGGGCTTCGGTGCCCTCATTCGCGGCGAGTACAAGTTGATGCCGAACCTGAACCTCACCGCCAGGGCTGGCTACATCTACTCCCTCAAGAAGGACAACGGTGGCCTCAAGTCCAGCATCGACAACATCCCGATCTGGGTCGGTGGCAAGTTCTTCATCACCGACATGATCTACGCCGGTGCAGAAGTCGGCGTGAACATAATGACGGCCAAGGTAGAGACCTCGTTCCTCGGCACCACGGTGAGCGGCAGCAGCGGCGAGACCAAGTTCGGCGGTGACGTCGGCGCGGGCCTCCTACTCGGCGACATCGACGTGCGCGCGCAAGTGCTGATCTTGGACTTCGGTCACTCGGGTGACTCGATGGGCGTCATGATCAACGCCGGCTACAACTTCGCCAAGCTGTAACCGCAAGGACCAGCTATCTTGAAAGGGGCATCTTCGGATGCCCCTTTCGTATTTCTGGAACACAATGCGAATTCCCCTCCTCACCACCCTTCTCACGTTGTGCATGCTGGGCAGCACGGCGAATGCCAAACCGGCGTATCCCGACGAGTACGCCCTGCGGCCCGTCCAACTACCAGCCGAGCTGGCGCAGGTGAAGATCCCGCTCATCATCGACCTTTCCCGCGGGCACGCCGGCAAGCCCATCTTCGTGCCGCTCGATTTGCGCTTCGGCGTGACCAGCGAGCTCGAGCTGCGCATCTTCCACCCCGTGCACGGCCTCTGTCTGCGCGGCTGCGAGCGGGCCTACAACGACCTTGCGTTTGGGATGCTGTATTCGGTTCTCGACGAGAACCACGTTCAAGCCTCGCTGCTCGGCGCCTTCGAGATCCAGTCGTTTAGGAGCCCCGTTCAAACCGTGCTCGACCTGGGCTTCTCGTTTGCCTACATCCGCGCGCCGTTCTCCATTTCTGCCTCGCCCTACCTCGGGCTTCCGCTTAGCGACCGCGAGCACCAGCAAGATTGGGTGAACGTGCCCATCGAATTCGCATACCAGCTGTCGCTGCCGACGGCGGTGTTTTTCGAGACCGGCATCTACGGCGACGCCCACGATCCCGGCAGTTGGTCCGGACCCATCGGCGCCGGCATCAACCTGCTTCTCCATCACAGCGTCGACGTGGGGGCCGAGTTCAAGCTGAACAGCATCGTCGGCCACACCGACACGGGAAGCCGCCTGGTGCTGGTCTATCTGATGGTCCGAACCTGAGCACACGCCGTCCCCCTCGCCCCGCGAAGCGCAGCGCAGCGGGGAGAGGGCCGGGGTGAGGGGCCTGTGTGCCCTTTCTCCCTCCTCCGCGGTTGAGCTGAACCGGTGGGCGCTCTCGCGTCCAGGTTGTGTGACACCTCCCACGATCCGCAGCATCTGATGGGTGAGAATCGACCACGAAAGGACCGGACCATGATCAGCAAGAAGATTCAGGATGCTCTCAACGCGCAGATCAACCTCGAACAGTTCTCGGCTCAACTTTATCTGGCCATGAGCGGCCACTGCGAGCGCCGGAGCTTCCGCGGTTTCGCCCACTGGCTTCGGATCCAGGCGCAGGAAGAAACCAAGCACGCGCTGAAGTTGGTCGATTTCGTGCTCGATCGGGGCGGGCATCTGGAGCTGGCGGCGGTGCCTGCGCCCGGCGCGGAGTTCGGCGGCGTGACCCAGGTATTCGAGAAGATCCTCGAACATGAAAAGGGGATCTCGGGCAAGATCGCCGCACTGTTCGAGCTGTCACGTGCAGAGCGGGACTACGCCAGCGAGGTTGCCCTTCAGTGGTACGTGACCGAGCAAGTCGAGGAGGAGGCCAACGCGGGCCAGCTCGTCGACCAGCTCAAGGCCATCGGCGAGCAGGGCGGCGGCATCTGGTACCTCGACTCGAAAATGGGCAAGCGCGAGTTGGCGCCGTAGACGCGCCTACGCCACTGCCTCGGGAACCCAAGTTCGCAGCCGCTCGATGGTCCCGGCCAGCTCGGGCGGCAGCGGCGCTTCGATGTCCAGCAATGCACCCGTCGCCGGATGGGGAAAGCGAATCCGAAGCGCGTGCAGAAACATCCGGTGCAGATTGAAATGCTCGCGGAAGAATCGGTTGTGCTCGCCCTTGCCGTAGCGAACGTCACCGATGATGGGACAGGCGATGTGCTTCAAATGGCGGCGGATCTGGTGCAGGCGCCCGGTTTCGGGACGAGCCTCCACCAGGCTGTAGCGACCGAACACCTCACGCCGGACAAAGGCGGTCCGCGCAGGCACACGGGGCTCGTCGCGGTCTTCGCCAGGTGGCACCGGGTGATCCCCTCTTCTGGCGGCACGGATCGCACGAGGGCAAGATAGGTCTTCTGCACGCCGCCGCTGGCAAAGAGCTGCGAAAACGCGCTGGCCAGCTCGGACGAGAGTGCAAATACGAGCACGCCGCTGGTGCCACGGTCGAGCCGGTGCACGGGATAGACGTGAGCGCCGATGGCGTCGCGCACGCGGGTCATGGCCACGTCGCGCTCGGGGGCCCAGCCCCGATGCACCGCGAGCCCCGCGGGCTTGTCGGCCACGACCAGATGCTCGTCGCGCAGCAAGATGCGCAGGGGTCGAATCGGCGGGGCGGAATTCATCGCGCCCATTGTGGCACACCCAGAAGCGACCAAGCACAGACGACCGAGTCAATCGCACCCTGGCAATTGATATGAATTTCGTGCGTTCGCCAGCCCCGGTTCTTGTTCCCCTCCGTGATCTCATGCACTGTGGCTGCCATCGAAGCCCGGCCGGCGCAGCCTGATGCTGCGCCCAAACTGAACGGGCCATTGAGGAAGTCGAGGGAATCCCATGCGCACTTTGGCCGCGCTGATATTTGTCGGGCTCATGTTCGGTTGTTCGCAGGCGGGACCTTCGTCGTCGGGCTCCGGCGGTGCGGTCAGTCAAGGCGGCAGCATCACAGGCGGTGGGTCTGGCGGCACGAGCGCCTCGGGTGGAACCAACCCAGCGTCGTCGAGCAGCGGCGGCGCCAGCGCGGGCGCGGGCGGAAGCAGGGTCGCTGCATCGGGGGGCGCAGCAACGGGCGGCGCAGCCAGCGGCGGGACGGTCTCCGGCACGGGCGGCAAGTCGAGCGGCGGCGCCGGAGGCGAGGCACCCGGTACGGGTGGCACCGCGGGCGCAGGCGGTGCGACGAGCGCTGGAGGAACCAAGGCCGGCACCGGCGGTGACGCTGGCGGGGCGACGGTGGGAACCGGTGGCGCAGCCGGCGGAAACACCGGCACTGCAGCCGGAGGGAAGGGTGGCGCCACGGTCGGCACGACTGGAACGAGCATCGGCGGTGCGGGCGGCGAAAGCTCCAATTGCATGAGCCGTGTGCTTTCACTCAGTGGAAACGGCACAGGCAGCGACAGCGACGCAGCGTACGCCCACGTCGAATTGGATATGAAGAGCGATTTGCCCATCGACAACACGAAGCGAACCTTCGAGTTCTGGGCTTACATCAAGAGCACCGACTGGGTCGGCGAGAAGAACCAAATCTTCTACTATGGCGGATCGGCGGCCACCGGATCGTTCGGTCTCGACTTCGGGACGAGCAACGTCACTGGCTCGACCACCAACCACGCCACGCTGAATCCGTTCACCGGCAGCGCCATCCGCGACGACAGCGGCAAGGACGTCGGCCTCGACTCGAGCAAGGACCAGTGGGTTCACATCGCGATGACCTGGGACGGTAGCGTGCTTACGACTTACGTCAACGGGCTTGCGAGGATCACCGCCCAGGGCAGCGGCAGCACGACAACGCTGGCCACGGCCCAGTCGGTCGTGTCGATGGGTTGCAACCCAACCAACAACAATTGTTTTAGCGGGTACTTCGACGAATTCCGGGTCTGGAACCTCGCTCGCACGGCCACCGAGATCAAAGACAACTACAACAAGCCCATGGTCGGCAACGAAGCGGGGCTGGTCGGTTACTGGAAGTTCGATGATGCGACGGGCGCGACCACGGCGGCCGATTCCGTCACGACGGCCGGACATACCGCCCACCCGGGCACCTTGACCGCGAAGACGTCAGCCGTCCCGACCTTCGTCACCCCCACGGTGGCGACACCTCTCGTGTGTCCGTAGCGAAGGGAAGGCGGCACTAAGGCGCGATTAGCACGACCACCTGATCGGTGTACGTGGTGTTGTCCGAACCGGTCACGGTGAAGGTGAACGACCCGAGACCCTGGAACTCGTCGCTGGGCTTGAAGACGGCCGTGTGCTTGTCGGCCCCGAGCGCCACGGTACCATTCTGCGCGCCCGACACGGTAAGACTCGGCGAGACCGTGCCGAAGCCGGTGGCGTAGGCGGCCAGGTCGATGTCCACCGACGCACCGACGGTCGTGGAGGCGTGCGGCTCGGCCAGCCAGTTGATGTAGTGTTCGACCAGCGCGTAGCCGTCGGCCGCCTTGGTCATGGCATCGTTCGTCTTCGGATCTGCTCCGGTGGCATTTTCCCACGTGTCGGGCATTCCGTCGTTGTCGGCGTCTGCCGGGCGCGTACCGGCGGTGATGGCGCCGTAGCCACTGTTCGACAGTCCGGTCTGCGTCTGGCTGGTGTAAAGCCCGCTGCCAGGTCCCGTGGTGCCTGCCCCGGCGCCGGCGGTTCCCTTGCCGAGAGTCAGAACCTGGCCGATGATCAGCGCGTCCATTTCATCACGCGGCAGGGTCCCCGCACACGACATCGCAGCCCGCGCCGCGGACGCGGTGTCGAGGGGCTTGCTCGCGCTGGACTCGGCCGACCATGCGGCCGAAAGCACTGTGCCCTCGCCTTGATACCAGTACGGCGTCGTTGTCTCGCCGTCGAGCGTGCCGTTCAACTTCGTGTCCTTGAGGTTTCCCGCGTAATACATGGATTGGTTCTTGTCGATCTGGAACCAGGTGTTGTCGGTGCCGGTGGAGGCCGGACCGAAGACGAAGTAGTTGTTCACGATGTCGTGCTTGAACGGGGTGCTGGTGTGCGTGGTGTATCCCGCCTCATAGTTGTAGAGCAGATTGTTGACGAACACTGTGTTCGCCTTGGCCAGCGGATTCCGGTTGTGCGAGTTCGCAAAGATGTTGCGGTACCACGACCAATTGCCTCCGACGGATTCGGTGTGCGCGCCGAACTGCTGACCCGTGGGGTCCGCGATAAGCGAATCCTGGAAGGTGATGTCCGTGACCGGATCGTCCGTGGTTCCCACACCGTCGATGTTGTTCCAGGGCGCAAATTCCATCGACGTGTGATCGATGATTACGTTGCTGGCAAGGTACAAGCTGAGGGCGTCGTCTTCGGTGCTCTCGGTTTCGCTGCCCGGCCGAATTCGAACGTGGCGAACGATGACGTTCGATTGCTTGGCGAACGAGATCTCGCCGCCGCGAAAGCCAATACCCTGGCCAGGCGCGGTCTGCCCCGCGATGGTGAGGTTGCCCTTCGCCGCCACGGCGGTCTTGAGCTGGATGTAGCCGCCGACGTCGAACACGATGATACGATCCGAGGCGCTTACCGCGTCTCGAAACGATCCCGCGCCCGAGTCGTTGAGATTGGTCACGTGATAGACCACGCCGTTGCGTCCGCCGGTTGCCTTCTTGCCAAAGCCTTGCGCGCCCGGAAAAGCGAGCGCCGGGCCGGACGGAACTGTTGCGCCACCAGCGCCCGTGGTTCCGCCCTTGCCGGTCGCGCCCGCCTGCCCCGTGCCTGCGCCCGAGCCCGTCGTTCCTGCCGCCGTTGCTCCCCCGGCTCCCGCAGCGCCGCCCGAGCCCTTGCCGCCGGCACCGGCTCCGCCTGCCATAGCGCCACCCGCGGCCACGGTTCCGCCCATGGCGAGAATGCCGCCTGCTCCGGTCGCACCACCGTTTGCCGTGGCGCCACCGGCACCGCCTTGGGCCCCCGCGTCGCCAGCTGCCGCGATGCCACCGGCGCCCGCGCCGCCAGTCCGTGGACCGATGCCGCCAGCCGCGCTCGCACCGCTACCCGAAATGCCGCCTGTCGCGCTGACGCCACCGTTCCCGGTGACACTGCCAGCAACGCTGCCTCCCGCGCCGCCCTTACCGGAACCGCCGGTGGCTGCAGCACTGCCGGCGGAGTTCGACGAACACGCCGCCAACAAGGAAGTCGCGGTCACAATCAATGTGCGCAGGGCAACGCGAACAGGTGGGGATGGATGACGCATGGCTATTCCTGATGCCCCAGCGGCGGTGGTTCGATCATGGATACTGCATACACAGTGGGTCTCCCTGCCCAAAAGGGTCGAAAAAGGACGTGCTGCCCCCGGTCAGGGTATACGAAAGCGGTGGATCACAAGAGCAAGTGCCCGTGCGGGCAGCCCCAGCCCTTCGACGATTGTTGCGGCCGTTTCGTCAACGGACGGGCCTCGCCAGCGTCGGCGGAAGAGCTCATGCGTTCGCGCTACACGGCCTTCGCGACCCACGCGATCGACTACCTCATCGAAACCCATCACCCCGACACCCGCAGCGACGTGAACCGCGACGAGATCCGGCGATTCAGCGAGGGATCCACGTGGCTGGGCTTGGAGATCCTCGGCGTGGAGGAAGGCCGTGATGGCGACGAGCAGGGCTGGGTGGAATTCATCGCCCGCTACAAAGAGCGTGGCCAGGAAAGGGCTCACCACGAGCGGTCGCTGTTCCGGCGGCATCAAGGCCGTTGGTTCTTTCACAGTGCGCAGGAACCCAAACAGACACCGACCGAGCGCTCGCAGCCGAAGATCGGACGGAACGAACCGTGTCCTTGCGGCAGCGGCAAAAAGTACAAGAAGTGCTGCGGCGCAGGTTCATGACGGCCGAAACGCAATTGCTTGGTTCTGCGAGAGACGGCGTAGAATTGCCGAACAACCTGGAGGCCGAAGAATGATCCCCGCGGATGGACGCTGGCTGGTGTTGGCGTCGAGCTTGCTGCTCGGTTGCACGTCGGATGCGGCGAAGTTCCCGTCAGGCAGTGGCGGCGCGAGCGTTGCAACGAACGCAGGTGGCACGACCAGCGCCACGGGTGGAACCCGCGCAGGCGGCGACACGAGCACAGCGCAGAACCGCGGCGGGTCAACCGGAGCTGGAGGCGTCGCGGTGCCGGGCAGCGGTGGCGCGTCGGGAGCGGACGCCGCCCAGGCAGGCACCTCGGGCAGCGGCGGAATGCCGAACACGGGGAGTGGTCCAGACGGTGGCGGCACCCATGCCTCGGGCGGTGGCGCGGGCGCCAGCGGCAAAGTCGGCGCTGGCGGAAGCGCGAATTCCGGCGGCACAGGCGCAGCGACGAGCACGGGCGGAGCCACACGCACCGGCGGCACAGGCGGAGACGCGACGCCAGACGGTGGCGCGGGCCTTGGCGCGGCCTTTCCGTTCCCGCAAAACGTGAAGGGCAGTCACTGCGTCCTGCCCACGTCCTACGACAACGAAAAGGTACGCACGGCCTACCAGCAGTGGAAGGAGGCGACCATTACCTCCGACGGGGCAGGAACCTTTCAGCGCGTGAAGAAGCCCGACTCGGGCACCGTCATCGGCTCGAGCGTGTCCGAAGGCATCGGCTACGGGATGATTCTCGCGGTTTACCTGAACGATCAGTCGCTGTTCGACAATCTATGGAAGTACGAGCAGAGCCACCTCGACGACAACGGCCTCATGAACTGGGAGATCGGGCCTGACGGAAAAACCACGTCGGGCGGAAGCGGCGCCGCCTCCGACGGCGACGAGGACATGGCGTGGGCCCTGGTCATGGCCGACAAGCAATGGGGCGGCAAGGGAAGCTTGGCCGACACGTACCTGGCCACCGCCCAGAAGCTGATCGATCTCATCTGGACCTACGAGGTCGACCAGAGCCGCGGCTACATGCTCAAGCCGGGCGACCAATGGGGCAACGTGGACATCACGAATCCGTCGTACTTTGCGCCCGCCTATTACCGCGTCTTTGGGCAAGTCACCGGAAAAGCCAGTGATTGGAACAAGGTCATCGCGGGCAACTACGACATCTTGGAAAAGAGCTTGAACGCGACCAGCGGCAATGCCAGCAACGGGCTCGTTCCCGCTTGGTGCAATTCCTCTGGAACCCCGGTCGAGGCCTTCTCCGGCTCTCCCAAGTACTTCCAAAACGATTCCACGCGCATGCCCTTTCGCGTGGGCCAGGACTTTTGCTATTTCGCCGAGCCGCGCGCGAAGAGCTACCTCGACAAGATTACGTCTTTCTACGTGGGCGTGGGCGTGTCCAAGATCGTCGATGGCTACGATTTGAATGGCACGCCCCACCCGGACAAGGCGACGAGCGGCGCCCAGGCAGCCTCGTTCGTGGGCCCTGCCGGCGTCGGCGCCATGAGCGATGCCAAGTACCAATCGTTCCTCGACGGAGCTTACGCCGCTGTCGCCACCTTAAAACTGACCGCGGGAACCATCTACTACCAGAAGTCGTGGACCGCACTGTCGCTGCTCATGATGACGGGCAACCTGGTCGATTTCACCCATCGGTGAACAATCGGGCCATCCGTAAATCGCCAAACCAGCGCTGAATCAGGGCCGAACGATCTCTGCGAATCTTCTTTCGAGTTCGGCGATATCCGTCACTGCCCTGCCTTCTCGTGCGGCTTCTTCCGGATTTGCCAGCCCAAGGGTGAGCTGCCGGGCATCCTGCAAAGTCAGCTCGTCTTCGAAGCTGCGTCGTTCTTCGAGCCGTTGAACCGCGCCCGCCACCTGTCGCAGGTACGCTGGTGGCACCGTCGCACGAGAAAACTCCACGGCCGGATTGGGGCTGGGGCAGGAACAAACGCACTTACACGGCCGGGTGTGCACGCAGCCCACCGCGAACATAAGCACCAGGATCGCTGTTGGCGCTTTCAATGCCTGAATGCCTTTTCCCTTGAGCCAGTTCGCCACGATACCCATGATACGCCTGCTCGGCCGCGCATGTCGGCCGTGTTCGTTCGCGAGCCGCGCCGAGAACCAGGCCACCTACGGCATCGGATGGCACCGCCGAGCGCGATTGCCAGCCAGGCCAGCATCCACGACCAGCCCGACCTCGACGAACGGCCGACGTCGCAGGAACAGCTGGCGGAAGACGATGCACGGGTCCCGGTCGCGGCGCCGTTTCCGCCAAGCCCAGCCGCTCCCCCCACGGCACCCTGGTCTCCGCCCAGGCCGACCATGGTTGCGCCAGTGCCAGCGACCGCTCCACCGGAGCCCACGACTCCGCCGCCACCTGTGGTGCGCCCACCGCTGTTCGGCACGGCACCGCCAGTGCCTATCGCGCCGCCTTTGCCAATCGCACCGCCGCTCCCGACCGCGCCGCCCTTGCCCGTCGCACCGGCGCTGCCGACCGCGCCGCCCTTGCCCGTCGCGCCACCACTTCCGCTCGCGCCGCCGGTACCCGCGGGCGGGGTTCCCGGGGTGATGCCGTAGAGGTATCCGTAAAGCGCGGTCTTGCCCCGCATGGTTTGCTGGGGCGTGAATTCGCTATGGGCCCACACCCAGGGCGTCTCGAAGCACGCGTCGCCGATGGGCCAGGTGTTCTTGAAGTCGGCCGGGTAAGCATCCTTGTAGAGCTTGGACGGCGAGCCCATGGTCATGCTGGTATCCCAGTCGTCGAGATTGCAGTACGGCGTTTGACCGGGTGTGGTCCCCTGCACGCCGTCCTCGCGACCGGCGGTGTACATCTGCTTGACGCCGCCCTTCGACTCAAGCGGCGTGGTGGACGTGCCCATCTCGATGAGGTTGGCGGGATTTCTGCCAAGGCCCCAGTCGGCCTCGAGAGCGAGGGCCTTGCGGAACAGCGCCTTCTCGGCCGCGTCGCTGGTCAGCGCGTGAGCGATGAGGGTGTGCTGTACGTTCTGGATGGTCCAGAAGTAGCCGTCGCTATCATTGGTCGAACGCCGCGAGGGCCGCGTGTCCATGTTGTTCGTCTCTACGGTCTTGGCTTGGCTGATAACCGAGGCTTTCATGTTGTCCCACAGCGACTGGAAGTGAACCGGCTGCGGCGTCATCAGGTAGCCGGCCGTACCCCACAGCTGGTTGCGCTTGCTGTTTGCGATCTCGGCGGTGGCTGTGGTGCAGACGCTCTCGGCATTCACAGCGGCTTCGTACGTCGGGTCGCCCGTGACGTTGTACAGGTACGCCGCTGCGGTCATCTTGAGATCTCGCCCTCGGAAGGTGGCGCCACCAGCGTCCATGGTTTTGTCGAGCATGGGATCGGCGGCGGCGCTGGCCACGCCGTATGCCTCGATGGCCGAAGCCTTGTACTGGTCGGCAAGCATGGTGTTGCCGGCGATACGGAAAGCATCGGCCAACATGGCGGCATTGGCAGCGTTTGCCCAAGCCGCGACCGGCGTGGTTCCAGCCTGGAAGAATTCGTCTTTCGAATTTGGATTGGTAAGCCCGTGGCTGAATTCCTTGCCGTCGCGCAGGCGCAGCCAGTAGTCCACCTCGAAGCGGGCCTCGTCGAGAAGGTCGGGGATGCCGTTGCCGCTTTCGGCGATGCCTGCACTATCGTCGCTGACGGCACCCTTGGTGAGAATGTACGGCAACAGCATGTCGTAGATGATCGAGATGTGGCCGAGATGCCGATCCTTGTCGGCGGCGTCGGCGTGACCACCCCACGCGTTTTCGTTGGTGGGATTGCCCGACTTGCGGAACGAAGCCCAATCATCCGGGCGATCCCACACATCCCCCGACGAGAACGAGCCCCACTTTGCGTCGAACAGTTGCATGGTGGTGATGTACACCTTCGTCGTCGTTGGATCCTTGGCCGGGATGTACAAAGGTGTGCGCGGCGGCGGCGAGAGGCTTTTCGCATTGTCTTGCCCCATGCGCATGTAGAAGAAACCGCGAATCGAGACCCGGAAGGGATCGCCGTAAATTCCCGCGGCTATCTGGAAGTCCTGGCTGCAGCCGACGCCATCCACCACCAGCCGATAGGTTCCCGGCGTGGCAAACGACGAGAAATCCGCGGTCCAGACCGACGAGCGCGTCAGATTGTAGCCGCCCACGTCGGAGCCGCTGGGCTTCCACAGCGCCACCTGCCCCACCTCCACTGGCTTCTTCGCTACGACATCGTAGAGGTAAACCTTGTTGCCCACCACGGCCTTGTAGTCGCGCGCACCACCGTCTCCGAGCCAGGAATAGAGATCTGCCGCCTTGTGGGGCGCGTCCGGCGCGTACCCGACCAGGTTGACGTGCACGGCATCGGAGCGGCTGTTGTAGATATCGAAGGTGAAGGGCTGGGTCGTCACGTCCGCGTTAATCGCCGCAGCGATCTCCAACGTATACGCCACGCCCTGCTGAAGCGAGGTCGGAAGCTTGAGGTAGATCCAATGTTGGTACGTGTATTCGTAGGCGTAGTCGCTGCTCACCCAGTCTTTCTGCGCCTGGCCGCTCAGCTTCTTTTTGCGCGCGCAAGACGTAGGGTTCTTGCCGGCAGAGCCGTAGTTCGCGTCGTCGGCCGACTTGAGGGTCCAACTCGACGCGGCCACCGCAGCCGTCGTGGAGAGCTCGGGGGTGTAGCGCGTGACCTTCTCTCCAGGCACCTCGTGCGCAACGTCGCCGTCGGAGATCTGCACCACCAGGTAGTCCTTGTCGAGCGCACCCACGCTGAGCACCTTCGCCGCCTCCACCGAAAGCGGCGCGACCCCCGCTGCGACAAACACCCCAAACGCCCATGCTGATGAAACCAGTCGTATCCTCATGATTCGGCTCCGAAGCTTTAGGTTGCCCGCCCCTCGCGCAGAGGTTCGATCCCCGATTCATGATACGCCCGTGGCGGCGCTATGCTAGGTGGGCATGATCCCGACACACAGGCACCAAGACGTCGCCGAGCTGGTCCGTAGGCTGTCCCTGCAGCCGCACCCGGAGGGCGGCTGGTTCCGAGAAATTCACCGTTCGGCCCAAGGGGTCCACTCGCCCGAGCACGGCGAGAGGGCGGCGTTCACGTCAATCCTCTTCCTTTTGGAGGCGCCGCAGGTCTCGCGTCTGCATCGTCTGGATGCGGAGGAGCTTTGGAACTGGCACGCCGGGTCGCCCCTCGACGTCCAGATTCTGACCGCGGCAGGACGGCGTGAAACCCGGCGCGTAGGTCCGGGCACCGAAGAAGACTTCCAGACGGTCGTGCCCGCGGGGCGTTGGTTCGGCGCCGAGGTGGCCGCGCCAGGCGCCTGGAGCTTGCTTGGCTGCGTGGTAGCGCCGGGCTTTGAATTCCGAACCTTCGAGATGGCCGACCGTCAGGCGTTGCTGCGCGAGTATCCGTTCGAGGCAGACGTTATTGTCCGTCTGACCTAGACTGGTTCCCGTGGCCGAGGTCAAAGGTGGTGGCGCTTGAGCACGGGCCACCCAAGCGTGGCATCGCCCGGATCGTCGCGCCCGCCATCCTTGGTGCAGAGCACGACCTCGACCCCGCCTTGGCAAGAGGCATAGGTCGAGCATCCATTGCTGTCCTCCTTCGATGGTGAGCCGGTGCAACCATCGATCTGTGCCCACTTGGCAAAAGAGGCCTGCGCGCCGAGGAAAGTGATCCCCATACCGGGCACCAGGGAGGAAGCGCCTCCGGCGTAAGGTACGCGAGGGTCGGCGGTGCCACGGAAGTTGACCACCGTGATGGGGCGCGAGGGTGCGCAGCTGTTCACGTTGTCCTGCAACAGGTCGAACGCAGCCGGGGCCACTGCCGCGAACACATCGGCCGCTCGGCACGCGAGGTAATGGGCCATTCCGCCTCCGGTCAGGACCCCGACCGCATACACACGAGCCCGGTCCACACAGCCAACCTTCTGGACGTACGCCACCACCGCCCTCGCGAAGGCCACGTCATCCACGTCGGCCACACAGCACGGGCCCACGTTCCAAGCTGTACCGACCGGCCCCTTGAAGCCGTCGGGGAATGCCATCAGGACGCCCTCGGGATCTGTCATGGCGGGATACGGCGAGAGCGAGGCCTCGCTGGCTCCCGAGCTGCCTATGCCGTGAAAATCGAGGACAAGTGGAGCTGGCGCTTTTCCATCGTACGCAGCGGGCACGTGCAGGACGAAGGTACGGCTAAGGGTGCCTACCTGAAGTGTCACCGTGGTGTCCCCAGCCGCAAGCGCAGGCGATGGGCAACTGACCGATTCCGCATCATCCTGTTGGTCCAGGGCCGCATCCGAGGGCGATTCGTCCGTGACTGCATAGACGTTGGTGCGCCAGCAACCACCGGCGCCGACGGCAGCGAACGCGGCGAAAAGACCGATGGGCAGGATGGCTCTCATAACCAGGCGCCAACCGCAAGACTGAGAAGGAGATTGGGTCGCCCCGACGAGCCAACCACTTCGTCACCGAAGTAGACCGCCACGTACGGCAGGGCCACCTGCACGTGGGCGGCCGCGATCACGTAGTACTGTCCCGGTAGTCGCAGCTCCGCGCCGCCACCCGTCTCCAGCAGAAATGACCATCGCTGAACGGAGTGCCCTTCCTTGGGAGGAGCCGTGGTGCCCTCCACCGATGTGTGCAGTACGCCGGCTGCGAGGCTGACGAACGGCTTCAGCCTCGACTGCGGACGAAAGCGATAGCGTCCGCCGAGCAAGGCAAACTGCTCGGCAATCTGCGCACTGCTGTTGTTGGTTGCGACCGTGGCGCGACTGCCGAAGCCGGCCAAGGCGGCGTTCAGCACGAGTCCCGAGCTGGACGACCATTCGACGAGCGCGATGGGCAAGAGAGAAGGCCCGACGCCGTCCAGGCTCGAAAGTGCGCCCGCCCCCAGTGCAATCCCGAGGCGTTGGTAAGCATCCTTTGCCCCGTCGAGCTCGCCGACGGGGACAGCCGCCGCCCGGGTCGAGACGGTATCGCTGCGCTTTTCCCGCGCGGCCAAATCCATTTCCAGAAACCGCGAGCGCAGAACTTCGACGGCACGAATCGCGAGTTTCTCCGAGGCATTGTCGCTCCCCTGCTCCATCGGCAGGCGCGACAGCTCGAATCGATCGGGAGCCTCGGCGACCACCCACACGTCGACCGCAACGGGAACGAGGTCGCCCACGACGTCGACGATCGCGTCGACATCACGCTTGTCCACCAACCCCACCAGCCAGGATCGAAAATCTGCCGTTCCAGGACCGTGGCTCGGCCGGTCGGCCATGTCGACCTTGAAACCGACCGACAACAACTCGCCGTGGATGCGGGCCACCATAGACTGCACATCGTGGGAAGGGCGTGGGGGCCGTACAATCGCGACAGTGGCGGCTTGTGCGGAGGCCGCCCAAAGCAGCAAGAGAGAGAGCAGGAGTGTGCCTGGTAGACGATTCACGGGGACTTACGGGGCGCGACGCAAGGTGCGCGCCGGACCAGCATAGCTCCCTTTGGGGAAGCGGCGCAGATACTCCTCGGCGATGGGCCGCGCCTCGGCAGCCCCGTCGGTTTCGCGGACGATCGTCATCTTGCGTCCCAGAGCTTCCGCCGCGTACGAACCTGTCGGCGTGCGGGCCAAATACTCGTCGTACAAAGAGATGGCCTGTCGAGCGCCACGCTCGCGGGATTCCTCCACGCGCCCGAGAAAAAAGACTGCGTCGATCGCGCGCGCCGAACCGGGAAAGCGACGACGCTCGGCAAGCAGGGCCGAGCGAGCCAGGTCGGGACGGTGTCGGTAGCGGGCTGCACTTGCCAGCGCGAACAGCTCCTCGCTGGTCGCCTTGTCGAGCGCGGCCTCGACGCCGGTGCGCTCGACATCTTCGAGAATGCTGTCCCAGTTACCGCTTGCCAACGCCTCGGTCCACCGCCGCGAATTTTTCGACGGTAACGATGCCGCAAGAGGGCCTGACGCTGCAGGCTTGTCTCGGACAAGGGGCGGTCCCAGAACGACCGGTCCAGGGGCCGTCACGGAGGCGCCTGGCTCGTGGTCGGCGCCCGCTGGGTCCTCGTCGGTGATGACGGTCTCCGCCTTCGGCAGATTGACCACCAAGCGCTGGTTTGCCCGCAACACGATGTCTCCGCCGGACACTGGACCGCTGACCACCACGCATCCACGCCGCAGCATCAGCTCGAACCTCTCGTTCGACGAGTCCCAAGAAACCGTGAACACGGTACCCTTGACGGTCACGATGAACGGACCGACCTCGACCAGCCAGCGTCGATCACTGCCAGGCACAACCTGGAAGCGCGCCGTGCCCTGTTCGATGGCAACGCGCGCACCCTCCTTGTCGGCCGCACGCAGGCGGCCCCGCGTGCCCGACGTCAGCTCGAATCGGCTGCCCTCGCTGAAAGACAATTTGATGCCGTCGTGCCCCGATTCGCGCAAGTATCCGCCCGCCAGGACGCTGCCCCCCTCGACTGCATAAAGCGGCGCGGACGCTGGCGAGGCGGCTCCGCCCCTTCGGGCGTCGGATACGATGTGCACGGTCACGAGAGCGCACAGCCCAGCTGTGGCTCCGATCAAAGACCAACGAATCGTTCGTTGTCGGCGAGACCGGCTGGTCGCGATGCGGGCTGAAAGCTCGGCCAGCCCCTCCTCCAGCTCCATGGCGGTGCGCCCATCGGCGCCATCCCGTATCACGTCCGCGAAAGACGCGAGCGTCCGCGCACCTTCCGGTTCGTCTGGCGTCATCGCTCCCAACCCTCCGCATGAAGAAGGTTGGCCAGGCCGGGGTCAGCTTCAATCCAGCGAGACAGCCGAGCGGCAGCCTTCGTCATGGATCGCTTCACCGTGGACTCGGACAGGTCCATCGTCACGGCGATCTCATCCACGGTCATGGACTCTACCCGCCTGAGCACGAATACCAGCCGGTCTCGCGGAGACAGGCGGTCGAGCAGCGCATGGCACCTTCGCAACAGATCGCGCGACTCCATGTCCAAGCTTTGATGGTCTTCCCAGTCGACCAGCTTCTCGGGTTGCTCGAAGGAAAGCCACGCACGCAACTTCTTGCGCCGCAGATGGTACTTGAGCTCGCGCACCGCGAACGAGTACACGAAGCTACGCAGGCTGTCCGGCTCGCGCAGGGTCTTGGCCTTTCGGAACACGTTGTAAAAGACGTCCTGACCCAGGTCGTCTGCCTCGCAACGCGAGCCAAGCGCGCGCTCTGCCATGTTGAGCACCATCGGTGCAAAACGCCGCCAGGTTTCCGCAACCGCCCAGGCGTCTCCCGTGATGAGACCTCGCGCCAACTCGCCGTCGGTCGTACCCCCGCGATCGGCGCGGGGCACCAAGGTCAACGGAGCATTTGAGCGACGAGGCAACACCGTAGGATACCAAATGGCAAAGACGGTCAGCAGTGGCTGGATTATCGGGGGTTTGGTCCATCTTTCGAAGTGCACACGAGACCGCACGCTTTTCCTGAACTATTTCGACGGACACCCTGCCTCTTACTTTGGAAGACATCTTTGTCTTTGCGGGGGGAACATGTCGATGAAATCAGCAGTGATCTCCAGGACGTTCGTACTTGCGGGAGTTTTTGCACTGACTGCTTGGGGTTGCGGCAACGCCAGCAGCGGCGGTGGTTCCGGCGGCACGACGAGCCCGCCTGCAGGCTCCGGCGGCTCTGCCTCGGGTGGAAGCGGAGGAAGCGCCATGGGCTCGGGTGGCACCACCACTACCTCGGGCGTCAACGGCGGCGCACCGGGAACTGGCGGGAGGTCGAGCGCAACCGGGGGTAACGCAGCCGGTGGCGCGGCCGGCGGCCGCACTGGAAGAAGCGATGCAAGTGTGGGAACCGGTGGCACAGGCGCCGGCGGCGCGGGAGCGGGCGGGGCGACCGGGGACGGAGGCGCTGCACCCAGCGGCGGCTGCAAGATCGGCGCTTGGCCAACGGCCGATCCCTCCAAGGCCGGACCTTACAAGACCACGACCGAAAACGACGTGGGTCCGCAGGCCGGGGAGGCACTCGACGGTGGTGTGGCGCCACGATTCACCCTGTTCCGGCCGGCGAATCTCGCCGAGGTCGAGCTGTGCCATCCGGTGATCACCTGGGGCAACGGCACGGGCTCGACGCCGAATCTGTACGGAACTCTGCTGAAGAACTTCGCCTCGCATGGGTTCGTGGTGATTGCCTCGAACAACACCAACGTCGCCCGCGGGAATCCGGCACCGATGGTGGTGGGCGTGACGTGGGTGCTAGAGCAAAACGAGGATCCATCCAGCGTGCTCTACCATCGCATCGATACCACGCACATCGGTGCGACCGGCCACTCGCAAGGTGCCATGGCGACCACGCAGGCCTCCGGGGACAGTCACATCGTCACCAGCGTGCCGATCGAAGGAGCCTCGGCCCAGAAAAACTTGCACGGACCGGCCATGTTCTTTTGCGGCGGACAAGACACCATCGTGGGCTGCAACGGGGCAAAGAGCGCCCTGACCGCGGTCACCACGTTGCCAGCCATGTACGCTGAACTGCTCGCCGTCGATCACGGCAGTTGGATGAGCCGCGGCAGCACGCTCAGCGCCGCCGATACCGCGTTCACCGCCTGGATGCGCGTACATCTCATGGGCGATGCCGACCTGAGGCCCTGGTTCTACGGGGCCTCGTGCAAGCTGTGCACCGACACGGCCTGGAACATCGACCGAAAGAACATGGATCAGTAGGTCGGTCCGGTCCGTTGCCCGGCCGCAGACTTGGACTGCGGTCGGCAGCGGCCCGCGCGCTAACCTCGCAGTGGGTAGCCAACATCCGCGACAGCGGTCGCACGACGCCGTGAGGGCACCAGCCGGTAGACCATGGCCGCGGCCACGGCCAGCTCACCCAGCACGTATTTGTGGCCCGAGACCCAGTAAAGCGAACGCGGCCACGGCCAG
>Ga0302323_100000461_pt1 | contig 32385 bp, 26 predicted proteins | sample Fen_T0_3_FD_201950 | JGI IMG/M metagenome (GOLD analysis project Ga0302323, IMG submission 201950) | Peat permafrost microbial communities from Stordalen Mire near Abisko, Sweden - Fen_T0_3 | ecosystem: Environmental > Terrestrial > Soil > Wetlands > Permafrost | place: Sweden: Abisko...
CCACATGTGTCGCCATCCATCGTCGCGTAGCCGAGCGCCGCCTCACTCCGATTGCTGGTCGCCAGCAGCAGGGCCCCACGAAGATTCGCCAGCATCCACACGCCCGGCGCGCGCACGCGGGCTTGAATATTCTGAAGCGCGAGGTCGTCGTGCTCCCAGCTGAGGGTACGCGCCATCGCCTTTTCGATCATCGCCACGTAGCTTGCGACGAGCGGCTCGATGTCGAGCTCCAAATGGCGCGAGCCCAGCGCGCTGGCGACGCGGGCAGCGGCGGCCCGGGTTTCCATCGAGCTGTTGGCGCTCGACTGATACACCGTCGTCAGAAGCTCGCCTACCATCGTGGTGCCGTCCTGGTCGCTGAGCGCGCGAAGGTAGCCGAGCTTGTCGCGGAAGCCCTCGAGGCCCAGCTCCATGATACCCCGACGTACCATCAGCGCCACGAGGCACGAGACCGCCGCGGAATCAGCGCCACCACTCAGGCTCACCACGAAGCCCGACGAGCGGCTCTTTCTAAGATAGTCGAATAGCGCGAGGGTTACAGCGCGCGTGAACTCCTCTTCCTTGAGGGCTGAAGACACCTCCCACGCGGACACGCTCTCGCCCGGCGGAGTGACTGGCTGCGCGGGCCAAGCGAAAGGCACGCGCACACACGCATCTTGAGGCTCGCCGATCTCGGGATAGAAGCTTGCCGTGCGAGCCTGCGCCATGCGAGTCGCCTCGACGTCGACTACGGCCTTCGTCAAATGCCAGTCGTCGAACCCCAACCGGGGCCCAGCTGCGAGCAGACGACCACTGGACGCGATCAGTGCCCCACCGTCGAAGACAATCCGTCCGGACTCGTTCCCGAGGAGATTCGCATAAACGTAGCTCACGCCGAACGCCCGCGAGCCCTCGATGACAAAACGCTTCCTCGTCTCGAATTTGCCAAAGGCGAAGTGGCTCGCCGAAGGGTTGAGGATGATGTCGACACCGGCCTTGGCAAGAGCGGCGCCTGGGCGCGCCGCCACCCAGGCATCCTCACAGATCTCGAAGCCCAGCTTCACACCACCGAGGTCGAACACGAGATCGCCCAGCGGAAAGTCGGCTCCGTTCAGCCGGACCGACGAACGGTGGCCTTCCTTCCAAGGCTTGAACCACCGCGGCTCGTAGTGGATCCCATCACCTGCGAGGAAACGCTTGGCGACGAAGCCCACGAGCTGACCGTCGACAACCACGGCGGCCGTGTTGAAGAGAGCGTTGTGGTACAGGAGCGGCACGCCGAAGGTCACGACCATGCCGACCGTTTCGGGCAGCAACTCGAAGAGGACACGCTGCGCTTCGGCCGGAACGCCCGCACCCATGAAGGCGTCCTCACAACCGTAGCCCGAGATACACATCTCAGGGAGGCAGAGAACGCTGACACGGTCAGCCCGTGCGGCACGAAGGGTCGCGACGAGCCGAGCTTGATTGCCGTCCCAATCGAGAGGTGTCTGGTTGACGACGGCAGCGGCAACGGCGATCTGCTTCATGAGAACTCCTTGAGCGCGCTGGCGAGAACGTCAGCGACGGATGCGACATGCAAGGATGCTCCGGCAAGCTCCCTGGCGCGCGGGTGAGTGTCAGTGCAAGCAATAGCGCTGAACAACCCCGTCGCGCCGAGCCGTTCAAGAGCGTCGCCGGGAAACACACCGTGCGTCGCTATTGCGGTCAACCTCGCGGCCCCCGCGGTCTTGTAAGCCCGAGCCGCCGAGATGAGTGAGCCACCCGTCCGGATCATGTCATCGTAGATGACCACGCTCTTCCCGGAGACCGCGGCGCTCATGGCGGTGACTTCAGTGTGGCTACCGTCGAGTCGCCGTTTGAAGACGAAGGAGGCCGGCACACCCATCTCGTTGGCAAGAGATTCCACCCACTTGGCACGGCCAGCATCAGTGCATGCCAGCACCATGCCCTCGCCACCGAATCGTCTCGCCAGTTCGACCACCACGGGCTTTGCGTAGACGTGAATGGGGCGAATGCCTCCCTCGAAGTAATGCGGGAGGCCCTCCGAATGCAGATCTAGGAGAAAGACTCGATTGCCCGCAGCGGCCATAGGAATCGCCGAAAAGAGTCGCGCCCGCGTCTTGGCGGTCACCACCTCGCCGGCCTTCACCGCGCGCTCCATCGTCGAATAGCCGAAATAGGGAATCAAGAGAGCAAGGCTACGAGCACCGTACTTCACAATGCTGCACGCGAGGTCGAAGAGCTCGAGCGTGTCGGTATCCGAAACCGTGCCGCCAACAAGCACCACGTCTCGACCCGAGACGGGCGTCACCACGCGCTGGTAGCGTTCGCCGTCTGGAAACGTCGCAACTTCTATCAAGCCGAGATCCAAGCCGGCGGCTCGCACGAGGTCGTCGCGCAGATAGGCGTAGCTCTGGGTCGAAAAGACGAGCGACGACGTCACTTGGCGGCCCTGACCGGCTCGAGGTGACGGGCATCGAGGATGAGTTTGGTCTTCAGCTCATGGAGCTTGCGTTCCAACCCGACGGGGTACTCGTGCGGATTCGCAAGCCTCTTTACCCCAGAGTTGAAACCCGAGAGCTGAGCGATCGTTCGGGCGCGCGAGTCCGCCAGCGGTGGCGAAGCATAAACACGTCGACCGTGCTCAAAGACCGGCACGAGCAGCTCCTCCCATGGCGTTCCCTGGGCCACGACCTTCTGCCGGGTCGCGTCCATGGGATCGACGAGTGTGCAGCCATCCTCTATGCCGAGCTCCTCGTCGTAGATGACGTCTGCGACGTATTCACCTCCACTCTTCAGACGCCGAACCTGTTGAATCCCTGGATTCGAGATCTTCATGGCTTGCTCGCTGAGCTTCACACGATAGCTCCAGGCCGCGCCAGGGTGACGCACGGCCGCCAGCTTGTACACGCCGCCGAGCGCAGGCTGGTCGTAAGCGGTGCACAGCTTCGTACCAACACCCCAAACCCCAATCGCCGCGCCCTCGCCCTTCAGGCTCTTGATCAGGTGCTCATCCAAATCATTCGAAGCGACGATGACCGCCTTCGGGAACCCCGCCTCATCCAGGAGCTTGCGCGCCTGCGTAGAGAGCCATGCAAGATCGCCTGAGTCGAGTCGAATGCCCACGAGCTCCTTCCCACGCTGCCTCAAGTCACGTCCGACCTTGATCGCATTGCGCACGCCGTCGAGGGTGTCGTAGGTATCGACGAGGAAGACGCAGTTGTTCGGCATGACCTCGGCATACGTCTCGAACGCCTCGAGCTCCGTGTCGAACGACATCACCCAGCTGTGGGCGTGGGTTCCACGCACCGGGATGCCGAAACATTTGCCGGCGAGAACGTTCGATGTGGCGGCGCAGCCACCGACGTAGGCCGCGCGACTGGCCGCCAGGGCTCCATCTCGCCCCTGGGCACGGCGGAGCCCGAACTCGAGCACAGGATCGCCCTGGGCGGCGAGGCACACCCGCGCGGCCTTCGTCGCGACGAGCGTATCGAAGTTCACGATGTTCAGGAGCGCGGTTTCGAGAAGCTGACAATGTAGAATTGGCCCTTGGATTCGCAGCAGGGGCTCATGGGGAAAAACGGCGGTTCCCTCAGGAACGCCGTGGACCGTCACGGCGAGGCGCAACTCGGCGAGGTGGTCGAGGAAGGCCTTCTCGAAGAGACGCTCTCCATCGTTGCCGGCGAGACCGGACAGGTATTCGATGTCGTCGGCCTGAAAACGAAATGCTTCGATGAAGTCGATGACGGGAGCGAGTCCGCAAGCCACCGTGTAGCCGCCGCCGAACGGCGGTCTTCTAAAAAACAGGTTGAAGACTGCCTCGTGATTCGCTCGCCCTGCCTTCCAGTAGCCGAAGGCCATCGTGAGCTGATAGAGGTCGGTCAGCAGCGCCTGCTGAACTGCGGTGGTCATGGTGTAATTTATACACTAACAGACCTCAAACCGTCAAGCGTGTGCTGGCACAGCTTCGCGAAGACACCACGTCACGGGGCTGTCCAGGATCCCGCAGATGCGCCAGCTGCAGTTTGGCCGGGCACGGCCATCGCCCCGGGCTCGCGTCGTTCGCCAGCACGGGTGTGCTCCCGGCTCCGACGGACCCGGGAGATTCGCTTGCCGAGCTATAGCAACGCCAGGCACACGGTGAGCATCGCGACTCGGCCAATCTGCTCGCCGACGTCACGCGGCGCATCCGCCACAGCGCACCCTAAGGCGCTGGCGTATTGCGCGCTATGGCTGCATTTCGTAGAAAATCGTGATGCTGAGGCAGTGAAACTCGCGATCCGAACTCTGCGTCACGACCTTGTCGATGATTCGAGCCTTTGGATTGTCCTGAATCCAACGAGTCAAGACCTCTCCTAGACCATCCCGATCCCTTGCTTTCGTAGCGGTGAATACCTTTGCCCCCGTCATGCTCGCACTTCTCCTTCCGAATTGTCCTGCTGGACCCGGCTCAGGGCTCTCTCACGACCCGCCTGTACACCTACATACGACTTTGGGCGAAAAATGTGAAGGTTTATTTTAGTATTGTAGCATGCGATTATCTATTTGCGAGTAATCATCTCAGCACACCGCCCTAAAACACCTTTCGCTCCAGGCGAGTACAGGCCATCACGAAGTACATCGAGCGGATTGGCGATCATGCCAAGCTTGGAGCGTCGCACAAGACGTCGCGTACCCCAGAGCTGATGCGGCAGTCCGCATGGAGTTTTCGCCGGCGGCTATCAGACATCCGCGAGGGACACCATCCGAAGGTTCGCCATTCGCACGAAGTCACGGTCGAGCGACCAAAGCGTGCAGTTGTGCTCGACCGCCAACGCAGCGACAAGCAGATCGCCCACGCCAAAACGCTGACCAGTAGCGGTTCCAGCCGTCACCCACTTGGCTAAGAGCTTCCAGAGCTCTTCCGTCGGATAAAGCACCGGCAGGGCCGAAAGGACGCGTTCCAGCTGCTGCACTTCCGCTTTTCTCGCCCCCGATAGAATCTCGATCTTCACGGGCACCGGCAGGGCGACTTCGTCGCGGTCGAGCAACACAGATAGTTTTTCCACGACAGGTGAACGTCCGCGGAAGAAATCTATCCAGACAGACGTGTCGACCACTATCACGGCTTTGCTCGCGGGACTACGCGTCTGGGCGCGGGCTTGCGATCTTCTTTGCTGGCCGCCCCAACACGGGCCCCATTCGGTCGGCGGCGGGAGCGCCCCAGATCGATTCCCAAATCTATGCGCCCTGCAAGGCTCTTCAGCTCATCGATGCGATGGCGGCGGACCAACTCGGTCAGAGACAACACCACCGTGTCGGTCTTCGACTTGAAACCGAGCAGCCGCTGCGCCTCGTCCAAAAGCGGCGCGGGGAGGTCGAGTGTCGTACGCATACGAATGATGTTGATTCGTATGCCTAGGGATGTCAACGAGCGCCTCCAGGATATGCAGCAGCCGCTGCGCCTCATCCAAGCGCGGCTCGTGCTCACCTCGGTCGCCGGCCCCCTGCCGGCTGCCGCACAAATATACCTGACGGTCCAAACAGAATAGCGGACCGAACGAGCCGCCTGGTGCAACTGGGTTTGTGATGGGGATCGTGACCGTCCGCATGCACTGCGCCCCAACAAGGCGCCGCAACCGTTAGCCCATTCTCATCCATTCCACCCTGCCCAGCACTACCGACAGAAGGAGGATCCCATGAGGCCCACTCTTCACATTTGCGCGACGGCGACTGCGCTCGCGCTATTGGGCGGTGCGTGTTCGTCCAGCTCGACGGGATCGTCGCAGGAAACCGGCGGTACCGCGAGCACCGGCGGCACGGTCAGTTCCGGCGGCAAGGTCGGCTCCAGTGGCACGACCGGCTTCGGCGGCATGGTCGGCTCCGGCGGCAAGGTTGGGACAGGTGGTTCCACGACCCCGACGCCCACCGGCGGGCGGGCTGGCTCCGGCGGCGCGGCTGGCACAACTTCATGCGCGGCCGGTTGCGAAGGCGGCACGACCGGCTCTGGCGGCGCTGGCCGGGATGCAGGGGGACGGGACATGGGTTCTGGCATGGGCGGACGTACAGGCACAGGTGGTAGCACCGCCAGTTCCGTCGATGGTGGAACGCCCCCAAGCGGCGACGCTTCGGCAGGCTGCGGATCGTCGATTACCACCTCGACCTGCGGTGCCAAGGGAACCACGTGCAGCCTCACCGTGAACAGCAAGAGTCGGACTTATTACGTGCAATTACCCTCGGGCTACAGCTCGTCCAAGCAGTATCCGCTGATCTTCCAGTTCCACCCGTGGGGTGGCTCGGCCGATCAGGCCCTAACCATGTACCAGCTCAACTCGAAGATACCGGACGCTATCTACGTCACGCCGCAAGGTCTGGATGCGGGCGGCAATGGCCCAGGATGGGCGAATTCCAGCGGTGAAGACATTGCCTTCACGAAGGCCATGCTGGCCGACGTGCAGGGCAAGTTCTGTGTCGACAACGCTCGCATCTTCTCGACCGGCTTCAGCTACGGCGGCATGATGTCGTTCGCGATCGGCTGCGAAATGAGCGACGTGTTCCGCGCCATCGCTCCGATGTCGGGCTCGCTTTACAGCGACGCGAATTGCAAGGGCACCGGCCCCCACGTCGCGATGTGGGGATCGCACGGTACGTCCGACACCGTGGTCCCGATCGCCGACGGCCGCAAAGCGCGCGACAAGATCTTACAAGAGAACCACTGCGGAACCACGACCACAGCGGTCGACCCGAGCCCCTGCGTGAAGTACCAGGGTTGCGACCCAGGCTACGACGTCACCTGGTGCGAATGGGACGGCCCACACGGCATCCCCAGCTTCGGTAACGCCTCCATCGCGACCTTCTTCAAGAGCTTCATGTAAATGAATGGAGCCGCGGCGGGGCAAGCAAACGTTCGCGACAGCGACTACCGCTTGAATGCCTCGATCACGACCACGGCGATTACAGCCTCGAGCAGGACGTAGCCACCCCCGACCAGGAGGGTGATTCGTTGCGCTTGCACCTCCAGCTGGCGGGCCAGGCCGTCATCGATGGTGGAAGCAAGCTCGGCTTGAAGCTTGAGCAAGTCGATGCCGCCATGGGCGCTGGCATCGGCGCGCAACCTCGCCAAGGAGTAGCGCTCGACCCTCTCCACGGTCGCCGTCAGAAGCTTCTTCGAAAGCCACCCACGCAGGCCGCCCTGGATACTGCGTCCGTGCAACAGGGATTGGGCTGCCTTGCGTAGCCGGGCCTCTGCTTCACGTAGAGGAACCTTCTCTGCGGCGCGGAGCCCGAGCCCACCGCGCTCGCCATGCGGAGACGACTCGGTCACGCCGAGCGAGCCAAAGAGGGCGTTCATCATCTTGGCGCCCAAACCCAGGCCCCGGACGCCTTCCAACAACCCGCGCAGAACGGCGTTCTTCGTGGCCAACGCGCCAGTGGTCACCACCGACAAGGCAAGACAGCAGGCTGCCGTGGTGAGGCCGCACCCCATGGAATGTTGCCAGGAAAACCAGACCGCGAGCCCGGTGCACCCCGCGGCCAGGACCGCCATGCCGGCGACGGTTCGCAGCAGGGCCTTCAGCGCCGGACGAAGGACAGGCCCCAAGACGTCAAGGAGGGCGACAACCGCAGGGCCAAGGTCCGGCATCGAGGGCAACCTAGCACTCGCCCGGTACGAGTGTCGTGCAAAGGACACTCTTCCTGCTTCGCCGAAGTTCGCCGAGAGCGTAAGGCAGCAGGCCCACAAGAACGATGGCCAGTGATAGCTCGAACGGGCGATTTGCCTCGCGGTAGCCCCGCGCCGCGAGCTGCAGCCGCTCCTCGGGACGGGCCACGAGAGCACGTTGACCGAACCGCCCGATGGTGCAGGGAAGCGCCATCGTCCCGCGCAGGCTCCGCACTGGGTGCGTCGAATCGCATCCTCGCATTTCAACGTCCGCTACAGGCCCATCTTTGCTTAGCGCTTGGGTGTTCGTTTCCGGCAACGGTTTCGTGCCACGTATTTCACGGCGCCGGCGAGTGATTCAGGGGCAGGTCTGGTCGTTGGGCCAGGCGTTCGATTGGCCGAATGCGGCGGTGCGCGTACGTGCTTCGCCAACGGGGATCACGAGCGGCGTACCACCTTCGTTCTCCTTGGGGAACACGCAGACCCGATCGCCGTGAATCCTGTCGATGTAGGCGAAATACTTCGCCCGATCGTTCCAATTGCTGCCGTCCAGGGTGTTGAACGAACCGTTGCGGCCGGTGATAGACACCGCGTCGCCACTGCCGTCGGCATTTTCTGCCATGCAAAGGCCGCTGGTGTCCGCGCACGCCGATGGATAGCAAATGGCAGCGTCGCTCGTCGCCGGAACCAGGCACGGGGCGCTGCCAGGGCAAGATAGGTTGCTGCAACTTCCAGTGCTGCAAGCGGGTCCGCCCCAGCCCGCGGTACAGGCGCACTTGTACCCGCCGCCGGTGTCCGTGCAGGTTCCGTGCACGCATGGATTGGGCGAGCAATAGAGCTTGGCCGGCGCATCGGCGGCCACATCGGGCTTCGGTGCGAGGTCCGGTGCGACGTCCGATACGCTGCCCGCTTGGATACCGTCCTTGTTCGTGCCGGAAGAGTCGACGAGAATCCAGGCATCGAACGATGGCCGCCCATCGACGCTGTTCGCACCGTCGAGCGTGAGCGCTGCATCGGCGCCGGGATCGACAGCCGCCACGTCGCGTACCGAATCCTTGGATGTATCGACGGCGTTAGGCTGACCGTCGAGATTGGCCAGCACGTCCCCTGCTGCAGCCTTTGCACTGTCTAAGGCAGCCACGCCACCGCCATCGACCGCGCCCGTGGCATCGATCGGAGCGAGGCCCCCGCCGTCGGGGCTGGGCGCGCCATCGTCGAGGGACTGGCGAGATACGCAGGCAATTGCACCCAAGGCCAGCAGAACAAAGAAGGTGATTTTCAAAAGCATGAGGGCTCCGGGATTCAGAAGTTACCCGCGCAGACCACACCCAAGCCGCGAGCCTCGGGTGCACATGCAAAACGGGCGCGTGCCCGGGTGTTTCCAGGTGACTGCGATGGGACCGTGAGCCAGAAGTAGATAGCGGCGCCGGCAGCCAGGGTCGCCGCGCCGTAGCCCAAAAGAGCGAGCGCTCCGGCCGTGTCCTGCGCGTCGGCCAAGCTCGAACAGGTCGCGCCTCCTTTGTCCGCAGCTGCGTCGTTGCAGCGCCGCTGCTTGACCAGGTCGTTGAACTCATGGCCCTTCCTCGCATAGCGCACGTGCTCGACCACGGCGAGTCCCAGCGCAGCCACCGTCGTGCCAGCGGCGATCCATGCGCCGGTACGCTGCCAGGGCGTGGGCGCGCTCCGCTCGGTTGAGGCGCCAGCGGCGGCCTCGGCCTCGGGCGCGGGCGCGGGCGCGGGCGCGGGCGCGACGAGCGTGGCGGACTTGCGCAGCTCGGTCTCGCAGAACGCGATGTGCGCGCGCGCCTCGGCCTGCTCGGCCTCGGTGGCTCGCGGGGCCTTCAGCAGGTACTCGTTGAAGCGGCCCACGGCGTCTTGGTAGCGAACGTTCTGCTCGAAACAGCGCCCCTGGTTGAACAGGTAGGTCGGATCTCCGCTGTCCACAAACAGGTCGGCCAGGATGGCTTGGCCCCTGCCGAAGTCACCCGACAGACACGCGCGCTTGGCTTCGCGCGCCCGGGTCTCGAAGGTGTCGGCGCGAGCGGGCCGTGCCTGCCCGAGGCAAACAATAAGGCTGGCAAGTGGGATCCAAGTGGGGAAACGCATGGCGGTGTGGGTGAACGTCCAGGTTGAAACGGCCACAAGGTAGCACGCAGGTGCCCAACTCGCCCGTCGGTCTGCAAGGCAGTCCTAGCGTCGTCGCCCATTGCCCCGCGGTCTGCACGGCCAAGACCGCTCTTGATGACCACGCCACGCTGAAGATGGGTGTGGTGTCGCGCCCCTTCAGAATCGAAAGCGCAGCCTTGGGTAGATGCTGGGGAGAAACGCGAGCAAGCGGCTTGCCCGACTTGGCGTCTGGCTCTTTGCCAGGTGCTCATCCGCGATTCCGTGACGCGTTCCACGTGTACATTCCGTGTACAGGCGGCAGGTCACCCTTTGTGGATTGCCGACTTCTGCAGTTCGGCCTATGAAGAGGGCCTACTCTAACCGTCACTTAGTTCCCTTAGCTTTACTTGGTTCCACTAAACGACCGGGGGTTGGAGGTCAGGGCAGGTTCCCTTCCCCAGAGATAGCTTTGGGGAAGGGCACTATGTGTACAACGCTGGTGGCAAAGCCAGGCGTTGTCGCGCTATAAGGTGCCCATGTCCATGACCTCCTGGTTCGGCGCTAGGCTGGCAGCAGTGCTCGCCAACCTTGCCGAAGAGACTTCCGACGTCAACCTGGCGCGGATCCTCAAGATGGACCGGAGACGGGTCAGGGCACTGCGCAGCGGCAACTCGGGCGCGACCATGTCACTGCTCGAAATCGATCTGCTGGACAGGTTCCTGCACGCCGAAGGTAGGGGAGGCATCCTGGGCTTGGTTTCCGCGAAGCCCACGGTCTTTCAATCTTTGGTTCGGTGCAGCGACATCTGCTTTCTGCTCGGCTCGCGCAACCGAAACGACGTCGAGCACGTTAGCCTGCACGACTTCAAGGCTGCGATGGGCCTGCAGGAAATGCTGACACAAGCAAGGACCTCTTCGCAGCTTCCGCCGCAGGTCTTCAATACCCAGACCTGGCTGGTCAATGGAAAGAAATCCCCGTCGATGCCCGCGGGCGGTTCGCCCCGCGCCACCGCCTGGCTATCGTTCGGAGCGCCGATCAGCAATCCCTTCGCCGAAATCCTGTTGCGCGAGATGCTCTCCGGTTGGAACCAGCAGCCGTTTGCCCTGGTCTTCCCAGACATGCCACGGCCGGCCTCGCAGTTCATCAGGCGCGAGCCGAAGCAGAAATATCGAGGCGTTAGGCTGGAGGAGAGGGTGTGGATAGGGGACGCCAACAAGAGTTTCGGCCTCGTCGTCGCGCAAGAGCATCCCCAGGGCCACGTTCGGGTAGCCTGCCTCGGCGCAACCGGCGCATCCACCATGGGCGCCGTGCGCGTGTTGGCCGAACTTTCCAACGAGATTCCGACCAGCCCCGATACCGTCCTCGTCGCAGTGGCCGAGGTTACCGGCCGCAGAACGGCGGGCGAAGAGCCCTTCCCTCACCGGGTCAGACTCGTCGCCGAGAAATTGCTCTCGCGAGAGCCTATGAAGGGCTGAGGACAAAGCCTGCAACAGGAAGACGCCATGGACACAGCAAACGACAAAGCAACCGAAACCCTGCCCTTTCAAGCCGAGATGAAGCAGGTGCTCGACCTCTTCATTCGCTCACTGTACTCAAGCAAGGAGGTGTTTCTGCGAGAGCTGATCTCGAACGCCTCGGATGCACTGGACCGCCTCCGCTTCGAAGCACTGACCCAGCCCGAGCTACGCAGCGAACTGGAACCCGAGATCCGCCTCGAGGTCGAAAAGCAAGCGCGCACCCTCACGATTTCCGACAACGGCATCGGCATGTCGCGCGACGAGGTGATCTCGAACATTGGGACCATCGCGCGTTCCGGAACGCGCGAGCTTATCGAGAAGGTCAAGGCGTCGAAGTCCAGCGACCAGGCCTTGGCGCTCATCGGCCAGTTCGGGGTGGGCTTCTACGCGGCCTTCATGGTGGCCAGCAAGGTCACCTTGGTCACCCGTCGCGCGGGCACCGAGCCGGCCACCACTTGGGAATCCACCGGTGACGGCACGTACACCGTGGCCCCGGGCACCCGAAGCGCGACCGGGACGTCCATCACCCTGCACCTCAGGCCCGCCGATCAGGATGACGGCATGCCCGACTTCACCGACGACTGGGTGCTGGGCCGAATCGTCAAGCAGTACTCGGATTTCGTCCGCTACCCCATCCGCATGAAGGTCACGCGCGAGGAGGTGGAACGGGACGACGAGGGCAGGCCCAAGCAGGATGCCCCGACCAAGACCGTGGTCGAGGACAAAACGCTCAACTCGATGAAGGCGATCTGGCGGCGCAAGCAACAGGAGGTCACCGAGGAGGAATACACCGACTTCTACAAACACATCTCCCACGATTGGGAGAAGCCACAAAAGACCATCACCTTGAGTGCGGAAGGGCGTCTCGAGTACCGGGCGCTGCTCTTCATTCCGTCGCGCGTGCCCTTGGACTTCGACTACCAGAGCGCCGAGCAAGGACTGCAACTGTTCGCCCAGAACGTGAAGATCGTCGAGAAGTGCAAAGATCTGCTGCCGCACTACTTCCGCTTCGTGAAGGGCGTGGTGGACTCGTCGGATCTGTCGCTCAACGTCTCCCGTGAGATGCTGCAACAAGACCGGCAGATCGCGCAGATTCGCAAGGGCCTCGTGAAGAAGCTGCTCGACGTCCTGGCCGAGACGCAGGAAAAGGAGCCGGAGGTCTACCGGAAAGTTTGGGATACCTTTGGCCGCGGGCTGAAGGAAGGCGCGTATTCCGACTACGAGAACCGCGACAAGCTCCTGTCGCTTCTCCTCTTCGAATCATCGGCCGATCCCGACAAGCGAACCACCTTCAAGGAGTATGTGGGGCGAATGAAGGAGGGCCAGGAGCCCATCTATTACTTGGCCGGAGAGTCGCGAAGTCTTCTCGAAGCCTCGCCCCACCTCGAGGTCTTCAAGAGCAAGGGCATCGAGGTTCTCTACCTGCTCGATCCAGTAGACGAGGTCATGATCCAGTCCGTGACCGAATTCGACGGCAAGAAACTGAAGTCGGCCGCCAATGCCTCGCTGGACCTGGAAGGCAAGGACGAGCGTGAGGCGAAAGAGAAGGATCGCAAGGAGGCCGAAGTGGGGCTGGCCGATCTGTTCAAGGTCATCCAGCAGCGCCTGGACAAGTATGTCAAAGAAGTAAGACTCTCCTCGCGCTTGACCTCGTCGCCCGCCTGTCTTGTCGCTGACGGCGTGGTCACGCCACGGCTGGACCGCATCTTGGGTGGTAAAGGCAAGACCGTGCAGCGACGCATTCTAGAGCTGAACCCCGACCATGCCGTGATCAAACAAATGAAGGATCGGTTCGACAGGAACAACGACGATGCCCGAATTGGCGACTTCGCCGAGCTCCTCCTCGGCCAGTCCCTCCTGGCAGAGGGCGACGAGCTGCCCGACCCGACCCGCTTCGGTCAGTTGCTCATCGAACTGATGATTCACCAGGGTTAACACTACTGCTTCAAATTCGGACCGAGCCGGCTCGTCGCGAGGGCCTCGGCCGCAACGAATGACGAGGGCGAATACTTGACGTATTTAACCGAGGAGTGAGGCGGCGGGCGAGGGCCGCAGCAGCGACGGCGACGGGAGAATTTGAAGCAGTAGTGTTAAGCAACGCGGTCGCCTTCCCCGCCCCCGCGTAGGCGAGGACAGGCCGACACGACGAAACGCCTCCCTGCGCTCCCATCGTTTGCGCCCTACGGTGTTCTGGCACAACGGAAGCCGTAGGATTGAAACCGGTTGGCTGGGTAAAAGCCGTTGTTCCGCGAGGCCGACTGCAACAGGGCCTCGTCGGTACTTCCGTAGTACCCATCCCTCGGCGCCCGGCCGGAGCCACTGTAGAGGTTCGCGCAATCCGTGCAGGGATTGGCATACGACTCCGAGTACCAGTCGAGCTCCCATTCGATCATATCGCCCACCAGATCGAGGTGTCCCCACTTTCCAGCGCCGAGCTTGGGTGTCCCCACCGGCGCAATGTTGCGCAGGGTCTGGTCGCAGGTACCGGATCCGTCTGGATAGTAACAGCCCCAGATTGCATATTGATTGTTCGTCCCGGGCGAGGTGGAGCCCCATGGGAATCGACGCTGCTCGCTTCCACCTGCCGCCGCATACGCGTACTCCGCCTCGCTGGCCAGGAATCCGCCGTCCCAGATGCAAAAGGCGTACGACTCGAACCAGTTGATGCAGTTCATGGGCAGCTTCTCGTTGTTGCCGGAGCTACTGGTCCAAGTGGACAGATTGCTTTGGCAGTCGAGTGTGTCGTTGGTCAAATCAAGCTTGTTGGCGTACGCGTCGAGCCAGCCTGACTCGTACGTATCCGGCGTGGGGGCGCCGCTGTCCAAGAGGCCCTTGCCACCGTTCAAGTGCGTGTGCTTGCCGGATCCGGGTTCTGGTGTGTATCCCGAGCCCTGGTCCCATGCTTCGACGAACTTGCGGAACCTGCCGACTGTCACGAGGTATTTGTCCAGCCGAAAATCGCTGATGCTAGCTTGATCACCCGTTTGCTTGGCGCCAGAACCATCGTTCTTGTACGTCCTATAGAAGGTGCCACCGGGCACTCTCAGGCTGCTGCAGCAGCTCTCGCCGTCTGGACCACAATCCGAAAGGCCTGAGCCCTGCGACTTGCAGCTTGGGGGCACAGCAACCGTACCCGCCGTCCCACCGGCGCCAGAACCTGCCGCCCCACCGGCGCCAGAGCTTCCTTTAGCCGCGGAGCCCCCAGCCGCGGAGCCTCCACTTGCGGATCTTCCACCTGCGGCACTACCCCCCGTTCCTACGCCCCCACTCGAACCATTTCCACCGCAAGCGACGGCCAGGCAAGCTATCGTCATGGACAGGCTAAACCTCGTATAGATTCGCATGGTCTTGCCCATCTTAGTAAGCGGCGAATTCAGCGATGGTGGGGGCGTCCTTGGCCGAATCGATGACCAACTTGATCGCCTCGACCTTCGTTCCGCCAAGCTGCCAGAGCTGGCGGTTACCGATCACCGTTCCCTGGATCTTCGTTCCGCTCTTGTCCGTGGGCGACGTCACCCAGCTCCCGTTCTGCATGATCTCCACATGGTACTTCTTCACACGCTCGCCAAGCTCGATGGCTTCGCGAATGCTGATCAAGTTGACCGTGACAGACGAGGCCGGGGTCACTGTGAGTGCCCCGGTGGTCTTCCCGCTGCCCGCCGCCCAATACGAGCAGACCTCGTCGTCGACGGCTTGGGATGCCTCGAACCCTGCGCTCGACCACGTCGAGTCCGCAGTCGCTGGTTGGCCCTTGAGCAGGTTTGTCTTGTATAGACCGTCGTACCAGGTGCCAAATTGCTGGAGTAACGTAAGATCCTTCGGGTCGAGCTCTCCGGTCTGTGACGGCGGTACGTTGAAATTGAGCGTGCAGTTCATGCCAACGGTTTGGAAGTAGACTTTCTGCATATCGGAGACCGCCATGGTGCTCGAGTTCGGGTGCCAGAACCATTCCGGCCTGTGGCTGGATGTGTTGCATTCCCACGGGCACCAGTTATTGCCGCCTCCGCAGTTCGAGGTATCCACGCTCGACGTCGTGCGGCTGCCCATACCGTTTTCGTTACCGATCCACTGAACATCCGGATTGGCACCCGTCTTGACGATCTCGGGACCTGCCCAGATGAGAGTATTGGGCTGGGCCTGCTTGATGAAGCTGAACACGTCCTTCCAGTTGACGTTCGACGTCGGCGCATTGAACCCGTCGAATTCCAGCTCGTACGGAGAGGCATAGCTGAACAGTTCGGTCAGCTGGTTCTTGAAGTAGGTCTCGTAGTCCGACTTACCGCTTGTGTATTTCGTGTCCCAGGGGCTGAGGTAAAGAGCGACTCGCATGCCGCTGGCCTTCATGGCGTCAGTGAACAGCTTGACCGCGTCGCCCTTGCCGCCCTGCCAGGGGGCGCTCTTTACGGAGTAGCTGGTGTACTGGGACGGCCATAAGGTGAAGCCACAGCTGTGCTTGGTGACCAGCATGGATTGACGAAAGCCGGCACCCTTGAGCGCCGTCACCCACTGCCCTACCGAGGTCTCGTCGAGCTTCGACGGATTGAATAGGGAAGGCGAATCACTCGGGCTACACTGCTCTAGGCCGTCGTAGGTTGCCAAGCCATAGTGAATGAACGAGGTCATCTCGGTCCGCTGGTACGAGATCTGAGCTGGGCTGGGCAGTGGCTGGCTGGCGGCTGGCGCACCGGGCAGACTCGGACAGACCTGCCCTACGACGGTTCCACCCGTGCCCGCCACACTGGTGGAGCCGCCAGCCGCTACACCGCCAGTACCAGAAGCCCCAGCGATGGCGGTCCCGCCGGTCCCCAAGCCACCGCTTCCCGAGCCGCCCTTGCCAGCGCCACCATTACCCGAAACGCCCGCTGTGGCTCCGCCGATGCCGGTCCCGCCGATGCCGCCAGAGCCGCCGATGCCCGACCCACCGGTTGTCGAGCCGCCCGTACCGATCTCTGGGGCTCCACCGGCGGCAGAGCCACCGACACCACTCCCGGCTCCACCGCCCGAGCCGCCGCCCATGCCACTGCGGGTCGCACCGCCCGAGCCGACCGCACCGCCTGCGCTCGCCCCGGCCGCCCCACCGGCGACACCGCCTGTGCCCGGACCAGCGCCCCCATTGCCTCCACTCGGACTGCTGGACGAACAGGAAATCATCCAAAGTGCCAGAATGCCGGTGGTGAGGGCGCACAGAGAACGGCTGTGGGTCATAAACTTCTCCTTGCTTGGTTCGCTTGGGACGATGGCGGCTACCGACATCCACAAGATCCTTTGCCCCGCCGAAACGGCTCAGGCAATTCGTATGAATCGCGCCGCGCCAAACAGTCCGATCACGGAGTCGGGCTGTTGCATTCCCAGAAGGACGCCCTTCGGTCTATTCGCATCCCGCGGCTCGCACCTTCAAGTTTCTTCTGGAATCTGCCGATGCGCTCTCTCTGTGGAGTCACGCGTGTTGGTTGAACTGAGCTACGAAGACTATGCCCTCCTGGTGGAGCAAGCGCCGATCCTGATCTGGCGCGCCGATCTCACCATGGGGTGCGACTACTTCAACGAGGTCTGGCGTTCTTTCACTGGACGCACCATGGCCCAGGAAGTGGGCAACGGGTGGGCAGAAGGGGTCCATCCCGAGGACCGTGAGCGCTGCTTCGCCACCTACGTGGACCATTTCAAACGCCACGCCACGTTCGAGATGGAGTACCGGTTGCGCCGTCACGACGGTGCATATCGTTGGCTTTTCGATCGCGGCGTTGCTTGCTTCGGCACCGACGGCGCGTTCCGCGGCTACATCGGCAGCTGCATCGACGTCACCGATCGGGTCGAGGCAGAGGCCGCGCTCAAGCAGGCGCAGGAAGCCGAGATCAAGCAGTTGCGAGGCATTGTCCCGATCTGTTCGTACTGCAAGAAGATCCGCAACGATCGCCACTACTGGGAGCAGCTAGAGGGGTACATCAGCCGCCATTCCCAGGCGGTCTTCACGCACGGAATCTGCCCCGATTGCACAAAGGTCGTAGAGAGCTAGCCAAGACGCGGCATCGAACACGGAGCGTCGGTAACCAAGCACAAACGGAGCGCCCCAAGGCGCCCGTTGGTCCTACTTCTTGTACCCGACGGCCTGGATGTTCTTCATGATGAGCAGATCGGTTGCGTTCGTCGGTGCACCGTTGGTGACGGCGCCCTCATAGAACGTTCCATTCGAGTTGTTGCTGTTGTCACCGCCAACGCCAAGGACGATGCCCCCCGCATTGCCCCACGTCTTGCCGCTGGGAATGTTACCGTCGTACGCGGTCGTGAGGTCGGTGGCCGTGTCCACGTCGGCCATTCGAAGGGCATATTTCCCGACCGGGGTGCGAAGGATGCCGAGGGCGAAAGGAACCTTCATGGACGGGCTCTTTGGGTTGTTGACGTTCGACCCTCCGGTGCCTCCGGCCCAGACCCCGCCCTCGAAGTCGCCCATGAACCATGGACCGGCGCCAGTACCGCTGCCCCAGAAGCCCGTACCGAGGAACAAGGTGTTCATGGTCACGTACTTACTAGGATCGGGCGAGACAGCGCCGAAGTCCCAGCAGCACTGGGTACCGTAGTGCGTTCCGTCCGCAAGCTCATAGATGCCCTGGTCCTTGTTGCCGATGGCCACGCCCTTCGCGGTCACGTTCAGTGCAGTCCGGTACCCCTCATACTGGGCCATGTACAGGACATAGACTTTGTGACCGCCGGCCGTTACAGACTGTTTGGTCGCGGTTGATTCGTAGCAGTCGTCGCCCGAGTGTGTTCCGTTGCCCGTGGGGCCTTTGCTAGCTCTCAAGAGATCGTTCCCGTTCCCGGACTGGTCATACACTTTCGAGACAGTGCACGTGGTGCCGCTGCAGAACGCGTCCACGGCGCTCGAGTCGGCGTAACCATCCGCGGTCATCCCGATATCCTTGGTTGTGCCACCCGTGCCCCTGTTGGTGCTCGAGCTGCCACTCCGCACCTGGTAAAGGGGGCCGCTGTACTTGCTCGAGAGGGCGCGGACCATGCTGTACGCGGCACCACACGGCGTGCTGGCGGTGGCGTAGATATCGCAGGGCCCCTCCTTGCCGGGACCACCCGCGCCGGCTGCCCCACCAGTGCCGGAGCTGCCACCGGGGGCCGTGCCACCCGCGCCTGTCCTTCCGCCGGCGGCAGTGCCGGTGCCAATGCCGCCGCCGACCGCGCCGCCCGTGCCAGAGCCGGTGCTCCCGCCCTTCGCCCCTCCCGCCCCGCTGCCGGCCGTCCCTCCGCTGCCGACTGACCCTCCGCTGCCGACTGCGCCCCCGCTGCCGGTGGTGACTTCGCCCTGAAGCACGATCGTCCCAGCCAAAGCCGGGGTGCCCTGCAAGCTCACGGTCAGCTTGTTGCCGGACACGCAGTACGAGTACTTCGAGCTGTCCTGGGTGATCGTGATGGTGTTGCTCGCCGTCGTATAATTACCGCTGGTCTGCGGGTCACTGGTGACGAACCCCATCGAGCCCGTCTGTTTGACGGTCGCCGAGCACGTGCACCCCCCGTCCGCAGCGTCGGAACAAGTCACCGTGTCGTAATACCCTTGCATGACCGTACCGATCTTCTGGCAGGTCACGGGGGCCTGCGACAGGACCTTGCAGTCGGACGGCAACGTGATTTGCTCGGTACCGGTCACGGTTGTGCCGTCTACAAACGTCCCGTTGGATTTCGCGGTCCAGGTTCCCGCTACCGTACGTGAGCCCTTCACTTGTCCGGTCGGGCAAGACAGGCCGAAAATGGACTGCATGTCCATTGAACCGGAAACGGTCAGGCACGCTGACGTCACGTTCCAGGTTCCCGTCACCGCGCCGCCGCACGGGGCCACATTGGCACTCGGGGCGCATGTTGCCCCGCCTCCGGAGCCTCCCTTTCCCCCTCCCCCGCCTCCGGAGCCACCGCCGCTGCCGCTAGAGCCGCCGGTCGTCGCAATGGAGCTTCCACCGCTTCCCGCCGGGTCACTGGAGGACCCGGAGCACGCGGTGGAAATCATCCCGAGTGCTATCGCGGTGGCCAAAAGCGGGGACTGGAGCTTCATGGAACGTCTCCTTCCAAAGGAACATCTGCCGCCATCGTAGGAAGCCCCAGATCATGACGCAAAAACGCCCCATAGTCACTGCGAATCGGAAAGCTGAATTCTAGGTTGGGTTTGCCTTTCCGCGCGATCAAACGCGCCGGGCCATCAGGTCTCGAGTCGTCGTTCGAGGACAGTCCGCGCCTTCCCGACGTCTGGACCGACGGGAAGCACGCCGTGCTGTTCCGCTGGTGGCAGCTCGACCCAGACGTCGTCTCCCTCGATCTTCACGGCATAGGTCGCTATCGCGCCTATGTCGCCGCTGAGACACGCGCCACTTTTGAGGTCGAAGGTATTCTTGTGAAGCGGGCAGGCCACCTTGGGCGTGTCGGCCAGATTCCCGAGGATCCCTCGGGCCAGGACCATCTGCTGCTTGTGGGGACACAAATTGTCGGTGGCAAACCACTCGCCCCTTGCAGCGAAATTGAAGAGGGCAATTTCACCTTGTCCGTACCGTGCAGCAATGCCGCCGTTGCTCGGGACCTCCGCCACCTTGGCCAGGCGAACCCAACTGCGCTCTTTGCCGCTGGGCTTGCGCTGGGCAGGCTGCGCGGTCGACGCGAGGGCGTACTGCTTGAACTGTGCGCGCCGCTCGGGATTTCGAACCACGCCAGCCCATTCGCACTCGTAGGTGTCGACCAAGTGCTGCAGATCCTGTTCGAGACTGGCTGCAATCCCCAAGGCGTCGTTGACGATAATCTCGCGTAGCCGCTCGATGCCGCCCTCCATCTTTTCCAGCCAGACCGAGGTTCGCGTCAGGCGATCCGCGGTGCGGATGTAGAACATGATGAAGCGGTCGAGGTAGTGGATGGCAGTTTCCGATTCCACATCCTTGGCGAGCAAGTCGGCGTGTCGCGGATGGGAGCCGCCGTTTCCACAGACATAGATGTTCCAGCCCTTCTCCGTTGCGATGAGGCCGAAGTCCTTGCCCTGCGCCTCCGCACATTCGCGGATGCATCCGCTCACGGCGCTCTTGAGCTTATGAGGCGCGCGGATCCCCTTGTACCGCTGCTCGAGACGTATCGCCATGCGGGTCGAGTCCTGTACCCCGAACCGACACCAGTCGGTGCCGACGCAGCTTTTCACCGTTCGCAGAGCCTTCCCGTACGCGTGACCACTTTCGAAACCCGCGGCGACCAGCTCTTCCCAGATGTCCGGCAGGTCCTCCAGGCGGGCACCCAAAAGGTCCACACGCTGGCCGCCGGTAATCTTGCTGTGCAGTCCGAACTTCTGCGCCACGCGGCCGAGCACGACCAGCTTTTCGGCCGTCACTTCTCCCCCGGGGATTCGTGGAATCACCGAATACGTGCCGTTCCGCTGCACGTTTGCCAGGAACCGATCGTTCGTGTCTTGCAGCGTGCGGTGCTCTTCCTTGAGCACAGGCTCGTTCCACAGGCTTGCGAGGATGGAGGCGACTGTGGGTTTACAAACCTCGCACCCATTGCCCTGCCCGTGCTCGGCGAGCAGTTGCTCGAAGGTGCGAATGCGCTTCGACGCGACGATTTGGAAGAGGTCCTGCCGGGTATGATCGAAGTGCTCGCACAAGCGCGGCCGCACTGCCTTGCCCAGAGTCTTGAGCTGCGCCCCCAAGAGGTCGTTCACGACGGGCACACAGCCGCCGCAGCCGGTGCCTGCGCGGGTCGCCTTCTTGAGCGCGTCAACGGTCCAGCATTCCTCGTCGCGCACACACGTCCTGAGCCGACCGGCCGAGACGTTGTTGCAGGAACAGACTTGGGCCTCGTCGGGCAGCTCGAACTTGGATGCCGCCCCCCCTGGAGACATGCCGACCTCGGCGTAGTCCTCGGACAAGGTGACGTTCGACCGACTGAGGTATTGCAGCCGCGTGTAGTCGCGCGCGTCACCCACCAGGATCCCCCCCACGAGCCGCTTCTTGTCGGTGTCGATGACCACCTTCTTGTAGGTGCGCTTGATCTGGTCTTCGAAGGCCACTGTACGCATGCCCGGCCCGCTGACGAACGGATCGCCAAAGGAAGCCACGTCGACCCCCATCAGCTTCAGCTTCGCCGAGAGATCTCCTCCCGTAAACTCGGAGGGTGTTCCCGCCAGCGACCGGGCCAAGGCGTCGGCCATCTCGTAGCCTGGGGCGACGAGGCCATAGATCATGCCTTCGTGAAGCGCGACCTCGCCAATGGCAAAGATGGATGGATCGCTGGTTCGTAGATCGTTGCCAATAACCACGCCTCCCCGTGGTCCCATCTCCAGTCCCGCAGCACGGCCAAGCTCGTCCCTTGGACGAATACCGGCGGAAATGATCACGAGATCTGCCGGCACCACCTCGCCGTCGGACAGCTCGATCCCCGAAACGGCGTCCTCGCCAACGAAGGCCGAGATGCGACGGTCGATGTGAACCGTGACGCCGAGAGCGCGAATGGACTGTTCCAGCAGAACCGACGCGGCACCGTCGAGCTGTCTCGGCATCAAGCGCGAAGCGACCTCAATCACATGGGTTTCGAGCCCGAATTCTTTGACCGCCCTCGCCGCTTCCAGTCCTAGGAGCCCGCCCCCGATGACTGCCGCGCACCTGGAATGCTTGGCGTGCTCGAGAATTCCGTCGAGGTCATCGACCGTCCGGTAGACATGCACGCCCTTCTTGTCGACGCCAGGCATGGGAGGAACGAAGGGCGCTGAGCCAGTCGCCAGCACCAGGGTGTCGTAGGGCAGCGATTCTCCGCCACTCAGGTTCACCCACCGATGTTCTCGATCCAGAGCGACCGCCTTGGTCCCGGTCCGAAGAACAATGTCGCGCTCGGCGTACCACGCCGTCGTCCCGAGAGCCAGGTCGCTGACCGACCGGGTCTTGAAGTACTCGGTGAGGTGCACCCGGTCATAGGCCGGCCACGGCTCTTCACCGACGACCGTAACGCTGAAGGCCCGCTGCTTGTCGTACTCGTTCAGTCGCTCGCAGAAGCGATGACCGACCATCCCGTTGCCAACAACCACCAGCTTCTGGCCGTTCATCCCTGCCCCACCTTCTTGGCCGTGTCCGTGACGGTCGCGCGGTAAAGGCCCAGCGCCTGGGATGCCTGATGGCGCGCATAGAGGGCGACCTCATCGTCCTCGCCAGCGTCCTGGCAGCGGGTGACAATGAGGACCAGGGCGCTCCTTGCCTGGCGCAGCTCGTGCACCAGCCACATGATGTCGGACGCCGCCCCGCGACTGTCGCGCCTGTAGCTGCGTTCAAGGTCGCGCAGCCGCCACTCCAGCTTGCTTCCGCCGGCAGCGAGTCCGTCACCGTAACAGTCCGGGCATCCCACCGGCCCCTGCTCCGTCACGATCTCGCCCGTGCCAAAGCACGTGTGACACATTTCGCTCTCGTCTGGCATGAACCCCCTCTAACTCGGATGAATCTAGTCCCCTTACCACGCCCAAGGTTTCGACACCGTTTCCACCGAGATAAACCAAAGCATCTATCGACGGCAGCACAAGCTCTGCTCCGGGGAGGGCTGCTTGGCATCCAATACGCACCGATCGTCCGAGTCCCAGAGAATACTCCCGCATGGCGCCCCTACAACCGACGACGCACAGAACGACCTGCTGCTACTGCGGCGTCGGCTGCGGAATCCTAGTCGAGATCAGCAAAGGCAACACCATCTCGGTCAAGGGTGATCCCGATCATCCGGTCAATCGGGGCATGCTTTGCTCGAAGGGACAGAGCCTTCACACCACCGTGATGGACCGTTCGGATAGGTTGCTTTTTCCACAGATCCGCGACCGACGCTCGGAGGCTTGGCGGCGCGTCAGCTGGGACACGGCCATCGAGCACGTGGCAAATCGAATTCGGACGACCGCGAAAGAATTCGGTCCGGACGCCGTGGGCTTCTACGTCTCGGGGCAGTGCCTGACCGAGGAGTACTACTTGGCGAACAAGATTGCCAAGGGCTATCTCGGCACCAACAACATCGACACCAACTCGCGGCTGTGCATGAGCTCGGCCGTGGCGGGCTACCGTTTGGCGCTGGGCGAAGACTGCGTACCCGGTTCCTATGAAGACCTCGACACCGCAGATCTGTTCTTCGTGGCAGGTGCCAATCCCGCCTATTGCCATCCGATTCTGTTCCGGAGAATGGAAGGCCGGCTGCAGGGGCCCGCCAAGTCAGCCCGCATGATCGTGACCGACCCGCGGCGTACGCAGACTGCCGCGCTGGCCGACTTGCACATCCCGCTTCAACCGGGAACCGACATCACCCTCCTACACGCCATCGCGCGACGGTTGATCGAGATGGAGGCGGTTGATCATGCGTTCATCGCCCAGCACACCGAAGGCTATGACGAGCTCAAGAAACGCGTCTTCGGACGCTCGCTGGCACAAGCAGCCGAGATCTGTCGCATCGACGCGGGCATGATCGAGACGGCGGCCCGCTGGATCGCGGAGTCGCACGGGTTCGTCTCGCTTTGGGCCATGGGCCTCAATCAAAGTGTCGTTGGCGTCAACAAGAACCTCGCCTTGCTGAACCTGCATCTTCTCACCGGCAAGATAGGCCAGCCGGGCAACGGGCCCTTCAGCTTGACCGGGCAGCCCAATGCGATGGGCGGGCGCGAGGTGGGGGGCATGGCAAATCTGATGAGCGCCCACCGCGACCTCACGAACCAGCTTCACCGGGCGGAGATCGCCCGATTCTGGGGCGTCGACGCCGTGCCAGAGAAGCCAGGACTCACGGCTGGCGAAATGATGGATGCCCTGCTCGACGGCAGGCTGAAGGCCCTGTGGATCATCTGCACGAACCCGATGGTCAGTTGGCCCGATCTGCAGAAGGCGGAACGTGCGCTTGGGAATGCACAATTTCTGGTCGTCCAGGACATTTCTTCCCGTGCAGACACCCTGCGCTTCGCGGACGTGGTCCTCCCGGCTGCCGGCTGGCTGGAAAAGGCCGGCACCATGACCAACTCCGAGCGGCGCATCTCCTACCTTCCCGAGGTGGTGGCGGCCCCGGGCGAGGCGCTTGCCGACTCGGAGATTCTGCTTCGATTCGCTCGAGCCATGGGATGGTCCCGGGCTTTCGACTACTCCGGCCCGGACGCGGTGTATGCCGAGCACGCGGCGCTTACGCGCGGCACGTCCATCGACATCAGCGGCCTTGACCATGCTCGCCTGCAGCGGGAGGGCACGCTGCAGTGGCCGGTGCCAAGCCCTGGGCACCCGGGGACCCCCCGCCTGTTTTCCGACCATCACTTCTATCGCCCCAACCGTCGGGCGAAGCTTCACGGTGTTCCCGACGACAATACGTCGCCACCGCCCAGTGCCGAGTTTCCGTTGGTCTTGACCACCGGACGAATTCGCGACCAGTGGCACACCATGACCCGTTCAGGAAAGGTCGGCCGCCTGCGCACCCATGAGCCGCAAGCCCGACTCGACCTCCATTCGGACGACGCGCGTGTTCGTGCGATAGCAGACAATGACCTGGTGGAGATCCGGAGCGCGACCGGCACCGCCCGCCTGCGTGCTCGGATTTCCGACGACGTGAAGCCCGGCGTGGTGTTCATGCCCATGCACTGGGGGCGCATGCTCGACCGCGACGACGTGCGGGCAAACAACCTCACCCATGCCCGATGGGACCCCATCTCGAAGGAACCCGATCTCAAGTTCAGCACGGTCGAGGTCACGCGGTGGCAGGCGGCCAAGCGCCGAATTCTCATCGTCGGCGCCGGAGCTGCTGCATTGGGGTTCTCGCGAGCCTACCGCCGCGACAACCCGGACGATGACATCGTCGTCTTCAGCAAGGAGGCGTTCCCCTTTTACGACCGCGTGCGCCTGCCCGAAGTGGTGCAGGAAGAGTGCGAGTGGAAAGCCCTTGGCCTGCTCGATGACGACGAATTCGGCTCGCTCAGGATCAAGGTGCGCAGGAAGTGCGCGGTCACCGAAATCGATCGTGACGGGCGACGCGTCCTCGACTCGGATGGAGATTGGCACCCCTACGACACCTTGGTGTTGGCCACCGGCAGTCGCGCCGCATGGCCCAAGGACACACCGAAAGACCAGCGCGGCCTCCACGCGCTACGCTCGTATTCAGACGCCCAGGACATCATCGCCTCCGTAAAGATCGGGCGTCCCATCGTCATCGTGGGAGGTGGGCTGGTTGGTATCGAGGTGGGCGCCGTGCTTTGCGCGAAGGGACTCGAGGTCCACATCGTCCAGCGGTCGGCGCATCTGATGAACAAGCAGCTCGACGAGGTGGCGGCCGGCATCCTTCGTGACGAGCTCGAGGACCGCGGCATCCACTTCCACTTCCAAGATCAGGTCCTCATGTGGAAGGGCGACGAATGGATCGAAGAGCTGACCCTGGCCTCGGGCACCACCCTGCGCGACGTGACCGTCATCTATGCCATGGGCACGGTCCCCAACGTCGAGCTGGCTGGGGCGTGCGGCCTGGAGGTCAACCGCGGTGTCGTGGTGGACGCCAACCTTCGCACCAGCGATCCCGATATCCTCGCGGTGGGCGAGATCGCAGAGTACGACGGCCAGCTCTGGGGCACGACCAGCGCCGCCGAAGAACAAGCGGCCATCGCGGCGGCAGCGTTGGCGGGTGACGTGCAGGCGATCTACGCCGGTTCCGTCTCGCAGAATCTGCTCAAGGTGTCCGGCTTGTCCGTGGTAAGCATCGGCATGGCGCGTCCGCCCGCCGACGACATGAGCTACGAAGAGATTGTCTTTCTGGATCGAGCAGCCCGCATCTACAAGAAATGCGTGGTCCGCCAGGACAGGCTGGTGGGTGCGCTGCTGGTCGGTGACAAGTCGGACTATGCGCAACTGCGCGACCTCATCCGCAGCGGAGAGGAATTGGGATCGCGCCGAGGTACGCTGTTTCGTGGATCGACCGGGTTGGGTGTGCGGCTTGGCGGCAGGCTGGTGTGCAGCTGCATGACGGTAGACGAAGGGCGAATCCGAAAGGCCGTCACGGATGGCGCTCGCTCGCTCGCCGACGTCATGAAACACACGACGGCCGGCTCGGGTTGCGGAAGCTGCCGTCCCGAGATCGGAGGACTGCTCAGGCAGGCCGCGGCTGCACAGAATGGAGCCGTGTCTTGACCGCTCTTTCGTCCATGGCGGCTCGAGCTCGATTGCCCATCCTGGACAGCCGACAGCGCCCGCTGCACGATCTGCGCATTTCCCTGACCGACCACTGCAACCTTCGCTGCACCTACTGCATGCCCAAGGATTCGCCGGGCGGCCCGCTGTCGCTACTGCCAACCCGCGAGTATCTCTCGTTCGAGCAGATCAGTCGGCTGGTCGGAATTCTGGCGCGACTCGGGCTGAGGAAGGTCAAGCTGACTGGGGGCGAGCCGCTGGTACGTCCAGGGCTGCCCCAGCTGGTGAAAATGTTGCGCGAGAGCCATCCGACTATAGAGGTGAATCTGATCACCAATGGGGTTCTGCTGGGACAGTTCTTATCGTCCCTTCAAGCGGCCGGGCTGGGAAGGCTGACTGTCAGCTTGGATACTCTCAAGCCCGACAAGTTCGCCAGACTCACGGGCAATCGGTCCAGCTTGGAAAGTGTTACCGAAGGAATCTCCATGGCGCTGGCCGCGGGATTTTCACCCATCAAGATCAACATGGTGGTGATCCGCGGAGTCAACGACGACGAGGTCGAATCCATGGCCGCGTTCTTCCGGCGCAAGAACACCATCCTGCGCTTCATCGAGTACATGGACGTGGGGACCCGCAACGGTTGGCGGCGGGACGACGTGGTATCGTCGGCGTCGATCCTTGAACGCCTGCGCCAGCGCTGGGATCTCGAGCCCCTCGAGGTGAAGGATCAGCATCAGGGCGAGACCGCCCGTCGGTATCGCTATGCAGACGGACAGGGTGAGGTCGGCTTCATCTCCAGTATCACCGAGCCGTTCTGTGCAACCTGCAGCCGCTTGCGACTGTCCTCCGACGGAAAGCTTTACACGTGTCTGTTCGCCCGAGATGGCTTCGACGTTCGCGCGAGCCTGCGAACGACCGCAGGCGATGACGAGGTCGAGCGGGCGTTGGCGGAGCTCTGGACCTCCCGTCGGGACCAATACTCGCTCGAGCGCTCGCAACACAGCCCGCGGGAGAAGATTGAAATGTTCTACATCGGAGGGTGAACGCCCAACATGCTCCACCTACGCATCGACTACTACGCCAGTCTACGGGAGCGACGCGGACTCGACCGCGAGGAGATTGACACCGACGAGACTGATCTGGGTCGACTGTACGCAAGCCTGGCAGCACGCCACGGATTTTCCTTGCGCCAGGCCGAGGTGAGACCGGCGGTGAACGACGAGTTCTGCGATTGGACGCGCCCTCTGGCCGACCGGGATCGGATCGTGTTCGTGCCGCCGATGGCGGGGGGCTAGCGTGGAGAGCACTTCATTTCAGCTCACCGTGGAACCACTGCCGGCCAGCTTCCCAGGTTTCCCTCCGCCCCGCGCCGGGGCCTTGGTTACCTTCGAGGGATTGGTTCGGGACCACAACGAGGGACGGCTCGTGGTCGAGCTCGAGTACAGCGCTTACCTCCAACTCGCCCAGAGCGAGGGCGAGCGCATTCTGCGCGAAGCGATGGAGCAGTTCGGCCTCGTGCGAGCGGACTGCGTCCATCGACTGGGACTTCTCGCCGTCGGCGACTGTGCGGTCAAAGTCTGGGCGGTGGCCGAGCATCGCCGCGAGGCCTTCGCTGGCTGCGCGTACATCATAGACCAGATCAAACATCGCGTGCCAATCTGGAAGAACGAGAGGTACGCAGACGGAGACCGCCGCTGGGTTGCCTGTGGAGAAGCGTCCCATTGCTGACTGCCCAGCAAGCCTGGTCGTCCATCGTTGCCCACGTTCGCCCCCTTCCAACCGTGGTGGTTGATCTTGCAGATGCCGCAGGGTACGTTCTGGCAGGCTCTGTTTCGGCTGATCGGGACTTGCCCCCACACGATCGGTCCGCGATGGACGGGTTTGCAGTCCGTGCCGAAGACTTGCCATCGTCAAGCGGGTTGCGGGTGATTGGAGAGGTCGCGGCGGGAAGCCCGGAGCGCCCCGAGGTGGTGCGGGGCACCTGCGCACGCATCTTCACCGGCGCCAATGTTCCGCCGGGGGCCGACACCGTCGTTCCGGTAGAGAATGCCAGCGAACCAGAGCCAGGCCACGTTCGCTTCGAGGCGAAGGTTCGAGCTGGCGCAAATATTCTGCGTCAGGGTGAAAACGCCGGCGCCGGTGAGGTCATTCTGGTCGCCGGACAGCCACTCTCGTCCATGGGGCTCGCCGCCTGCGCGAGCGTTGGGCTCGCGCGCGTCCAAGTCGCTGGCAAGCCCCGCATCGTCGTGATCACCACCGGACGAGAGTTGCTCCCGCCCGAAGCCACCGCCGGGGCGCACCAGGAGCGTGACTCGAATCAAGCGATGATCCGCTCCGCGCTGACCGAGGCTGGCTTTGTCGAGGTCACCTGTCAACGCGTGCCGGACGATCGCGACGCCATCGAGGCGACGCTGCGCCGGGCGCTGGATGGCGCGCACGCCGTGGTGTTCAGTGGAGGCGTGTCGGTGGGTGCGTACGATTTCGTACCGGCTGCCGTCGCGTCCATTGGCGCCAGGGTCCTCGTCCATGGCGTCGCCATCCGGCCGGGCAAGCCCTTTCTTTTCGCGCTGGCACCAGGTGGGCTTGCTATTTTCGGCCTACCGGGCAATCCGCTCAGCGCCGCGACGGCACTGCACGAATTCGTGCTACCGGCCTTGCGACGCATGTCGGGCCTCGATGAGCATGGTTGCCGGCCGCTCGTCCGTGCCCGCCTTTGCGAGCCTGTCACCAACACGCCGGGCCGACAGCGCTATCTACTGGCCACACTGAGGTGGGGACAAGGCGGCCCCGAGGTAGTGCCGGTCGCCAGCCAGAGCTCGGCAGATCTGGTTGCGGGCGCACGCGCGGACGGCGTAATCGTGGTGCCGGCCGATGCGCGCGGCCTGGACGCTGGAGCCGCTGTCGATTTTCGCCCTTGGCGGAGGTGGCCTTAATGGCTGCCCGCAATTCGAAGCAGCCCCCCCCGCCCTGCTCTTTCCCCGCGGGAGAGGGGATGAGACAGTCCATGGGCTTACTTACGCACATCGATCAGAATGGCCAGGCGCGAATGGTGGACGTGGGCGAAAAGCTGGCCACGGTTCGCTTCGCCCGCGCCCGGGCGATCGTCCAGGTTGGTCCACGTCTGGTGCAACAACTACGAAAGACCGGCGCCCTGGCCAAGGGCAATGTCCTCGAAACAGCGCGCCTGGCAGGTATCATGGCGGCCAAGCAGACCTCCCTCTTGATTCCCCTCTGTCATTCGCTTCCACTCGATCTCGTCGAGGTGCAGGCCAAGCTCAGAGGCGGCAACGTGATCATCGAGACCCTGGCGAAGACGCGCGCTTCGACGGGCGTCGAGATGGAGGCCCTCACGGCCGCCACCATCGCGGCCCTGACCGTTTACGACATGTGCAAGGCCGCCAAAAGGGACATCGCCATCGGTCCCGTTTATCTGCTCGAGAAGAGCGGCGGTCGCTCGGGACATTGGCGCAAAGAGGAGGCCCATCGTGGGCGAAGGACCTGAAGTCACCGCGGGCCACGAGCCGAACAGGATCGCCTCGCCGGTCGGTCGCGCAACCGTGCAAGCTGTCGTCCTCACGGTGAGCGATCGATGTTCGGTTGGTCTCACCCAGGACACGGCAGGGCCCGCTGTCGCCCAGCTGCTACGTGAGGCCCTCCATGTGCACATCCACGCGACGGAGGTCGTACCCGACGGTCGTTCTGTCGTAGCCGATCGACTGCGCTTCTTCGCGGACCGGCCTGGCATCGACCTGCTCGTGGCAGTCGGGGGCACCGGCTTCTCACCTCGGGACCAGACACCCGAGGCCGTGCGCGACGTGGTCGACCGCTTGACGCCCGGTCTCGACGAGGTGATGCGCCGGGAATCGTCACTGAAGACACCTTTCGCCATGCTGTCGCGCGCCTGCTCGGGCATTCGCGGGGCGACTCTGATCTTGTCGGTGCCCGGCTCCGAGCGTGCAGCTCTCGAGAACCTGCGCGCGATTCTCCCAGCGTTGCCTCACGGCCTGGCTAAGCTGCGTGACGATCCGGAGGACTGCGGACGCCCCGTCCCATGAGCTCGGTCACCCAGCCCGAAGGCCCAACCCCGATCTTTGCGATCTGCGGGTACAGCGGCTCAGGAAAGACCACCCTCATCCTCGACCTCGTCGCCCGGCTGCGTGCTCGCAAGCTTTCCGTCCTGGTCCTCAAGCACGATGCCCATGGCCTCGACCTCGACGAGCTCGGAAAGGACTCGGACCGATTTTTCCGCGCAGGGGCCGACGTGCTGGCACACGACGCTCGGCAAACCTTTGTCCGAACCGGTGGCAACCACCAAGCAGCTCTGCCCAAACTCCTCGATCCCTTGGGCCGAAATTACGACCTCATCCTCATCGAAGGACTGAAGGACACCCAGTTCGCGCGCAAGCTGTGGCTGAGGCGGCACCCGCGCGATACGGCTCCCAAGAACGCTAGGCCCGTGGCAATCGACCTCGGCCGCGACGCCGATCGCGGCGCGGTCGCCGAGCAGTGGATCGAGCGTGAGCTTCTCGCATTCCAAGCGAGCCGGCCGCTCTTCGCGGGAATCTTGCTGGGCGGTCGGTCGTCGCGTATGGGGCGTCCCAAGCAACTGCTGCTTCATCGCGGACGGACTTGGCTTGCACGTGTAGCATCTGCCGCAGCCACGCTCGTCGACGACGTCGTGCTATTGGGAAGTGGCCCCTTGCCACGCTCGCGGACGAACCTGACCAGGCTGCCGGACGTTCCTTATCGCGCGGGTCCCGTTGCCGGAATGTGCGCAGCCATGCGCTGGAATCCATTTGCGCACTGGCTATTTCTCCCGTGCGATATGCCGCTGCTCACGCGGGAGGCCCTTGCCTGGCTCAAACAGCAGGTCAAGCCGGGTGTTTGGGCGGTTCAACCCAGGCTTTGGGCGAGGGGCGAGCCCCAACCTTTTCCGGGCTGGTACGATGCTCGTGTGGCGGATGCGCTCGAGAGCGCGCCTGGCCCTTCCTGGCTGGGTCGCCATCTGCGTACGAACTCGCCCGTGGTTCCCGACGAGCTCGTGGGCGCTTTGCTCAGTTGCAACACCCCAAGAGAACGCCGCCGTCTACTCAAGACATAAGCCGAACCCCAGACGCCTCAGCACGGGTCGGCTGCGCCCTTGCGCGCGTAGAACCACCACGTAATGAACAGACAAGTCGCATAGAACGCGAGGAAGGTAAAAAGCGCAGGCAGGGGGGTTCCCGTCAGCGAAATGGCCGTCCCATAGCTCTTCGGAACGAAGAATGCGCCGTAGGCAGCCATGGCCGAGACCCAGGCGATGATGGTGGAGGACTCCTTGTTCGAGGCAGCCACGGCAGCGGCGTGTGCAGCCGATCCGGACACGACGTCCTTGAGAGCCCGCAGCTTCCGATTCCTGAAGATGATCGGAATCATCCGAAAGGTCGCTCCGTTGCCAACCCCCGAACAGAAGAAGAGCACCATGAACATGGCGAAGAAGCCGGTGAACGCACCCGGGTCGGCCTTGTGAGCCACGAAATAGATGACCCCGGCCAACGCCAACGACATGGCCAAGAAGTTCCACAACGTGACCACCGCGCCGCCCAGCTTGTCGGCCAGCCATCCGCCGACAGGACGAATCAGCGAACCCACCAGGGGGCCCAAGAAGGCGTATTGCAGCGGGTTCACCGTCGGAAACTGCGACTTGATAAGCAGCGGAAACCCAGCCGAATAGCCGATGAACGAGCCGAAGGTTCCAAGGTAGAGCCAGCTCATCAGCCAATTGTGCTTGCTCTTCAAGATCGGCAACTGCTGTGACAGAGACGCCCGGGCCACCTGGAGATTGTTCATGAAGAACCACGAGGTCACGAGCGACGCCAAAATGAAGGGGATCCACAGCAGCGCCGCATTTTGGAGCCAAAGTGGCTTGACCGCGCCGTGAACCGCCGTCGACTGGGAACCGCCGCCCCACGAGCCGAACAGGGCCGTGGTGGTCACGATGGGCACCAAGAACTGCACCACGCTGACCCCG
>Ga0302323_100000462_pt1 | contig 32346 bp, 29 predicted proteins | sample Fen_T0_3_FD_201950 | JGI IMG/M metagenome (GOLD analysis project Ga0302323, IMG submission 201950) | Peat permafrost microbial communities from Stordalen Mire near Abisko, Sweden - Fen_T0_3 | ecosystem: Environmental > Terrestrial > Soil > Wetlands > Permafrost | place: Sweden: Abisko...
GCGGCGGGGTCGAGCAGATCGGACAACAGGATCACGACGCCGCGGCCGTGGAGCTGCGCCGCGGCATGCCGGGCGGCGGCGAGCAGGTCGGTCGCGCCGTCGGCGGCCTCGATCGCCGACAGGTCGGACAGGAGACGGAAGACCCGACCCGAGCCGCGCAGGGCAGCCCGCCGCCGGGCGATCCGGCCGGACAACGCCGCGACGCGGACGCGGTCCTCGCTGGCGAGCCCGATATAGCCCAGGGCGGCCGCCGCCCGTTTCGCGAACAGGAGTTTCGACGGGGCGCCGTACGTCATCGAAGCCGACGCGTCGATGAGCAGGCTGATCGTGACGTCCTCCTCCTCGACGAAGAGCTTCACGAACAGCTTCTCGAGCCGGGCGTAGACGTTCCAGTCGAGCTGGCGGAGGTCGTCGCCGGGCGCGTAATCGCGGTAGTCGGCGAACTCCACGGACTGGCCACGCTTCACGCTTCGCCGTCCGCCCTTGAGCCCGCCGCGGACGGGCGAGCGCATGAGCAGCAGCAGGCGCTCGAGCTGGCGCAGGAACGCCTCGTCGAAGACGGTCGGATCCACCTCGTTGGGCAGGAACACCTGCCGCGTGCCGGCCGTGGCCGGCGCACCGGGGAGTGGGGCGGCCTGGGGGGACGGACCGTCCATCGCGCGGTCGCTCGGGCCGGAGGAGGTCGTGGCGCTACTCGACCGTCGGGGCGACGACCGCGTCGAGGATCGAGCGTACGACCGCCTCGGTCGTGATGCCCTCGGCCTCACCCTCGAAGTTCAGGATGATCCGGTGGCGGAGGGCTGGGATGGCGACCGCGCGGATGTCGTCGATGGAGACGTTGAAGCGGCCGTCGAGCAGGGCGTAGATCTTGCCGCCGGTCACGAGCGCCTGGGCGCCGCGAGGCGAGCCACCGTAGCGGACGTAGTCGCGGACGAGTCCGGGCGCTCGCGGCTGGTCCGGATGGGTCGCGGCCAGCACGCTGACCGCGTAGGCCGTGACGTGCGGCGCGATCGGGACGGCCCGGGCGAGGCGCTGCATCTCGACGATCTCGGCCGCGGTGCAGACCTTCGACGCGGTCACGGTCTCGGAGCCGGTCGTGCGATCCATGATCGCGACGAGGTCCTCCTCGGACGGGAAGGGGACCATGACCTTGAAGATGAACCGGTCGAGTTGCGCCTCCGGCAGCGGGTAGGTGCCCTCCATCTCGAGCGGGTTCTGGGTGGCCAGCACGAAGAACGGCGCCTCGAGCGGGAAACGCTGGCGGGCGACGGTGACCTGGTGCTCCTGCATCGCCTCGAGCAGGCTCGACTGGGTCTTCGGCGTGGCGCGGTTGATCTCGTCGGCGAGGATCAGGTTCGCGAAGATCGGGCCCGGCTGGAACTTGAAGATCCGCTGCCCTTCCTCCTCGATGAGGATGTTCGTACCGGTGATGTCGGCCGGCATCAGGTCCGGCGTGAACTGGATCCGGCTGAACGAGCAGTCGATGACGTCGGCGATGGTCCGCACGAGCATCGTCTTGCCGAGGCCCGGGACGCCCTCGAGCAGGACGTGGCTGTTGGCGAGCAGTCCGGTGAGCGTCTGGCGGACGAGCGCGGCCTGGCCGACGATGACCTGGCCGATCTCGCGCTCGATGGCCTGGGCGCGTTCCGCGAACGCCTCGGGCGCCAGCCGGGCGCCGTCCGGGAGCGTGGTGGGAGTGGTCACGGGGCCTCCTGCGCGGGCGCCGGCCGACGGGCCGTCACTTGGATGGATCGAGCGAGCTGAAGTAGTCGCGGACCAGGTCCTTCACGGACGACGGGACGTACCCGCGTTCGAGCGAGGTCTGGGCGTAGCGGTAGAACTCCGAGTAGACGTCCTCGTACGGGGTCAGGGCGCCGTTGTTGGTCCCGGTTCCGGTCCCGTTGCCCTGCTGGGTCTGGCCATCGCCGCCGGTCCCGGAGATGTACGACGGATCGCCCGGGTGGCCGAGCCGATCGAACGGTGCATACACGGAACTGAGGTCCGCGCCGAGTTGCGCGGGACGATTCGGGTTCGTCGGACCGGACGGTCGGCCGTTGCCGCCCATGCCGTTGCCGAGCGACCGGGCATTCGAGCCGCCACCACCGATGGCGCCTTGTCCCTGGCCCTGGCCCTGGCCCTGACCTTGCCCTTGCCCCTGACCCTGGCCCTGACCTTGTCCCTGGCCCTGGCCCTGGCCCTGGCCCTGGCCCTGACCTTGCCCTTGCCCCTGACCCTGGCCCTGACCCTGACCTTGCCCGCTCGCGCCCGGGCTCTGACCGGCTCCCTGGCCCTGGCCGCTCGGCCCGGGACTCTGCCCGGCGCCTTGGCCCTGGCCTTGGCCCTGGGCCTGCTGGCCTGGGTTCTGGGCGGTCTGCCGGCCGGCGTCGGCGAGATCCCGGCGGGCGTCCTGCAGACGAGAGGCCGCGGTCGACAGATCGCGGTTCGTGGCGACCTGCTCGTTGGCGCCCGTCAGCGACTCTCCGAGTCTGTCGAGGGCAGACTTCGCGCCGGCAGTGTCGCCCTGGGCGAGGCTCTGGGCCGCATCGCGCAGGGCCGTGGCCGAGGCCCCGCTCGCCTGGGATGCGGTCGCCTGCATCTCCGCCAGCTGGCGCCCGAGCTCGGTCTTCTGGGCGTCGGTCATCTGGTCCAGCTTGGCGCCGAGATCCCTGAGGTCATCACGAGCCTTCTGCGGGTCGCCGTCCTTGTTCGCATCGGGCTTGCCGGTCGCGGCGCTCGAGAGGGATCGGCTCAGTGAGTTCAGCGAGGCGGCCCGCTGCTCGTTCGCCGGGTCGGTCTGTGCTCGCACGTCGGCCTCCATGGCCCCGAGGCGGGCCAGGTTGGCATCCAGCTCGGCGGGCTTGTCGCGTAACTGGCGGGCGAGGTCGCGGAGTTCCTGGGCGAGTCGGGTGCGCGGATCCTGGGCGTCGGCGCCCTTCGATTCGAGCTCCTTCGCTAGGTCGTCCAGCCGGTCGGCCTGGCGATCGGCGGCGGCCTCGACCTGGCGTTGCTGGGCGATGACCGCGTCCTGCGGGTTCGGGAGGACCAGGACCGGGATGAGCAGCAGGGCCGAGACGACGAGCGCGACGGCCGGTCGTCGTGACAGCCGCGGCTTGAAGAGGGAGCGATCGGTCGTGCGGATCGTCCGGAGGGCGTCGGCACGCTGGCGACGGACGAATCGGTCCGCCTCGGCCGCGTCGCCGCGGGCATCGGCCGGGACCTCGGGATCGGCCGGGCCGGCAGAGGCCGGGAAGGCGGCGGCCAACTCCATCGCACTCGAGACCCGATCGCCCAGGTGCGCCTCGCCATCCACGGCCAGGGCGGTCTCACCGAGGCTCGGTCGGGACCGGACCACGGCGACGAGCAGGGCCAGCGCACCGACGATCGGCAGCGCCACGCCGACGGCCGAGGCCCACGGCAACGGCACGACCCGTGCGACGGTCCATAGGACGAGTTCCGCTACCAGGACCGCCGAGACCGCGATCCACGTCCGCCGGACGATGCGCCGGACCCACAGCCGCTGACGATGCGGGCCAAGAGCGCCGAGGACGGCCGTCAGGGCAGGATCGAGCGGTCCATCGACGACCGTCCGAGGGTCGGCCGGGGCGACGACGGGCTGGACGGGTCCGGTCTCGGGCGGGCGCCGCAGACGGGCTGCGATCCGCATCAGAGGGCCTCCGGGCCGGGGGTCGGCCGGCGTTGCCGGCGCAGATGCCACCGCCGGGTCGGTGAGACGAACTGGATGGAGACCAGCAGGAAGACGACGGTAAGGATGAGCCACGTGAGCATGCTCCGCGGCCAGAACGCGTCGCGAACCACGCCGAACGCCGTGACATCGGCCGCGATGGGCGCTGCGATGCCGCCGCCGACGTTGACGCCGCCGACCGCGACCCCGTTCCCGACGAAGACCTGGCCACCGCCGTTGACGATCACGCCGTTGCCGGGCACGGGTTGTGCGGGCACCGGGACCGCGATCGGGGGATTGCTCCCGCCGCCGCTGTTGTCGCTCGAGGTGGTCGACGCCCCGCTCGGGATGAGGCTACTCAGGATCCCGCACCACGTGCCGCTGAACGATTCCGTGCCGCACATGACGTCGATCTGGGCGAGGAACGGGTTCACGTACGCGATGATCGCCGGCGGCTGGCCCTTGATCGGTCCGCGACCCTGGCCGTTGTCGTCGTTGGCCAGGGCGTTCCAGAAGATGAGGACGAAGACGGACCCGACGGTGATGGCCAGGACGCCGAAGATCGAGATGGCCGTCGCCGCCTGCGTCCGCTTGACCAGGCTCGAGCAGCACAGCCCGAACGCCCCGAGCCCAAGGGCCGTGACCAGGAGCACGACATACGCGCGCACCACGTCCTCGGGCCCGACTCCGCCGAACACGAACACGATGGCCGTCAGCGGGATCGACGCCGCGATGAGCAGGAAGACGTAGGTCAGCGCGCTCAGGAGCTTGCCGAGCACGATCGCCGGCGACGAGATCGGTGTCGTGACGAGCAGCCCGAGGGTCTGCTTCTCGCGCTCGAGGCTGATCGCCCCCGCCGTCGACGCCGGCGCGAGGAAGACGACCTGGAGGGTCTCGAGCATGATCAGGGCGGCGAAGATGCCCTGCCCGATGGACGACGACGCGAGCGCGGCCGACTGCCCGAAGTTGTTCGAGTACGCCGCTTCCATCCCGAGTTCGACCATCCACGCGAATCCGGCGAGCAGGAACAGGTAGAGCGTCAGGATCACGAACGCCCGGCGGCCGCGCATCCGGCCGCGGAGCTCCTTGACGCTGATCGCGGCGATCCCGCCGAACGTGTGGCGAAGGGCCGCCACGGGATGAGGCCGCGTCCGGGCGTGTTCGGTCGGCCCGCTGGCCGGGGTGGGCGCCGGAACGTCGGCCGGGGCGGGCGCCGCAACGTCGGCCGCTCCAGGCGCCGGGCCGTCGGGGAGGACGGGCGCCGCGGCGGGGACGCGGGTCGGGTCGTCCATCGGGTCCATCACGCGGCGTCCAGCGGAGCGCGGTCGGGGGCGGTCACCTGCAGGAACAGCTCTTCGAGGTCGCTGGCCGCTCGTGCGAACGTCACGACGGGCAGGCCGTCGCGGACGACCTCGCTCAGCAGCCGGGCCGAAGCGGCATCGTCGCCCCGGAACCCGAGCTCGATCGTCCCGTCGTCCAGGATCTCCGCCGTCGCGACGTCCGAGTCGGCGGCCAGCCGGGCCCGCGCGGCCTCGAGGGCCTCGCCCTCGGCGAGGACGCGGACCCGCAGCACCGCGCCGAACCGCAGGCGCCGCTCGATGTCGCTGACCTTGCCCTGGGCCAGCACCTGGCCACGGTCGACGATCGCGACGCTCGTGCACAGCTCCTCGAGCTCGGGGAGGATGTGGCTGCTGATGAGGATCGTCTTGCCGAGGTTCCGAAGCTCGCGCAGGAGCTCGCGCAGCTCGACCCGGGCGCGCGGATCGAGGCCGGAAGCCGGTTCGTCGAGCAGGAGCACCTGCGGGTCGTGGACGAGGGCGTGGGCCAGGCACAGGCGCTGCTCCATGCCCCGCGACAGCGTCTGGACGTAGTCGTCGCGCTTGTCGGCCAGGTCGACCAGTTCGAGGAGGTCGCCGATCGTCCGTCGCCGCGTCGCCGCCGACAGGCCATAGCACCGCCCGAAGAAGTCCAGGTACTCCCAGACCTTCATGTCGTCGTAGACCCCGAACACGTCCGGCATGAACCCGAGGACGCGCCGCACCTGGTCCGGGTTCCGCGTCACGGACCAGCCGCCGATCTCGGCGAGGCCGGACGTCGGTTGGAGGAGCGTGGCCAGGATCTTGAGCGTCGTGGACTTGCCCGCCCCGTTCGGCCCGACGATCCCGAAGATCTCACCGGCTTCGACCGACAGGTCCACCCCGGCGACCGCGAGGGTCGTCGCGTAGCGCTTCACGAGGCCCTCGGTGCGGACGATCGCGGTCACTTGACGGTCCCCCGGATGGCGACCGAGGCGCTGAAGCCGATCCCGTCGCTCTGGTCGTTGACGAAGCGGATGAGGACCGTGCCGCTCGTCGGGTCGATGTAGCGGGTCGGCTCCGACACGCTGTAGCGCGCTCCGGGCGCGAAGTGCGGCAGGCGGACCCAGGTGGAGGTCGTGAGATCGAAGAGTTCGGCCTCGGGGATCCCATCCGCGGCGGGCTGGACGCAGCCCGCGACCGTGACGCCCGCCTGGCAGGTGACCGGGATCGCATCGAGCGGCTCGATCGAGGCCGGGTCGCCGAGACCTACGTCGCCTCCGAAGTTGAGCCCGATCACGAGCTGGTTCGCGTCGATGGATCCGTCCATGGCGATCGGGCGGTAGGCGAGGGTGGCGCTGCCGCGCCCGAAGTTCATCGTGGACGGGTCCTTGCTGAAGAACGCGGCATCGGAGGCCACGACGTTCGAGCGAAGCAAGTCCGAGGTGAAGGTCGTGAGCCCGCTGACGTGGACGGTGGTCGGGAGGTAGTACAGCGTGTTACCGGTTCGCCGGGGCTGCTGACCCTCGATGTCGACCGGCAGGATGCTGCCGCTGCTCCAGGCGAGGATCACGGCGCTGTCGGCCGGCAGCTGGTTGGTCGAGCCGAAGTTCGGGTCGAATGTCATCTGGTCGATGATGGCGTGCCGGATGTACGTCTGGCTGTCCGGGTTGCCGCCGTTCCCATCGAACCACAACGGGCCGACGACGACGTCGGACAGGGGTTGGCCGAACTGGACGTTCTGGCCCTGGATGGCGGCATCGACGGTGGCCTCCTCGCCGGGCGCGAGGTCCTTCAGGATCGCGACGGTCGCGCCAAGGACGACGGCCGGCCGCTCGAGGGTCGTCTGCGACTCGTTCTTGACCGTGCCCTTGAGCCGTCCGCCCTCCAGGCGCAGGTCGGCCTGGATGAGCGGGACCGCCATCGCCGTCTCGGCGCGGACGGTCCGCAGCGATCCGAAGCCGACGACCAGGTCGCGGACCCGGGCCGGGTCGCCCTGGAGGACGTCGAGGGTGGACCCGGAGGTATCGGTGCCGAACATGTCGCCGTTGACCGGGGGCGAGAGCAGCGCGCCGCCCGGCACCCGGACCTGGTACGTGCCGCGCGACGGCGAGAAGATCCCGACGTAGACGGCCGCCGTGCCGTCTGTCGCACCGGGCGCGCCGCGGACCAGGGCGATCTCGTTGACGATGACCTCACTGCCCCGCAGGGATGCCCCGAAGGCGTACGCCCCGACGGCGAAGAGCACGATGAACGCCGGGATGGTCGCCCACGCCCATTCGCGATGGCCGAGCCGGCGCAGGACGAAGTAGTTGATCGGGCCGACCAGCAGGATGTACGCCGCCAACAGCGCGAACAGGCCGCCGATCGGCGGCAGCGCCAGGGACGGCAGCTGCCCGACCGCGTTGACCAGCTGCGAATCGTCGGTCAGGGCCAGTCCGGCATTGATGCGTTGCGGCAGGAGACGGCGCCAGAACGTGTCCGCGACGCTCCCGCCGGCGATCCACTCGACGCTGGGATCGAAGCCGATCAGGGTCGTGGCGCCGCTGCCGTACGGTCGCTCGCCGGCGACGACGCGGTCGCCCACGACCGCCAGGGACCGACCGCCGGCGAGCGTCCCGGCGAGCGCCGGCACGTCCTTAGCGTCCGACGGGGCCGCACCGAGGAAGGCCGTAAGCGACGCGGCGGGGATGTCGACCGTCGCGGACGGGCGGTACGGGAGGAGGTCGTCCGGGAAGGAGCCGAGCGTGCTCGGGCCGCCGGTCCCCCCGACGATGACGAGCCGCCCGCCGCCGGCGATCCAGCCGCGCATCGCATCGAGCTGCTCCTTGGTGAGTTCGGACGAGTCGATGTCCTGCCAGACCAGCCGATCGAGCGTCCCCCACGCTTCGACGCGATCGGGCAGCTGGGTCGGGTCCAGCGTGACGATGACCGGCGCGACCTGGTTCTGGTTGGGCAGGAGGTGGATGCTCGAGACGATGCCCTGAGGCCGCTCGGCGACGACCCCGACGATGAGCTGGGTGCCGTCGTGGATCGTGTAGGCGACCTTCGTGGTCGCGATGGTCCGGGCGCCGTCAACGAGGTCGAGCGTCAGCTCTCGCCCGAACGAGGGCGGCTGCACGTACACGACGTACGTCTTGTCGGATTGCGTCGGCAGGTCCACCGCGACGCCGAACCGCGAGTTGCCGGTCGAACCACCTGCGAGGCGCAACTCGCCGGTGATCGGCGGTCCGTCGTTGCGCAGGTGGACCGATACCGCCATCCAGTCGCCGATCCGGGCGTGCCCGTCGAGCATCGTCCGGGCGTCCATCGTCAGGCCGTCCGCCGCCGCGACGGACGTGGCGCCCGGCAGCAGCAGGCCCGCGATGAGTCCGAGGCCCGCGAGCAGGCGGCCAGCGCGCGCGATCACCAGGCGCTCGGGCGGGCGAAGGCGTGGGTGACGATCCGCGTCGATGAGGGCAGGAACACGGCGACTCCGGGATCGAGGCGGGAGCGGGTCGCAGCAAGGACGCCCGAACCCCCCTGAAAGTTGCGTGGCCACCCATCGCTGGGCATCCACGTGCCCGCTATCGTACGATGCGGGTGTCCCGTGACCATCGGACGGCCCTGCCGTCCACCCGAGGGTGCTGTGCCCGACATCCGCCCGTTCCGCGCGCTCCGATTCGACGCGACCACCGTCGGCGACCTGTCTGCCGTCGTGGCGCCGTCGTACACGCTGATCGACGCCGCCGAACACGAGCGCCTCCTGGCTCGCCACCCGTCCAACGTCGTCCGCGTGGACCTGCCGGACGAGCGCCACGGCGACGAGCAGGACGTCCGCTACCGTCGGGCGGCTCGCGCGCTCGCGGAGTGGCGCTCCGGGGCCGTGCTGCACAAGGATCCCCATCCGTCCATCTACGTCTACGCCCAGGACGGCCCGGGCGGGTCGGGCGCCGGATCCGCAGCCGATGGACCGCTGCTTCGCGGCTACTTCGCGCGACTTCGCCTCGAGACCCTCACGCCCGACGCGGGCCTCCGAACGAGCGACGAACCCGAGCCTGCCGCGGCGACCGATGCCGCCGGCGATCCGGAGGACCGGTACAAGGTCCTGCGGGCGACCGGCGTGAATACGAGCCCCATCGTCGGTCGCTACGACGACCCGACCGGCGCGACCGCCGGGCGACTCGCGGCCCTCGCCGTGGGCAACCCAGAGATCGACCTCGTGGACGAGTCGGGTGTCCGCCACCGCATCTGGGCCATCGCGGCCGACGGTGGCGGCGACCTCGCGGCGTCCGTGGCGGCACTCATCGCGCCGGCCGCCGCCGGGCCGGTCGTCGTCGAGCGCGGCCGGGTCATCTACGACACGGCGCTCCGATATCGCGACGAGCGCCGGATGAGCCGATCCTGTGAAGAGGATCCGGCCTTCGACTACGTCCTCACGTTGTTCGTCGAGCGTGGCGCCGCCGCCCCCGGGGTGACGGCCCTCACCGGCCTCCTGATCAACCCGCACGAGTGGTGACCGAATGACCGACAAGACCCCCGAGGCGATCCTCAACCAGGCCCAGATGCCGCCGCTGAACGGCCGCCCGGTCCGCAAGGACGAGATCGAGCTGCACGACCGCGGCCTGTACATCGAGTCGTGGCTGCCGGAGCGGCGCTCGCGGCGCAAGCCGTTGCTATTCCTGCACGGCGAGCTGACCGGCTCGTGGGTCTGGGAGCGCTACCTGGGCTACTTCGCCGGGCGGGGCTGGGAAGGCCACGCGCTGAACCTGCGCAACCACTACTGGTCGCAGACGGCGGACCCCGCGACGTTGTCGTTCGACACGTACACCGAAGACGTGGTCGCCGCCATCGAGCGGCTCGGCCCGTCGACGGTCGTCGTCGGCCACGGGATGGGCGGGCTGCTGGCGCTCAAGGCCGCCGAGCGGATGGCGATCTCGGGCGTCGTCCTGATCAGCGCCGAGTTGCCGCGCGATCTGCGGCCCGGTGGGCGCTCGCACGAACTGCGCGAGATCCCGGAGGTCTACGGCCGCTCGATGATCGGCTGGGAGACACTCCCCGAGCGCCTGTTGCGGGACGAGCGCGACCTGACGCTGGCGGACGTCCTGCGGATCCAGCACATGCTCGGCCAGAAGCCCCACGAAGCGGGTGCCGCCCGACGCCAGATGATCGCCGGCGTCCCGGTCGACCGTCGCGGGGTCGAGGCCATGCCCCGGCTCGTGATCGGTGGCGGTCTCGACCGGACCGTCAGCGTCGACGACTCCGAGCGCCTCGCCGAGTGGCTGGACGCCGAGTTCGAGCCGTACGGGGCGCACTCGCACTACGGCCTGATCGCCGGCGAGAACAGCTACCAGCAGGTCGCGGACGGCGTCCGCAGCTTCCTCGACGCCAACCGCCTGTAGGCCGGCAACCGGGCGGTCGGTCGGGCGTCGGCGAGGCCCGGCGCTCCTCTGGTATCATCGGCGACCCGCGACGCCGCATTCGTCTAGAGGCCCAGGACACCGCCCTCTCAAGGCGGAGATCATCGGTTCGAATCCGATATGCGGTACCAATCCCCGCCCGCACGGAAGTGACAGTGGCCACGATCCATCCCTTCCGCGCCCTGCGTCCGCAGCCGGCGCAGGCTTCGGCGGTCGCCGCCGTCCCGTACGACGTCGTCAACGCGGCGGAAGCACGCGGCCTGGCCGACGGGAACCCGCTCAGCTTCCTGCGCGTGTCGCGCCCCGAGATCGAGTTGCCCGACGAAACGGATCCGCACGCCGACGTCGTGTATGCGCAGGCGGTCGCGAACTTCGCCCGCCTGCGCGACGCGGCACCGCTCGTCCAGGAGTCGAGCCCCAGTCTGTACGTCTACCGGTTGCGGATGGAGACCCACGAACAGACCGGCGTGGCCGCCTGCTTCTCGGTGGACGAGTACGAGTCGGACGTCATCCGCAAGCACGAGCGCACTCGCAAGGACAAGGAAGACGACCGCACGCGCCACATCCTCGACACGCGCGCCCAGACCGGACCGGTCTTCCTGACCTACCCGGCCTCCGCGGCCGTGGACGCCGTCGTCCGGCGGACGGTGGCCGCGACGCCCCTGTTCGACTTCACCGCCCGGGACGGGATCCAGCACACGCTCTGGCTCGTCGCGGAGGCGCACGTCGCCGCGCTCGTGGCCGCATACGCTGCGATCCCGTTCCTGTACATCGCGGACGGACATCACCGCGCGGCGAGTGCCGCCCGCGCCCGCGCCACGATGCGCGATCGGGCGCCCGGCGCCGGACCGATCGAGGCCGACACGTTCCTCGCCGTGGCGTTCCCCGACGACCAGACCCAGGTCCTGCCGTATCACCGCGTCGTGAAGGACCTGGCCGGCCACTCGCCGGAGTCGTTCCTCGAAGGCCTGATGGAGCATGTCGGGGTCGGTCCGGGCACGAACACGCCCGCGGGCCCCGGCGAGGTCTCGATGTACCTGGCGGGCAGTTGGCACCACCTGCGTCTGATCGCGGCACCCGACGGGACGCCGGCCGCCGACCGGCTCGATGTCCAGCTGCTGCACGACCAGGTCCTCGAGCCATTGCTGGGCGTGGGCGATGAGCGGACCGACACGCGCATCGATTTCATCGGTGGGATCCGCGGCCCGCGAGCCCTTGCCGAGCGCGTCGATTCCGGCGCCGCCGCGGTCGCGTTCGCGATGTACCCGGTCAGCGTGGCCGACCTGATGGCCATCGCCGATTCGGGCGGGATCATGCCGCCCAAGTCCACCTGGTTCGAACCCAAGCTCCGCGACGGCCTGCTGACCCACCTGATCTAGGGGAGTGACGCCGATGAAGGTCCTCGTCGCCGATCCGTTCGAGGCGTCCGGGCTCGATGGATTGCGAGCCGCCGGCTGCGACGTCGTGCACGATCCCGCGCTCAAGGACGAGGCGCTCGTCGCCGCGCTAGCCGGGACCGGCGCCGACGTCCTGATCGTCCGGTCCACCAAGGTCACCGCGGAGATGCTCGATGCCGGACGCCTCGGCCTCATCGTGCGCGCGGGCGCCGGCTACAACACCATCGACGTGGCCGCCGCGTCCGCCCGCGGGATCTACGTCTCGAATTGTCCCGGCAAGAACGCGGTCGCGGTCGCGGAACTGACGATGGGCCTCATCCTGGCCCTCGACCGGCGGATCCCCGATAACGTCATCGCCCTTCGTTCCGGGCACTGGAATAAGAAGGAGTACGCGGCGGCCCGTGGCCTCGCGGGGGCGACGCTGGGGCTGCTCGGGTTCGGGAGCATCGCGCAGGACGTCGCGCGACGCGCGCAGGGGTTCGGCATGCACATCGTGGTCTGGTCGCGCCGGTTCGCCGATCAGCCCGACGTCGACTTCGCGGCGTACGGGCTGGAGTCAGGCCGCGAGTCACGGATCGCCGTTGCCGCAACGCCCGGGGACGTAGCCGCCGCTGCCGATGTCCTGTCCATCCATCTGGCGCTGGCGCCCGACACGCGCGGCCTCGTCGGGGCGGAGGTGCTAGCGCGGCTCCGCGACGGCGCCATCGTCGTGAATACGGCCCGCGCCGAGGTCCTCGACCACGACGCGCTCGCGGTCGCCGTCCGCGAACGAGGGCTGCGGGTCGGCCTGGACGTCTACCCCGACGAGCCGACGACCGCGACCGGCGAATACTCGCTGCCGCTCCTGCAGCTCCCCGGGGTCTACGGCACGCACCATATCGGGGCGTCGACGGACCAGGCCCAGGAGGCCATCTCCGCCGAGACCGTCCGGATCGTCCGCTCGTTCAAGGAGACGGGCCGCGTCCCGAACGTCGTCAACCTGGCGCGCCGCACCCCCGCCACGCACATGCTCGTCGTGCGCCATCGCGATCGCCCGGGCGTCCTCGCCCACGTATTCGAGCACCTGAGCGGCGGCGGTCTGAACGTCCAGGAGACCGAGAACATCATCTTCGAGGGCGCCGAGGCGGCCGTCGCCCGGATCAACCTCGACGGCGCCCCGACGGACGCCCAGCTCGCCGCCATCGCCGGTGGCAATGACGACATCCTGAGCCTCCAGCTCGTGGCCATCTGAGGAGCCCGACCATGCCCGCCACGGATCGCATCTACAACTTCTCGTCCGGCCCGGCCGTGCTGCCGCTGCCGGTCCTCGAGCACGTCCAGCGCGATCTGGTCGCGCTGCCCGGCGTCGGCATGTCGGTCATGGAGATCAGCCATCGCTCGGCGACGTTCGAGGCGATCCTGGCCCAGGCTGAAGCGGACATCCGGCGGCTCGCCGGCGTGCCGGACGGCTACCGGATCCTGTTCCTGCAGGGCGGGGCGAGCCTCCAGTTCAGCATGGTGCCGATGAACCTCCTGACCGAGGGCTCGACGGCCGACTACATCAACACCGGCTCCTGGGCCGAGAAGGCCGTCAAGGAAGCGCGACGGGTCGGGAACGTCCACGTCACGGGGCTCCCCGATGGCGCCCCGTTCGACCGGATCCCGACGGACGCCGAGTGTGAGTTCACGCCGGGCGCCGCCTACGTCCACATGACCTCGAACAACACGATCGAGGGGACGCAGTGGCACCGGTTGCCGGCGTCGGGCGAAGCTCCGTTGGTCAGCGACGCCTCGTCGGACATCTTCAGCGGGCCGATCGACATCTCGAAGTACGGGCTCATCTACGCCGGCGCCCAGAAGAATCTGGGTCCGTCCGGCGTCGTCCTCGTGATCATCCGCGAGGACCTGCTGGCGCGGTCCGGCAAGGCCCTCCACACGACGCTGAACTACGCGGTCCAGGCGGAGAACGGCTCGATGTACAACACGCCGCCGGCGTTCGGTGTGTACGTGCTGGGCCTGGTGATGCAGTGGCTGCTGGAGCTCGGTGGGCTGGCGGCGATCGCCACGATCAACGAGCGCAAGGCCGGCAAGCTCTACGCTGAACTCGACCGCACCGGCTTCTGGCGACCCGCGGCACAGGCCGACAGCCGGAGCCTGATGAACGTCACGTTCCGCCTCGAGACCGAAGACCTCGAGAAGGCCTTCGTCAAGGAGTCCACGGCGGCCGGCTTCGATGGCCTCAAGGGCCACCGCTCGGTCGGCGGGATGCGCGCGTCGATCTATAACGCGTTCCCGGAGGCCGGCATCGACGCGCTGGTCGACTTCATGCGCGACTTCGAACGCCGGAACGGCTAGGCGATGCGACCCACCGACACGCGCCGCCTCGTCATCCTCGCCGAAGGCTACTTCGGGGACAGCCACGCCAAGACCGCCTACGGGGTCATCCGCTTCGGGCGGGACCGGGTCGTCGCCGTGCTGGACTCGAGCCAGGCCGGGCGCGACGTGGATGAGTTCCTGCCCGGCCATCCGGCTCCGATCGTCGCCACGCTCGCCGAAGCGCTCGCCCTCACGCCGCGACCCGACGCCCTCCTGATCGGGATCGCCCCGACCGGCGGGAAGCTGCCGGCATCGTGGCGGGCGACGATCCTCGAGGCCATCTCGGAGGGGCTGGACGTCCTGTCCGGGCTCCATACGTTCATCGGGGACGACCCGGAGTTCGTGGCGGCCGCCGCGGCGCACGCGACGAAGATCGTCGACTACCGTCGGCCCCCGGACCGGATGGAGACGTCGGTCGGGCGGCGGCATGGCAAGGGCAAGCGCGTGATCCTGACGGTCGGGACGGACTGCGCGATCGGCAAGATGTCCGTCGCACTGGCCCTTCGCCAGGCCGCCCAGGAACACGGCGACAGCGCGGTCTTCGTGCCGACCGGCCAGACCGGGATGATGATCGACGGGTGGGGCGTCGCCGTGGACCGGCTCATCGCGGACTTCGCCCAGGGCACGGTCGAATGGATGGTCGAACAGGCCGAGTCGCGCGGCGATTGGATCCTCGTCGAGGGCCAGGGCTCGCTCGACCACCCGGCGTACTCGGCGGTCACGCTGGCGCTCATCCACGGGGCGACGCCACAGGGGATGATCCTCGTCCACAAGCCCGGCACCACCGAGCACGACTTCGACCACCTGCCAGGCGTGTCGTTCCCGATCGCGTCGCTGCCGGGGTTCATCCGGATCCACGAGCAGGTCGCCGGGCTCGTGGCACCCTCGAAGGTCGTGGCGATCGCCCTGAACACATCGCTCTACCCCGACGAGGCGGACGCGCGCCGGATCATCGCCGAGACGGCCGCCGAGACCGGGCTGCCGACCGACGACCCGGTCCGATTCGGGGCCGAGGGGCTCTGGGAAGCCGTCCACGAGCGGATGCTGGATCTCATCCCGTGAGCCTGCACGTCCGCCAGGAGACCCTGCACCTCGCCTTGCGGGATCCGTTCCGCATCGCCCGCGCCGACGAGGCGTCGTCGGGCAGTGCCACGACGGTCGTGATCGAGCTTCGCGACGACCGCCTGCCCGGACTCGTGGGGGTGGGGGAGGGCTTCCCGGACCACTACTACGGCGAAACGGCCGAGACGATCGCCGCCGTGCTGCCGATGCTCCTCCACGCGGTCGGTGAGCCGGAGCCATCGGTGGCCGGTCTGATCGCCGCTGAAGAGGCGATGGCCGCCGTCATCAACGGGCACGGCGCCGCCAAGTGCGCCCTCGACATCGCCCTGCACGACCTGATCGGCAAGGTCACCGGAGCGCCGGTCCATGTCCTGCGCGGGCTGTCGTCCGACATCCCGCCGACCGACTTCACGATCGGGCTCGACGAGCCGACGGTCGTCGCGGAGCGGGCCGCCCGAGCCGCTGCCTTCCCGACCCTGAAGATCAAGATGGGCGGGCCGTCGGATCTCGCGACCCTCGAAGCGGTTCGCGAGGTGTTCAGCGGGCCGATCCGCGTCGACGCCAACACGGGCTGGCAGCCCGACGATGCCGTCGCCCTGCTGCCGGACCTCGAACGTCTCGGGGTCGAGCTCATCGAGCAGCCCTTCCCGGCACGCCGACTCGACCAGCTTCGATGGCTCCAGGAACGCTCATCACTGCCGATCGTGGCCGACGAGAGCTGCGTCTTCATCGAGGATCTGGACGGTCTGGTCGGCGTCGTGGACGGGGTCAACGTGAAGCTCGCCAAGTGTGGAGGCATCGGGCCGGCCAAGCGCATGCTCGAGCGGGCGCACGAGCTCGGCTTCAAGACGTTCCTCGGCTGCATGGAGGAGACGCAGGTCGGGATCGCCGGTTCGGCGGCCGTCGCGTCGCTCGCCGACTGGGTCGATCTCGATGGCTGCCTGCTGCTGGCGGGCGACCCGTTCGAGGGTCTGGAGCTCGGCCCCGACCACCGCTGGCGGCTGTCGTCGGCGCCCGGGCTCGGCCTGTCACGGCGCCCCGCCTGACCCGTCCCACGCTCGTATCGCACGGACGTTCGTCGAACGCCCGTTCGTGTGGATAAGTTGGTGGACGAAGTGGTGGACAAGCCCCCTTCCCGGTCCGGCGGCGCGGGCCTACGATGGCAGCCACACCGGTCGAGGAGCCCGCGAGGGGATGACCGGTCAGCCCAAGGCCCCACGTCAGGCCACCGATCCCGCATCGATCGGATGGCAGGACCGGGCATCGTATTGTCATCGCGCGCCACCGGCCCCCAACCGGATGACGCCGATGCGGAGGGAGGACACCCCATCGATGGAGCCGCGCGCCGCCGCCAGTCAACAGCCGGATCCCGAGGCGGTCGGATTCATCCGCTTCTGCTACGAGCGACGTCGAGTCGGGTGGCCGGAGCTGTATGACGAGATGTGTGCGGTCGCCGCACGCGGGCTCTATCGCGGCTATGGGTCAGACGACCTGGCGGCCTTCGGGATCGGGTTCAGCCTCTTCGAGATGCCCTCGCTCGCCGCGATGTCGGCGCGGGTCGTCGCCGAGGAGCAGGCGCGCCGCCGCCCGGTGAGCGTGAGGATCCGGGCAGATGTGCCGACGGAAGAGGCCGGGACGGATCCTTCGGCCCCGGCGGTCGCCGTGGCCGAGACCGAGATCACGGTCGAAGTCGCCGTCGAGGTGCCGATCGCGCCGCCGTCGATCATGGTCCCGATCCGACCGCAGCCTGTCGCCGTCATGGACTCCGAGTCGGAGCGGCCGGCGACACCGACGGTCCGCTTGGCGCTGGCCCCGACCGGAGCCTGACCCCTAGACTCCGGGCATGTCCACGATCCGGATCGCCGTCGCCTCGACGCCGCTGACCTCGACGCTAGCAGACGCCGTGCCCGCGGCCATCGCCGCGATCGAGGAGGCCGGACGTGCCGGAGCACGGATCGTGTGCCTGCCAGAGACCGGGTTGCCGGGGCACCGCGACCAGATCGCGCCCGTGCCGGACGTCTCAGCGGAGGATGTTGAGGCTGCCCTGCAGGTCGTCGCGGACGCCGGACGACGCGCACGTGTCACCACGATCGTGGGGATGGAGCGTCCGACGCCGGCGGGTCGCGAGATCGTTTCGGTCGTCTTCGGGGCGGATGGCACGCGGCTCGGCGAACAAGTCAAGACCCAGATCGACCCGAGCGAAGAGGCCCACTACGTCGCCGGAAGCGGCCGACGCGTCTTCACCATCGGCGGTCTCACGTTCGGCATCGCGATCTGCCACGAGGCGTTCCGGTACCCGGAGATCGCCCGCTCGCTGGTCCTGGCGGGTGCGCAGGTGGTCTTCGTGCCGCACTACGTGCGGTCGCCGGATGGCGTCCTGCCAAGCCGTTGGGGCGACCCGGCGAACCCCTACAACGAGAAGGCTCTGATGGTCCGCGCCATGGAGAACACCGTCTACGTGGCCCAGTCGAACGTCGCCGCGCCCGACCAAGGGTCGATCACCGGAATCGTCGGGCCGGACGGCTCCCTGATGGCGAGTCTCGCCTACGGGGCGGTCGGCGTCGTCGCGGCCGACATCGATCTTGACCTCGCGACCCGGCGCCTCGCCCTTCGTTGGGCGCCGGACCGCAGCCTCATCGCCTGACCGATCCTCAGGCGCGGATGCGGCGCCTCGCCATCTCGCCTTCGATCTGGCGTTCGGCATCGACGTAGCGGTCGATCTGCTCGCGGAGCTGGTTCGCCTCGGGAACGTAGAGGTGGACCTGCTGCTGGAGGATGTACGACAGCCGCCGGCTCGTCATCCGCACGTGGTCCAGGTTCTTCATGAGGACCAGCGGATCCATCGAGGCCAGGTCGGACGGGTGGTACATCTGCTGCATGGCCGCATTCTATCGGCCCGGACCGACCTAGAGGGGGCGCAGCGCTCGCGGCGGCCAGGTCCAGTCGACGTCCATCGCGGCACCCGAGAGTGCGCGGCGCCGGCCGGCTTCGGTGGCGCCCAGGACCAGGATGCGGTCCGTCTTCGTCGCCTGGCCGGCCTCGTCGCCCCACAGCTTGGTCATCTTGCGGTTCGCGGCGACATCGTCGAGCGCGACACCGGCGAGCTTGTAGCCCTCGGGCTCGGCGGCGGCCTCCCAGACGCGCTCGGCCAGGCCGACGCCGCCGCGGATCTTGCGACCGCGGTCCGTCTCGACGTCGCCGATGACCAGGACGACCACGGCGTCGTCGGTGAGGATGGGGCGCAGGCCCGCCAGCGAGTCGCGCAGGAACGCGAGATACGGCTCGCGATGGTGGGCGTCATCGAGCGTCGCATCGATCTCGCGCGCGTCGAAGCCGAGGAACCACGTTCGCAGCCAGTTGTAGTAGCCGTACTTGACGACCCGGAGATAGGGCGGCGAGGTCACGACGAGCCGGGCTCGTTCCGGCCGACCCATTGCGCGCAATCCGGCGCGCGCCCGCTCCGCGACGTCGCGTGCGTCACCGAGGAGCGCCAAGCCTTCCGTCCGCGGCGGTGGCTGGCGGTACAGTCGGTCGAGCTTGCGTCCGAGACCATCGAAGACATCGCGCTCCGGCGACACGAAGTCCGTCCGGGCGGCGAAGTCGCGAACATAGCGCGGCGCCATGCTGAACGTGTTGGGCATCAGGACGGACAGGTAGCTCGCGCTCTTGCCGTGCAGGATCCCGGTGATCGCGGCGGCCAGGAAGCGGTCGGTCCGGTCGTCCAGCTTGAGCATCGTGCGGACGTAGAGCAGCTGGGCGAGCGTCCGAGGATGGAAGGCGAGCGCGACCTCGACCGGGACGGATTCGGGCGTCGAGGCGGCTCCGCCGGAACCGGCACGCGGGACCATCGAACCTGCGCCGCCCGGGTCGGCGGCCACGCGCGCCCCGAGCGTGAGCCACTCCCCGGAGACGGCGTTCCAGCCCAGTCGAAGCTGGGCGAGCCGGGTGACCGCCTCGGCCTTGGTCGCCGGCTGGACCTTCGCGGCGGTCAGGAGATGGGCGAACGGATTCAGGTCGTTGCCGACGCCGATCCGGCCCTCGGCGCACGCCTGGAGGGCGGTCGTGCCGCGCCCGGAGAACGGATCCAGGACGACGTCGCCGGGCCGCGAGTAGCGAGCGATGAAGGCGTGCGTCAGCGCCGCCGGAAAGCTCGCGAGATACGAGCACATCGGGTGGAAGGCGTGGCCCCACAGGCGCTGCTGGTCCTTCCACTCGGGCGGGAGCGCCATCGCGGGCAGGTCGAGCGGCAGTTCCAGTGCGAGTTGACCCGCGGACAGGCTGCGTGAGCCGCCGCTGATCGCGCGCTGGGGAGGTGCCGACATGGGCGTGCTGGTCCTCGCTGGCCACGCTCCGATCCCGGCCGGGGCGATGGGTCGCGGAGCATAGCACGGCCGATTCCGCGCTCAAACGGCCCGAAACGGCCATTCGGCGCCCGGGACGGGTCGACCCAAGTCGGATGCGGCGTTCGGTGCGGTCCGGATCGGTCAGGAGCCGTCTGGTCCAGACTGGTGCGGTCGCCCGCCACCAAGAGCGGTGCCGAGACGCACCTGAATGGTACGTTCGGCGGTCACGGCACTGGCCCTAACGGGCTATCGACTGGTAGCGTCACTGGGTTCGGTGGATCCTGCGGGTGTCATCCCGACAGGGTGCCGATCCCCGCCGAGGCAGTCTCTTGACGGAATCGAACGTGCCGCGGCCGACTCGTGACGGGTCGGTCATCGCCAGCGTGCAGCGGCGCCTGAAACGATCACTGGACGACCAGGCCGTAGAGGTGGAGCGCGTCCGAGCCCTGACCCTGCAACGGCTCGTCGAGGGTGCCGAGGATCGCGCCAACCCTGTCCCGGCCGTGGGCTCGGCCGGCAAGCCCGAAGTAGATGAGGCGATCAACGTGGCTGACCCTGTGGAGCACGCTCCCACCAACACCGTGCGGAAACCCCTGGCGTTCCGGATCGCCGGTCTGAACGAACCCGCCGCGGTCGTCCCCGCCGAGGCTGAGCCCGAGGCGACCCCGCTGGTGCTGTTCCTCGGAACGTCAGGCCCGGCGTGGCCCAAGGACACCGTGTGGCAAGCGGCGGATCGACCGGCGGTCGAAACGGATGCGGCCGCCGATGGCGTGCTGCAGGCACCGGAGCCGGCGGCGATCGAGCCCGCCGTGGCGCCCCAGGTCGTCGCCGTCGCTGCGCCACAGGCCGTCGACGTCCGCGTGGCCGAGTCGGAGACAGCGCTGCCGACCGAGGTCGCCGCCCCGGCCGCGACGGTGGTGGAGGTCGCCGCCCCGGCCGTCACAGTCGTGGACGTGTACGCCTACTGCCCCTATTGCGCGACGATCCTGCAGCCGCCCCCGGAGTCCGATTCTCCGTGCGCGCGGTGCAAGCAGCAGATCGTGGTCCGACGGATCGATGGCCGGACGGTGTGGCTTATGGAGGCCGCCCTCCCGGTATTCGAGGCGGAGCGCCAACGGGCTGCGGACGAGGAGCGTTGGACCGCGGAGCGAGCCCGCTGGCTCGACCATGCCCTCGCGACCGGAGCACCCAAGGCGCGTGTCGCGAAAGCCGCCCACGAGGCGCCGACCGACGCCCGAGTCAGCGCGGCGCGAGACCTGTATCTCGCGTCGGTCGATCGGTCGTTCGAGGTCGCCACCGGCGACGGTCGGTGGGCGGATGCGGCGCGCATCCGATTCGACCAGGCGCTGGTCCTGTTCGACGCTGCCGGAGCGCCAGTCCCCGCGCTCGCCCGGGATGACGCTTGACTCGTCGCCCGGACGCGCCGCACCAAGGCCCACGGCAAGACCATCGAGCTGGAACGCGTCGCGTACAGTGTTCTGTGCGTCCCGAGCGCAGATACACCGTGATCAGGCGATGTCATGCGCGAACTCGGCCGCTGACCGCGTCCCCGTAGCTCAGTGGACAGAGCAGCCGCCTTCTAAGCGGAAGGTCGCAGGTTCGAATCCTGCCGGGGGCGCCAACTCGCAGTGCGATCAGCCGATGACGTTGCGCTCCACCACCGGCCGGTCGGCAGCGATGCGCTCGTAGCCGAAGATCGACAGGTCGAGGGTCGTGTAGCGGCCGTGGACGATGCGCTCCGCGATCGCGCGGCCGACGGCCGGGGCGTGCTGGATCCCGTGGCCGCTGAAGCCGGTCGCGAACAGGAGGTTCGTCAGCTCCGGATGCGGGCCGATGAACGCGTTCTGGTCGAACGTGCTGTATTCGTAGTAGCCGGCCCAGGCGCGACGCTGGCGGATCGAATCGAAGCTTGGGACGCGCTCGGCAAGCGCCGGCCAGATCCGCTCCTCGAACAATGACTGATCGACGGTCAGCGGCAACTCGTCGAGGTCCTGCGCGGCCGGCGGCGAGACGGCCCCGATGAACGACTCGCCCTCGGGGCGGAACCAGATCCCCGAGGTGTCGATGACGAGCGGACAGTCCGCGACGGGCGACTGCGCCTCGAAGCCGAAGACGCACCGACGCCGCGCTTCGACCGGCAGGTCCACGCCCGCCATCGCCGCGACGTGCCGCGACCACGGTCCGGCGGCATCGATGACGTGGCCAGCCTCGATCGTCGTCCCGTCGGCGAGTCGCACGCCGGTGACGCGCCCGGTCGCCACGTCCAGCCCCACCGCCTCGCCGGCCACGTAGTCCGCCCCGAGCGAGCGCGCCTTGCGCCGGAACGCCTGCAGGAGGCCGTAGCCGTCGAACCAGCCCTCACCCGTGAGCCCGAGCGACCCAAGCGCCACCCCCTCCACCGACATCCACGGGAACCGACCGACGATCTCGTCCGGCGAGAGGAGGACGATGTGCGCGCCCTCCGCGACCTGGATCGCGTGGTTCGCGCGCAGGGCCGCCTCGTACTCGGGCGTGGCGAGGTACAGGTAGCCGCCCTCGCGCAGGCCGACGTCGGCCACGGGGCCTCCCTCGACCGTCAGGTGCTGGCCGATCTCCCGCAGGAACGAGATCCCGAACAGCGACAGGCGGATGTTCTCGGGCGTCGAGAACTGCTGTCGGATCCCGCTGGCCGACAACGCCGACGACGCGTGCGCGTAGGTCGGGTCGCGCTCGATGACCGCCACCGAGCCACCGAAGGCCGGATCGCTTCGAAGGAAGTACGCGATAGCGCTGCCGATGGCGCCGCCACCGACGATCGCGACGTCGTAGGTCGTGGTCACGCGGGACTGCCTTCAGGCGCCGAGGCGGTAGAACCGGAACTGGTCGTGCTCCAGATCCAGCACCTCGACGCCGGCGAAGCCGGCCGCCTGCGCATACGAACGGAACGTGTCCGGCCGCATGACGGTACCGGTCGCGCTCGTCTCCGGATCGTTCATCGCCGCGGGCAGGCAGCACAGCGCGCTGAAGCCATAGAGCAGGCGCTCGAGGTCCGACGCCGGGGCCGTGAACGTCTCGCCGGTCCGCTCGTCGGCGACGATGAGGGTCCCTCCCGGCGCCAGCATCAGGCGCATGGCCCCAAGGGCCTCGACCGGTCGCGAGACGTCGTGGAGGGCCTCGATCATGACGACGAGATCGTATCGGCCGGCGGCGGCGGGATCGCCGGCATCCCGGATCTCGAAGTTCACGCGGTCGGCGACACCGGCGATCGCTGCATTGGCGCGGGCCAGGTGGACCGAGCTCTCGTCCAGGTCGAAGCCGTCGACCCGGACGTTCGGATAGGCCCGCGCGATGGCGATCGCCGCCCAGCCTACGCCGCAGGCGACGTCGGCGACCTGTGCGGGTGGGTCCGCCTGGAGACGTTCGTGGACATCGGGGACGGCGGGCAGGTAGTGCGTTCCCAGCGACCCCATGAGCCACGGCCGATTGAAGTCGCCCTGGGCCTCGATCATCTCCGAGCCGTAGTCCGCCCACTCGACGCCGGCGCCGGTCCGGTAGGCGTCGATCAGCTGCGGCATGACCGTCGCGATGGCCGCCACGGATCGGGCGACCGGCACCATCGAGTAGGGGCTCTCGGGGTCGATCAGGACCTGCGCGTGGCCGTCGGGCAGGGAGAAGCGCCGGGTGGCCGGATCGCGGTCGGCGTCGTCCGTGACGAGGATGCCCGTCGCCGCCTGCTGTTCGAGCCACTCGCGCGCGTACCGTTCCGCGATCCCGTTCCTGGCGGCGAGTTGTGCCGCCGTCGCGGGACCGTCGCCGGCCAGCGAGCGGTACAGGCCCAGCCGATCCCCCAGGACGATCGAGAGGAGGTCGAAGGCGCCGTTGGCGGCATCGAAGAGGCGTCCGGCGAGGGCGTCCGGCGTGTGGGCCGGCATCTGATCTGCGGTGGTCGCGTCGGTCATCGCGGGCTCTCCTCGGGTGGCGGGCGGATGCCGTCGCGCGGTCGTGCGCGCGGTGCCAAGAGTCTACGCAACGACGATGGTGCCGCGACGGACTTGCTAGGGTTGACGCGTGGACACGAACCGGATCCTCGCGGTGATCCCCGGTTACCAGGAGGGGCAGCGCATCGCGTCGGTCGTGGAGCGCACGCGGGTCTTCCTGCCCGTGGTCGTCGTCGACGACGGATCCACCGACGACACGGCCGCCCGGGCCGAGGCCGCCGGCGCGACCGTGCTCGCGCAGCGACCCAACGCCGGCAAGGGCGCGGCCCTGCGGCGCGGCTTCCGCTACGCGCTCGAACAGGGCTGCGAGGCGATCGTCACGCTCGATGCCGACGGCCAGCACGATCCCGCCGAGATCCCCCTGTTCCTGGCTGCCTTCGAGGGGTCGCGACCGGAGCTGGTCATCGGTCGGCGCGATTTCGGGGAGATGCCGCCGGTGCGGCGGCTGTCGAATTCGCTCGGTGGCTGGGTCTTCTCCGCCGCCGTCGGGCAGAACGTGCCGGACAATCAGTCGGGCTATCGGCTCATCGGCCGGCGGCTCATGACGGCACTGCTCGACAGCGAGGAGCACGGCTTCGAATTCGAGGTCGAGATGATCGCTCGCTGCATCGCGCTCGGGCTTCCGATCGGCTGGGTCCCGATCCGCACGATCTACGAAGGCGAACCGAGCCACATCCGGCCGTGGGCCCACTTCACGAGCTTCCTGCGGGTGAGCCGCGACGCCCGGCGGATCGTCCGCGGTTCGGACCGGCGGCGGTCGTGATGGGCCTACGGCCGCGACCGGATCCACGCCGCCTCGCGGTGATGGCGCTGTTCATCGGCGGCCTGCTGGCGGCCGTGTCGGTCGTGATCGCCATCCTCGAAGGCCCGGTCGAGGTCCCGGACGCGTCGTCGGCCTACCTGCTGGCCGTGGTCGGGGTGGCGGTGGCCTTCGGAACGACCCCGGCGGTCGTGACGGCCCTGGCCTCGTTCCTGCTGTACGACTTCCTGTTCACGCAGCCGGTCTTCACGTTCACGGTCCGTGACCCCCGCGAGTGGCTGAACCTCCTCCTGTTCCTGCTGGTCGGGGTCGTCGTCGGTCGGCTGGCCGGCCGGGAGCGCGAACGCGCCGAGCTCGCCCTGGCGGGGGAGCGCGAGGCGCAGGCCCTGTTCTGGATCAGCTTCACGCTCGCCAACCGTCGTGACACGCTCGAGGCCCTGTCGTCGATCGCGACGAGACTGCGCGTGGTCACCGCGATGTCGCGGGTCTGGATGACGATCGGGAAGAGCACCGTGGCTGCCGACGAGACGGCCCCGCCACCATCCGCCGCGGCAGCCACGCCAGCGGTCTACGCCACGTTGCGGCGCCGACCCGGCGACGAGCCCGCCGAGTGGGTGCGCGTCCATGTCCCCGCCCCGGGTGGCAAGGGGGTGCGCGATCCCGACGTCCACACCTATCGGGTCCTCGTGGTCGCCGGCGAGCAGACCTTCGGATCGCTGTGGGCGACGCGTGGGCGCGACTCGGGCGACCCCGACGAGGCCGAAACCCGGGTCCTCGCCGCGGCCGCAGACCAGATCGCGGGCTCGCTCGAGCGGGACCGGCTACTGCGCGAGGCGACCTCGATCGAAGTGACCCGCCGCAGCGATGCCCTCAAGTCCGCCCTGCTCGACTCCGTGTCGCACGACCTGCGGACACCGCTGGCGTCGATCCGCGCGGCCGCCGGCACGCTCATGGACCCGGAGATCGACTGGCCGGTGGAGCAGCGCCGGGCCATCGCGGCGTCCGTCGATCGCGAAGCCGAGTGGCTGAACCGCCTCGTGACCAACCTGCTCGACATGAGCCGGATCGAGGCCGGCGAGCTCAAGCCGAGCCTCGGCGTCTTCGACCTGGCCGACCTGCTCGACCAGGCGATCGGGCGGTCGACCGTCGGCCGCGGGCCCGGGCCGGAGGCCGGTCGCGAGACCGCGTCGGAGGCCGACCGCGTCTCGGTCAGCGTGGCGGACGACCTGCCGCCGGTCCAGGTCGATGAACTGTTCATCGGCCAGATCCTGGGCAACACGCTCGACAACGCGGCCAAGTACGCCGGCCCGACGGCGCCCATCGCCGTCTCGGCATCCCGGCTGGACGCGGGACGAGTCCGGGTCACGATCGAGGATGGCGGGCTGGGCGTGCCGCCGGAGGCGCTCCCGCGGCTGTTCGAGAAGTTCTACCGGGTCCCCCGCAAGGGCGAGGGTTCCCGGCGCGGGACCGGCATCGGCCTATCGGTGGTGCAGGGGCTCGCCGAGGCCATGGGCGGATCGGTCGCGGCCCGGGCGAGCGCCCTCGGCGGCCTCGCCGTGGACATCGACCTGCCGATCGCGACCGACGGGTCGGCGGCGTGACGGGTATGACGGGCTTGGCGGGCGCCGCCTCGATCCTGCTCGTCGAGGACGACGAAGCGACCCGCACGTCCATCGCCACGTTCCTGCGCGGGCACGGCCACGACGTCCGCGACGTGAGCGATGCCGCATCGGCGACGGCGGCGTGGGGTGCGGGCCGGCCGGATCTCATCGTGCTCGACCTGGGCCTGCCCGACCGCGATGGGGCCACCGTCATCCGGCACGTCCGCCGCGAGGCCACGACCCCGATCCTCGTGCTGTCCGCCCGCGACCGCGAGGCCGACAAGATCGCGGCCCTGGACCACGGGGCCGACGACTACATGACCAAGCCCTTCGGGATGGGCGAGCTGCGCGCCCGGATCGACGCGCTGATCCGGCGGGCGGCCGGTCCCGTCGCCGACCTCGACGGCGAGATCCGGATCCGGTCGCTCACGATCGACGTCGGACGGCGCCTCGTCACCGTCGGCGACGTCCCGGTCCACCTGACGCCGCGCGAGTACGAGGTCCTCAAGGTCCTGGCATCGCACGCGGGCCGTCTCGTCACCCACGGCCGGCTGTTGCGGGCCGTCTGGGGCACCGAATACTCCGACGAGGCGCACTACATCCACGTCTACATCAGCCAGATCCGCCGGAAGCTCAAGGCGGCCGACCCGGATGGCGTCCTGGACGGCCTGATCGTCGCCGAGCCTGGCGTCGGCTACCGGGTGGCGTGGTCCTGAGCTCTTCCGTCGGTCGGTCTTGAGCGGTCCTTGACCGCCGTCAGAGGTCGCTGACCCACGTCCCTCTTGGGACCCGGTGGGACGCTGGGTCCATGACCGATCGGGGACCGACCGCCGAACAAGAGGTGCGACGCACCATCGACCGCGAGACCGCGCTCCTGGAGAGCGCGATCGATCTCGTGGCGTCCGGCGGCGCGCCGTCGGCGACCGTGTCCGGGCTGCGGCTCGCGGAGAGCGTGCTGGCGGTCGTCGCGCCGGGCGCCGCGGCGCGTGGCGTCGAGCTGCATCCCCTTTGGACGGCGGACGAGTCGGGCTGCGACGTCCGCGTCACCCGCGCGGGAGCTTCGTGATGGCCGGCTCGGCCCACGTCCTCCTCGTCGAGGACGACGAACCGCTGGCGGCGATCCTGACCGCCCACCTGACCGCTCGGGGCTATCGCGTGACGGTCGCCCCGACCGCCGAGGCCGCCACGGCGCTCCTGCTCGACTCACTTCGCCCGGACGTCGTCGTGCTCGACATCAACCTGCCGGGCGACACCGGCTGGTCCGTCGTCCGGAGCGAGGCCCTCATCCGCGCCGGCGACCCGCCCGTCGTCGTCGCCAGCGCGATGTCCGTCAGCCCCGTCCGCCTGCGCGAGTACGGGGTCGCCGGCTACCTGCCCAAGCCGTTCGCCCTCGAGACCCTGACCACCACCATCGATCGCCTGATCGCCCCGGAGAAGGACGCATGACCGACCTGTCCATCGCTCTCATCGCCGTCGTATGCACGCTCGCCTTCAGCGGCTACCTGGTCCTGTGCGACCGGGTCGCCCGATGACCGCCATCGAAGCGCTGACCGTCCTGGCGGTCGTCTTCGTCTTCGGCTATCTCGTGTGGACGCTGCTGCGCCCGGAGGATTTCTGATCGTGCCCATCCCCGACCTGCTGACCCTGGTCGCGTTCCTCGCGATCATCGTCCTCATCACCCCGTTCCTCGGCCGCTACATCGCCCGGGTCATGGAAGGCGAGCGGACCATCCTGAGTCCGGTCCTTCGGCCCATCGAGCGCGGGATCTACCGCATCGCCGGGATCGACGAGACCGAGGAACAGGGCTGGCGCACCTACGCCGTGTCCGTCCTGCTGATGGCCTTCGTCGCCATCGTCGTCGGCTACCTGACCCTGCGGCTGCAGGACGTGCTGCCGCTGAACCCGAACGGGGCGGCCGCCCAGTCGCCCGAACTGGCCTTCAATACGTCGGTCAGCTTCGAGACCAACACGAACTGGCAGAACTACTCCGGCGAGACCGGCGTCAGCTACTTCAGCCAGATGACGATGCTGGCCGTGCGCAACTTCACCTCGGCGGCGACCGGCCTGGCCGTCGCCATCGCCCTTGTCCGCGGCCTCACTCGTCGCACCTCCCAGACGCTCGGCAACTTCTGGGTGGACCTGACCCGCGGGGTGATGTACATCCTCCTGCCGATCTGCCTGGTCGGCGCGATCTTCCTCGTGTGGCAGGGCGTGCCGCAGACCCTCGACGGGCCTGCCGCCGTCACCACGCTCGAGGGGACGGCCCAGACCCTCGCGCGCGGTCCGATCGCCAGCCAGGAGTTCATCAAGGAGCTCGGCAACAACGGCGGCGGATTCCTCAATGCCAACTCGGCCCACCCGTTCGAGAACCCGACACCGCTGACGAACTTCGTCGAGATGCTCGCGATGTTCGCGATCCCGTTCGCCCTGACCTACGTGTTCGGGCGGTACGCGAAGGACCAGCGTCAGGGTTGGGTCATCTTCGGGGCGATGGCGGCCGTGTTCATGGTCGGCGCCTTGGTCGCGATGCACGCGGAGACCGGCGGCAACCCGCTCTTCCCGAGCGGCGTGGATCAGGCGCTCGGCAACATGGAAGGCAAAGAGCTGAAGTTCGGGGCCGGGATCGGGGCGTTGTTCGCCGCGATCACGACCAGCACGAGCACCGGCGCGATCAACGCCTGGCACGACAGCTTCCAGCCGATCGGCGGCCTGATCCCGCTCTTCAATATCGAGCTCGGTGAGATCACGCCGGGCGGGATCGGTGCCGGCCTGTACGGGATGCTCGTCATGGGCGCGATCCTGGCGGTCTTCATCGCCGGCCTCATGGTCGGACGCACGCCCGAGTACCTCGGCAAGAAGGTCGAGGCCTTCGAGATGAAGATGGCGATGCTCGTCGTGCTCGTCCTCGGGGCCAGCATCCTCGGCTTCACCGCCATCGCCTCGGTCACCCAGGCCGGGCTCGCCGGACCGCTCAATCCGGGTCCGCACGGCTTCAGCGAGATCCTGTATGCGTTCAGCAGCCAGACCGGCAATAACGGGTCCGCCTTCGCCGGCCTGAGCGGCAACACGCCCTTCTACAACATCACCGGGGCCCTGGCCATGCTCCTCGGGCGGTACGGGATGATCATCCCGATCCTGGCCCTGGCCGGTTCGATGGCCGCCAAGCGCACCGTCGCGCCGTCACTCGGGACCTTCCCGACCACCGGCCCGCTCTTCGGTGTCCTCATCGTCGGCGTGATCATCATCGTCGGCGCCCTGACGTTCTTCCCGGCCCTCGCGCTCGGCCCGATCGTCGAACAGTTGCTCCAGAACGCCGGGAGGCTCTTCTAGTCATGACGCTCTTCAGTGTCGACCTCGGTCGAGGTACCCGCCGCTTCCAGCGCTTTGGTGGCGCCGGTGGGACCGGTGGCGCGAGCGGCGCGCAGCCGGCTGGCGGGCCGTCGCGGTCCCGCGGGGTCTTCGATCCCGAGCTGCTTCGCGCGGCCCTCCCGGAGTCCGTGCGCAAGCTCGATCCGCGCCGGATGATCAAGAACCCGGTCATGTTCGTGGTCGAGATCACGGCCGTCCTGGTGACGATCATCGCGATCGCGAACGTCACGGGCTTCGAGCCCGTCACGGGCCCCAACGGCCTGGGCTTCCAGGTCCAGATCGGCGCCTGGCTGTGGTTCACGGTCCTCTTCGCGACCTACGCCGAGGCCATCGCCGAGGCGCGTGGCCGCGCGCAGGCCTCCACGCTTCGGAAGACCCGTTCCGAGACGATCGCCCATCGCCGGCGTGCGGACGGGACCCTGGAGGATGTCGGTTCGTCCGAGCTGCGGAAGGGCGATCTGGTCGTCGTCCGTGAGGGCGAGACGATCCCGGGCGACGGCGATGTCGTCGAGGGCGTCGCGTACGTCAACGAAGCCGCCATCACCGGTGAGTCCGCCCCGGTCCTCAAGGAACCGGGCACCGACATCCGAAGTTCCGTGACCGGCGGGACCCAGCTGACCAGCGACACGCTGACGATCCGCATCACCGCGGACCCCGGCGAGACCTTCCTGGACCGGATGATCGCCCTCGTGGAGGGCGCCAAGCGTCAGCGGACCCCGAATGAGATCGCCCTGTCGATCCTGTTGTCGGGCCTGAGCCTCGTCTTCCTGATGGCGACGGTCACGCTCCGCCCGTTCGGGCTCTATGCCGGCGAGACCGTCGACACCGTCGCACTCATCGCCTTGCTCGTGTGCCTCATCCCGACGACGATCGGCGGGCTGCTGTCCGCCATCGGTATCGCCGGCATGGACCGGGTCGCGCGCTTCAACGTGCTCGCGATGAGCGGCCGCGCGGTGGAGGCGTCCGGTGACGTGGACGTGATCCTGCTGGACAAGACCGGCACGATCACGTTCGGCAACCGGCTTGCGTCGCGCATCGTGGCCATGCCCGGCGTGACCGAGGCGGACGCGGTCACCGCGGCCCTCCAGTCCTCGCTGGACGACGAGACGCCGGAAGGGCGCTCGATCGTGGACCTGGCCCGTCTGCGCCTGACGGCGCTGGGCACGCCGGCCGACGAAGCCGCGCTTCGGGCGCAGATCGTCGAAACCATCCCGTTCACCGCCGAGGCCCGCGCCAGTGGCGTGCGCCTCGCCGACGGCAGCATCGTCCTGAAGGGTGCCGTGGACTCGATCCGGGAGGGCCTGGGGTCGGCGGCCCCGGCGGAGCTGACGGTCGTCAGCGACGAGGTCGCAGGCCTGGGCGCCACGCCCCTGGCGATCAGCCATCGTGGTCGCGTCCTCGGCGTCATCGAGCTCAAGGACACGGTGAAGCCCGGCCTCGCCGAGCGCTTCGCCGAGCTTCGCCGGATGGGCATCCGCACGATCATGATCACCGGCGACAACCCGCGGACCGCGAAGACCATCGCGGCGGAAGCCGGCGTCGACGACTTCGTGGCCCAGGCCAAGCCCGAAGACAAGATCGCGATCATCCGGCGCGAGCAGGCCGACGGGCACCTCGTCGCGATGACCGGCGACGGCACGAACGACGCCCCGGCGCTCGCCCAGGCGGATGTCGGGCTGGCCATGAACAGCGGGACGTCCGCGTCCAAGGAAGCGGCCAACATGGTCGACCTTGACTCGGATCCGACCAAGCTGATCGAGGTCATCGCGATCGGCAAGCAGCTGCTCATCACGCGCGGCGCGATCACGACGTTCTCGATCGCCAACGACGTCGCGAAGTACTTCGCGATCGTGCCCGCGATGTTCGTGGCGGTCTACCCGGAGCTGAACGCCCTCAACATCATGGGCCTCTCGTCCCCGCAGAGCGCGATCCTCTCGGCCGTCATCTTCAACGCGCTGGTCATCGTCGCGCTGATCCCGCTGGCCCTTCGCGGGGTCGGGTTCCGGGCCGCGCCGGCGAGCCAGCTCCTCCAGCGCAACCTCATGATCTACGGCCTGGGCGGCCTCATCGCCCCCTTCATCGGGATCAAGGTGATCGACGTGATCATCTCGACCCTCGGACTCGCATAGGACACTGCCATGACCACCTTCCTTCGACGCCAACTCCGGCCGGCGATCGCGATCCTCGCGCTCCTGACGCTCATGACCGGCGTGGCCTATCCGGCCGCGGTCACCGCCGTCGCTCAGCTGGCTTTCCCGAACCAGGCGAACGGCTCGCTCATCGTGGTCGACGGGCAGACCGTCGGCTCGACGCTCATCGGCCAGTCCTTCTCGCAGCCGAAGTACTTCTGGGGCCGGTTGTCGGCCGCGGGCGCCGACGGATACGACGGCAACGCGTCGGGGGGCTCCAACCTGGGCCCGACCAACCAGGACCTCATCGATCGCGTGACCAAGCAGGTCGACGAGTGGCGCGCCGCCAACGGCGATGCCCCGATCCCGGCCGATCTCGTCACGACCTCCGCATCCGGCCTCGACTCCGACATCAGCCCGGCGGGGGCCGAGTACCAGATCGCTCGTGTCGCCAAGGCCCGCGGGCTGTCCGAGGACGAGGTCCGGGCCGCGGTCGCCCGGCACACCGAGAGCCCGATCCTGGGCTTCCTGGGCGAGGCTCGCGTCCACGTGCTCGAGCTCAACCTGGATCTGGACGGAGCCCTGAAGTGACGCGCAATGACGGGCTGGACGACCGTCCGTCCGCCGAGGAGATGCTCGCCCGCACCGAGGGCACCACGAGCGACGGCCGCGGCCGGCTGCGCGTCTACCTCGGCATGGCGCCGGGCGTCGGCAAGACCTACCGGATGCTGGAGGAGGGCCACCGGCGGACCGCTCGCGGCACCGATCTGGTCGTCGGGTTCGTCGAGTCGCACGGGCGCCCCGCCACGGAGGCCCTGCTGGCGGGCCTCGAGATCGTCCCGCGGCGCCGGGTCGAGTACCGCGGCGTGGTCGTCGAGGAGATGGACACCGACGCGATCCTGGCCCGGAAGCCAACGGCTGTCCTGGTCGACGAGCTCGCCCACACGAACGCGCCGGGCTCGGCCCGCGAGAAGCGA
>Ga0302323_100000465_pt1 | contig 32308 bp, 29 predicted proteins | sample Fen_T0_3_FD_201950 | JGI IMG/M metagenome (GOLD analysis project Ga0302323, IMG submission 201950) | Peat permafrost microbial communities from Stordalen Mire near Abisko, Sweden - Fen_T0_3 | ecosystem: Environmental > Terrestrial > Soil > Wetlands > Permafrost | place: Sweden: Abisko...
CGAAAGGCTCGCGGGCGAGCCGAGTCTTGCCAATGCCCGCGGGGCCCCAGAGGACGAGCGTGCGTGCGCCGGAGTCCAGCAACCCGGCCAGGTGCGAGAGTTCGGCGCCGCGGCCAATCAACGCAGAGTTCGGCTCGAAATTCCCGAAGCTTGGCCGCTCAGCCTGCACTTCTGGCCTGGCCTGGGCGGGCGCTCGATAGCCGCTCTTGTGATCGGCCTCGGCCCCCCAAGCGGTCGCGCTGACGAGCTCATTTTGCGGAGTTTCGTTCAGATCGCGCGCTTCGTGCGCATGCTCGGGCGTCGGGCGCGGCGGGCGCGGCGGGCGCGGCGGGCGCGGCGGGCGCGGCGGATCGAGATCGTCGCACGCCGCGGCTTCGAGTAGGCCGCGGAGTTCCCGCTCGAGGGATGCGTCAGCCACTGGTCGCGCACTCCGATCACGACTCATCATTCGTGAGACTAGGTCCACGACCCGTCCCGGCAGCTCAGCTCGCAGCGTGCGCAAGTCCGGGGTATCATCGAGTAAGATCTGAGCGATCGTGCCGAGTGCGTCGTCGGCGCGATATGCCCGCACACCGCATAGGCATTCGAACAGCACACAGCCGAGCGCGAATACGTCGGCGCGACCGTCGACCTCGCGCGCATTTCGGATTTGTTCCGGTGCCATATAGCAGGGCGTGCCCAGGCGGGCCCCGCTGACGGTGACCGAAGCCAATTGGGAGCGTCGCGCGACCCCGAAATCGACCAGTACGGCGTCCGCCACTGCGCCTCGTTCGAGCATCACGTTCGCCGGCTTGACGTCGCGATGCACGATCCCGCGCGCGTGGAGTGCGGCGAGCGCGGGCACCAAACGCGCCGCGAGCAACAGGGTTTCACGCAGCGTGAGCCCTCGCTCACGCAGCCGACGCGCCAAATCTTCGCCTTCGACCCAATGCATGACCAGAAACGGCTCGCCATCCCGGGTTACCCCGTGCGCTACGTAGCGCACGATCGCGGGCTCATCGAGCAGCGCCAGCACGCTCGCCTCGCGTTCGAATCGCAAGAGCGCGCGCTCGGTACGCGCGGGCCCGGAGCTGAGCCCCTCTTCATCCAACGCCTTCGGTAGCCACGTCTTGATCGCGACGCTGCGCCCCGTTCGCATATCCCGTGCCCGAAATATGGTGCCCATACCGCCCGCAGCCGTACGCTGTTCCAGCAAAAAAAAATCTGCGATGAGATCACCTTCTTGCATGGCGCCTGCAAAAGCTACGCGAGATCGGACGAGTCGAGTATACTCTGCGCCGTGGGATCCGCTTTTGGCCAATGGCTGTGCAGATTGCCGAGCGCGCTCGCAGGTTTGTGGCTCCGTGGTTGCACCGTGTGGGCTCTGGCAAGCGTCAGCTGCGCTAGCAACCCGAGCAACGGACAGGCCGAGCCGGCGCGCAGGGTTTGGGTCGGCACCGTGCTGGACTCGGACGTGATGCTGGGCGCTGTCCAGTCAGGCAGCTCTGCGAGCGTGTTTTTTTGCGGAGGGCCGAGCTCTTTAGCCGCAGATACACACTGGTTTTCGAGCGCAACGGGGCTAGATTCTTCATTTTCCTTAGCTGACGCTGGTGCTCGGCTGGAAGGCTCGATGAGCAGCGATGCCATTGAAGGCAGCTTGCGGGAAGAGACGGGCGACGCGCGTTCGTTCAGTGCTAGCCAAGTGCACGATGCGCCGCTGGCTGGGGTGTACGACTCGCTTGGGCCATGCGGTCACCTCGGGCTCATCATCCAGCCGAGCTCAGCGGGGGAGACTCCCGCGGCGCAGGGCGCTTGCCTCAAGACCGTGAACGGTGCTGACCTCGTAGAACAGGTCAATCCGGTGATGCCGCTTGCGCGCAGCTCGAATGGGGGCGTGGCGGTAACCGTGGGCACTAATCTCGAGCAAGTCTTCATTCTTCGCCCTCTGCTGCCGGCGGCGGGTTCGTAGCCGGGCGTTTGGCCAGCCAGCGTCGCAACTGATTGCGATGAATCCCGAGCGCGCGGGCGGCCTGCGTGACGTTGCCACCGTTTTCGGAAAGTGCGCGCTCGATTTGCGAATCTTCGGGCAGTCCTGCGCTCTTTTCGTCGGCGTTGGCTTCGGCCGGCGGAGGTTCCGATAGCCGAACGCCCGCCGCGACGTCTAGGTCTTCCAAATCGACGGTACTCCTTCCGGTTCGCAACGCGCGATGAGCTGCCCGACGTACCTCTCCGAGCAGCTCACGGACGTTGCCCGGCCACGGTCTGAGCGCGCAGGCTTCGACAATCCGCGCACTTGCGCCGAGCGCCGGGTCGGTGCGCCGGATTTCAGCTTGAATCAGGAATGGCAGCTCATCGTGGCGTTCGCGCAACGGTGCAATCCGGACCTCGGGGCGACCGATTCGGTAGAAGAGGTCTTCTCGAAAGCGCCCGGCTTGAACCTCCTCGCGCAAGTCCGCGTGCGCCGCGACGCACACCCGGAGCTCGACGCGTTCAGGCCGGGTTGCACCGAGCGCCAAGACCTCCCGAGTCTCGAGAACGCGCAGCAGCTTGGCCTGCACGCGCGGATCGAGCTCGGCAATCTCGTCGAGAAACAAGCTTCCGCCATGGGCGGCCTGAAGGTACCCCTGTACATCCCCCGAAGCACCGGAATAGGCCCCCCGCCGCGCTCCGAAGAGCAGGCGCTCGGCGAGACCTTCGGGCACGGCGGCGCAATTGACCGCGATGAACGGCAGCGACGAAGTGGACCCGCACGAAGCCTGGTGGAATGCCCGTGCGGCGAGCTCTTTGCCCGATCCGCTCTCGCCGCGTAGGCAAAGCGTGGTCCCCGCGTGGGCCGCGAGCTCGATTTCGGCCCAGGCCCGCTTCATCAGACCGCCGAGTACCAGGCCACCGTCTTCGAGTCTCACTCCCGCGCTGTACGGCCGAACGTCGTCGACGGCTCGAATCAGCGTCCTGCCGACGCGGAGCAGGGGACCCTCGCTGGCGATCGCCTGCGCTTCGACGCGCACGGCATTCGAAAACGTGCCGTTTCGGCTGCCGAGATCGGCGACGGACCAAGAGGTCCCATCGAACTCGACCCGGCAATGTTCGCGTGAAACTCGGTCGTCGTCGACGAACAGGTCGGGTTGAGTTCCGCGGCCGAGCACCAGCTTGCCAACCGGCATGTGCAGCACCTGCGCGACCGCTGTGCCGCCGGCCCAAATCACCAGCAGGCCAGGCACACGCCCTGCGCCGAGCTCCGGCACGCGCTGACTCTCCTCCTTGGTTTCGTCGCCGGGTCTCATGCCCCGCGGAGTGTACTCCCCCGGACGCTGGAACGCGCAATGGGGCCGCTGGGGCTCGAACCGGATCGGGGAAGGCAACGAAGACGGTTGGAATCCAGTTCGAATACGGCAAAGAGGCCGCCGGACGCGACGGCTGGGACCGGCGCGTCCGGCACGATGTCAATTCTCAGGGATCGCAGCGGGGAGGGCTGACGGAGGTGTCGGCCTTGGTACATAGCGGGCCTAGACCCGTTTTCGCGCTCGGCAAGCTGATCATGGCGAGCGGCCCCGCCTTGTGCTCACCATTGAACGGAGTCGGCTTGCTCGCGTCGAAGCCGCATGCCACCGCGTCTTGCGGATCGTTGAACCAAAAGCCAACCTGGAACGTCCCGGTGGGCGCGAGACTCACGTTCGGATCGAAGCCGAAAATTTGATCCAATAAGATAGTGCGAATGTTGGCTCGCATGCGGCCATGGTCATTGGCTTCGAGATCGCTCTGATACCAGGCCAAGCCGAAGTTCTTGAAGTTGGGATCTGCGCTGCCATCCGCCAACAACGAGTCGTTTTCGACCGTGAACATGTCGAACTTGAGGTTGGGTTTGATGTTTTCTCCGCTGAGAAAGAGCGCGTCGTTCAAGTCGCCGCGCACCACTAAGGCCTGCACGCTGGGGGCTCGCTTCGCGTCACCCGGGTAAGCAGCCAGGCAATTGAGGAATTTCGGATTCGGCGAGAGAGAAAACTTCACGATCTCCGACTCGGTCGGAGGATTTACGCCTGCGCCAGCCGTATGCAAAGCGTCGAGCGACACGCTGACAGAGCCTTCGCTGCTGTCGACTTGAAGGCGTTGCCCCCAGCTGCCGTCGTCCTTCATTTCCCAGGCTTTCACTTGATCGTCGAAGCGATAGTTTTCGGTCACCTTGCTCTCGTCGAACGGCAGCGTGAGCGTTGCAGGCGTCGCCAAAGCCAACCCTGCCGGTTGGATATCGAAGATCGGGCCGCAGCCCACTGCCGCCGCGGGCAGCGGTGCAACACCCGTCGCGGGCGTGATTTCGATCTCTGTCTTCTCGCTGAGTGCACCCGCTGGAATCGCGAGACGCACGCCTGAAAGTGCGCTCCCTTCGACGCCCACCAACTCGCCGCCTTCGGGGCCGATGCTTGCGCGCAAGCTCTGGCCAGTGCTCTCGTCGCTCGAGTTGTTGCCGCCTCCGCATGCCGCGGTCAATGCGAGCGTGGCCACGCTGGCCAAGATGCAGAGGGTGCGCGTGCGCGCTTGGGTAGGTTGACGCTGCTCGACGGTGTGCTCGGTCATCACTGATCTCCTTGAGTCGGCGGCTGTGCTCGGAGCCCGTGCTCCTGCGTGCCGACAGAGCCCCCTTCAGCAATGGGCGTGCCGAGGCCGGAGCGCCCTCCACGCGCGGGTGTGCCGCGGCCAAATCGGCAAATTCTCCGCGTTTCCTGCTGACCGCAGACGCGGCTCTGGCGGGCACGTGCCGGGCACGGTGCCCGCGGCCATCCTGGCAGTTGAGCGGCTACGGCCTTGGCGCCCTGCCCATCGGGAAGCCCGGCGCGCCCCGACCACATCCGCAAAAGGGGCGGGGACGCCCCGGCAACTGGCCGCCGCGCGCTTGTCCCAAGGGTCTATGACTCAGGAAGCTTCCGCCTTTTCGGCGACGGCAAAGATGAGATGCCGTTCGAGCCGGATGCCTTTGGTATCGCGACGCTTCTCCAACTCCACCGCAAAGGCGGCGTGCACGCGCTCACGTTCATCGTTCGAGAGGGCTGCCAGGTGGCTGTTGCCAAACGAGCTCGAGAGACTGGCTTCGTGCACGTCGGCCGCGCTCGCTTGGTAGTCGACGATGGTCCGGACCTCGACCTGCTTGGCGACGAATCCGGTTTGTTGAAACAGCTTGCGCACGTCTTCGCTGCTCACCTTGAACGGGATGCCACCCGACTCCGCTGCGCGCTCCGTGAGGCCGGTCTGCTGGAGCACCTGCGTACGAATCAACTCGACATCGTGCGGCCTGTCCTTGGCGGCGGTCGTGAAGCCAAGACGTCCCCCCGGCTTGAGCACCCGCCGAATTTCCTCGAGCACCTGCCGTTTGTCGGAAATCCAATGGATGACACTGTTCAGATAGACGACGTCGAAGCTGTTCGGCGGAAACGCGCTCAAGTCTTGGGCGTTGCCGACCCGAGCCTCGAGCTGCGGCGGTGCCTTCTTCTTGGCAAGCTCGATGCGCAGCGGCAAAGGATCGATTGCTACGATTCGACCCTGTGGACCCACGATACCGGCCACGTAGGCGGCCAACAGGCCTGTGCCCGTGCCCACGTCGAGCACTTGCTCGCCCGCCCTGATCCGCAGGTCGTTGATCAGCAGCTTGCCGTGTGAAAACTGACGCTGGCCCACCACATCGTATTTGGCGGCGAGCTCAGGGGTATCGAGAGAGAGGCTGACCATGGGCTGACTCCTGGGAATGGGTTAACGGATCTCGTCCCCTATACTATTGCTTGGTCTCTTATGGTAGACTCGAAAGATGACACAGCGCGTTCTCGGCCGCACCGGTATCAAAGTCAGCCCGCTCACCCTCGGTGCCATGATGTTCGGAGGTCGCGCGGGGCCGGAGGAGTCGCACCAGATCATCGATCGCGCGATAGCTGCCGGGATCAACTTCATCGACACAGCGAACGTCTACAACCAGGGTCGGAGCGAAGAAATCGTCGGTGACGCGCTCCGCCGCAACGGTCACCGGCACCACATCGTGCTCGCCACCAAAGTGCATGGCAACATGCACCCCGACGACAAGCTCGATCCGAATCAGGCCGGCAACAGCCGACGCCAGATCATCGAGCAAGCCGAGGCCTCACTCCGTCGATTGAAGACTGACTGGATCGACCTGTACCAAATTCACCGGCCAGAGCCAGGCTGCCCGATCGACGAAACGTTGCGAGCGCTGGACGACTTGGTGCGCTCCGGCAAGGTCCGCTACATCGGTTCGAGCACCTTTGCGGCGTGGCAGCTCGTCGAGTCACTCTGGGTCTCCAAAGAGCTCGGCCTGAATCGTTTCGTGACGGAGCAACCGCCCTACAACCTGCTGGATCGCCGGATCGAGCGTGAGCTCATTCCAGCCGCCGTCAGCTACGGCTTCGGCATCATCCCATGGAGCCCGCTCGCGGGTGGTTTCTTGTCGGGAAAATACAAGCGTGATGGAAAACAGCCAGAAGGGCGATTCTCGGACGGCACTCATATCCGGTCAGCGGCCCTACTCGGAAGTGCGCGTGCCTTCGACGCGGTAGAAGCCTTGGAGGGCGTGGCCCGCGAGAAAGGCGTGCCGCTGAGTCAGTTGGCGCTCGCCTGGACCATCCAACAACCGGGCATCACCAGCCCGATCATCGGTCCGCGCACGCTCGATCAACTCGAAGACAACCTGAAGGCGCTCGAACTAACGCTCAACGAGCAGGAGCGCGCGCGCATCGACGCCATCAGTCCACCCGGGCAGTCGATCGTACCATTCTACGAAGCCGCGTTCGGACCGAATGCCCGCTGGTAGTTGCTCTTGGACGTGCCACGCTGATTCCTTCGTCAGGTCGGACGCGTGAGCGGCGCGTGCGCGACGCTTCGCTGCAATTGGATGGGCCAGATGGCAAGGAATGCAGCAAATAGCGCAATGGCGGCCGTCCCCGCGACGTAAGCCATCCCGCCGCGCTGCCACAAGAATGCACCCAGCTCTCCGCATGCCAGCATGCTCGGGACCAGCGCGAGGCTGAAAACGGCCAGTACGCTCGAGCTTCGGCCTTCGGGCATCAAGGCCAACGTGATCGTGTTGTGGCCGACGAGGTTCACGAAGAACGCCATTCCGTACAGGCCGAAGAGCACGCGGAAAGCGTAGTCATGCGTCGCCACGAGCGCCCCAATCGCCACGAGCATGAACAGGGCTCGGGACGTCAACAGCAACCCCCGAGGACCGAGCCGGTTGCCCAGGCGTGATGCGAAGAAGCTCCCGATCGCGGCTCCTGCCATTTGTGACGAGGTGAGGGTTCCCAAGTAGCTCTCTCCAAGGCCGAGGACCGCACGTGCGTGCCCGCTGAGAAAGCCGATGTACATCAAGTGTGCGTTGGCCAGCATGGCCGTCAACAGATACAGTTGCAGGCGCCGGTCGGCAGAAAATACCTGAGGCAGCCCGCGCAGGTTCTGCAAAAACGTGCGCTCGACGCCCGTGTTGGGATCGCCACGCGGCTCGCGCACGCGTGTGATGAACTGGTAGGAGATGCTCGCGCCTATGAATGCCACGAGGTAGAGCAGCGCATACCCGTTGGTGCCAGGCAAATGGCTCAGGATGGCGACCACGAGCCACCCCATGAACAAGCCGAGCAGGTTCGACAATAGGTAGCGGTGGGCAAACAACGACGGCCGCTCCCAAGGCGGCATCGTCTTCGCTACGAGCTGTTGCCAGGCTCCGATACTGAGCCCACCGATGACGCCATAGGCGATGGACCCGCCGACGACCATCCATAAGCTCAAGCGGCTCGTGCCGGCCAGCCACAGGGTGAGTGCCGTGAGCAAGAGCGGCAAGCGGGAAGCGGGAAGCGCAGCGCGCAGCACCGGAACGAAATCCGCTTGCCGATCCAGCCAATGGGCGGTGATGATTGGGCCGATGGAATAGCCGAGAGTGCTCGCCATCGGCATCAGTGCGATCGCCGATGCCGAGCCCCCCAGGCGTTCGACGAGCGTACTCCCAACCGTGTTCGGATTGATCGCCGCGGCCGAACCGATCAGCGCAGTTCCCTCGAGGACGTGCAGCCACCAGTTTCGACGAAGGTTGTTCGGGATGTGCGTCACGCCACGGGCCGATGCTATTATGCGCCAACGTCCTGTATAGTGGAAGTTGCTTTTAGCCGAGTCATCCCTTAGTGGAGGGCCGTCGACAGCGCCGAATGCTCGACGGCTCGGGCCGCTAATTGATGGGCCCACTGCAAGCACCAAAGCCAACTGGCCCAGGCCACGGCTAAAGGCGAAAGCCCTCTCGCGCCGACCCGCCGGCATCGCCGTGTGTTTTATAATAGACAAGAGTCTCCTGTTAAATCAAGCTGGCCAACCTGGATTGGCTCGAGTTCGAGGAGAGATGACCATGACAACACGACATTTCGACATTCGTCCCCTGACCGGAACCATCGGCGCCGAAATCGCCGGGGTCGACTTGGCTGGCTCGCTTTCAGACGACGCTGTGCACGAGATCCGCCAGACGCTGCTCGCGCACAAGGTGGTGTTCTTCCGAGATCAAAAGCTGGATGCCAAGTCCCAGGTCGCGTTCGCGGAGCGCTTCGGCAAGCTGACGACAGCTCATCCCACGGTACCGGCGCTGGACGGTCACCCTGAAGTGCTCGATCTGGACTACGGTAAGAGCTCCGGGCGCGCCAACAATTGGCATACCGACGTCACATTCGTGGATCGCCCGCCGCTCGGCTCGATCCTGAGAGCCGTGGTCATTCCGCCCGTGGGCGGTGATACTCTGTGGTCGAACACGGCCGCAGCCTATCGAGACCTGCCGGATCACCTGCGGTACACGGCCGATAGACTGTGGGCGGTGCACAGCAACGCCTACGATTACGCCGTCGCGGCAGTTGCCGAGGATGATGATTTGAAGCGCCGCCGCGAGGTCTTCACATCGACCCTCTACGAGACCATTCACCCGGTCGTGCGTGTCCACCCGGAAACCAAGGAGCCTGTGCTTTTCATCGGCGGCTTCGTGCGCCAAATCAAGGGGCTATCCGCTGGTGAATCGCGTGACTTCGTCCGGCTGTTGCAGCACTACGTGACCCGCCCGGAAAACACCGTGCGCTGGCGTTGGCGCGCGGGTGACGTAGCATTCTGGGATAACCGCGCGACGCAACACTACGCGGTCGCGGACTACGGCAATCAGGCACGCCGCGTGCAGCGCGTCACCATCGTCGGCGACGTGCCGGTGGGCTTGGACGGGCGAAGCAGTGAGGTCGTCAAAGGCGATTCAACTGCTTACAACTCAGCCCGAGCGGCGTGAGTAGCTTGGCCGCTTCGCTGCCGGCACGCTGACGGGTAAAATGCGCTCGCCATGCGTGCTGGGAGTGCGGGCGAACTGCCTGTTCTGCCAGCAGCTGCTGTAATCGGACCCAGACGAAATGCTGCGCCGCTCAATTACGTCCGGGAGCGATTTCTTGGAGGTAGCGCTGGCAAATCCACTGAACGTAGAGCTATGCGCGCGCTTGGGGCGGCACGGCCTGCCTCAGTGTCACTTGGTAGCTGGTTGTCTGTATCAGGCGGTTTGGAACACCCTGAGTGGTCAGGCTGCGGATTTCGGGATCAAGGACTACGACGTCTTTTACTACGACGAAGACCTTTCTTGGGAAGCCGAGGACGCGGTCATTCGTCAGGTGCACAGAGAAACTCGAGACTTGAACGTCGAAGTCGAAGTGAAGAACCAGGCGCGGGTGCACGTTTGGTACGAGCAGCACTTTGGCTACCCCCAGCGCGCGTTTCGCAGCGTGCAGGACAGCATCGGGAGCTACCTCGTGGCCTGCACCTGCATTGGAGTCGACGTTCAATCAGGCGCGCTGCATGCACCCTACGGCTTCGACGACTTGACTGGAGGGCTGCTTCGCAAAAACCCCCGCTACGCGGTCCCCGAGCAGCTCTTTCGCAGCAAGGCGGCCAGCTACCTCGCGCGTTGGCCCTGGCTGCGTGTGGCAGATGAAGGAATCTGAAGTTTTCTCAAACGGGCGCGTCACGCGAACTGAAAGGTCATCATGAGTCCTCGCATCTTTCCGACTGGTACCACGCTGCACGATTCGCAGCATTCGTGGAAGGGCTACGTCATCTTCGGTGCGCCTGATCGCCGAACTCACCTGATCGACCTGGCCGGCAACGAGGTGCGCGCCTGGCCACATCTCGGCTTTCCGAGCGAGCTGATCGATCCCTCGGTCAATCAGGGACGGCGCGGCCACGTGCTGGTGCAGCTCGAGCGCAGCGTCGAAGGGGGTCGCTTCAACGGCATCTTCGACAATCAGAGCGTCGCTGAGCTGGACTGGGAAGGGCGTGTCGTGTGGAAGTGGAGCGGTCCGCGTGGGCAGAACGCCGCTCGCCAAACTCACGATTTGCAGCGACTCGCAAACGGCAACACCCTGCTCTTGACCACTGTCGCGACTCGCCTTCCGGGCTTCACACCTCCGGAGGTCTCGGACCAGGTCATTCGTGAGGTCGATCGACATGGCGAGGTCGTCTGGTCTTGGTCGGTGGCTGAACACTTGGAGCAGTTCGGCATTTCGCCCGAGGGTCTTTCGCTGCTCAAACGCGCGGTTGGTTCGGGTAGTGGCAACCACGGTTTTCTCACCATCAACAACCTGACGACGCTCGGAGAAAACCGCTGGTTCGATGCTGGCGATGCGCGCTTCCACCCCGAGAACTTGCTGATCGACTCGCGCGAGGCGAACTTCATCGCGATCATCGATAGGACGAGCGGGAACGTCGTGTGGCGGCTTGGCCCCGACTTTCACGAACCGGACGATCCGGCTTCGGCGCGGGTACTGCAGCACCAGGTACCGCGCCCCATAGACCAACTGAGCGGACAACACGACGCGCACCTGATCGCCAAAGGCCTGCCTGGCGCCGGAAATTTGCTGGTCTTCGACAATCAGGGCGCCGCGGGCTTTCCGGCCGCGCGCCTCGGGATCTTCAACGGCTCCCGCGTGCTCGAGGTCGATCCAATCACGCTGCAGATTGTGTGGCAATACACAGGCGAAGCGTCCGATGCGCCTTCGTGGAGCTTCCACAGCTCATTCATCTCGAGCGCTCGCCGACTACCGAACGGCAACACGCTGATCGACGAGGGCCAGAACGGACGCATCTTCCAGGTGACTCCGAGCGGACGGATCGTCTGGGAGTACGTAAATCCGTACTTCGCTGGAACCCTGATTGGATCGCGGGAAGTGCGCTCGAATTGGGTGTTTCGAGCCCAACCAGTAGCCTACGATTGGGTCCCAGAGGGGACTCCGCGGTCGGAGCGCGCGATCGCCGAGCTCGACCCAGCTCAATTTCGCGTGCCTGGCTGAACGCTTGGGCGGCCTCACTGGGCAGAGCTCACGCACGCACGGTCTTGGGATCCTATCCGTACAGCAACTGGCGCTCTTCGTCGGTCAACGGTGCGGGCGGCTTGGGTGGATTGACCTGGTCGGTCAGCGCATAGGCTCGATGACCGGGAGCACGCGGTACTCGAGCCCCGCCTCTTCCAGGAAGATTGTGATTTTGTGGCCGTTGGGTGTGGTCCAATAATGTAGGTCGATCATGCTCAGAACGGTTCTTTGTACGGCCGCAAATCGAGCTCCTGGGTCCAGGCACTCCGATGCTGCAGGTGGAGCTGGTAGTAGACCTCGGCGATTGCTTCGAGGTTGAGCAGCCCATCGGGGCCCGCTTGAGTTACGCGCTCTGCCGCGCGGGAGCGAAGCCGCTCACCGTCGATGCCGCCGTCGATCACGATGTGCGCCACGTGGATCCCTAGCGGACCGAATTCTCGCGCGAAGCTTTGGCTGAGTGAGCGCAGTCCGGCCTTTGCCGCCGCAAAAGCCGCGAAGGGCGGCTTTCCGCGCAGCGATGCCGTAGCGCCCGTGAAGAACAGAGCACCCTGCTTGCGTGGCAGAAGGCCCTTGAGGACTTCGCGGCCGAACACGAAGCCGGCGAGCGTGCTGCTCCGCCACGCCTGTTCGAAAGCATCCACACTCAGCTCGAGGGAAGGGGCGCGCTCGGCGTTGCCCGCGTTGAACACCCCGACTTCTAGCTGCCCCAGCTCAGAAACGCGGCGGGCGACTGACACCACCTCGCTTTCTTTGCTGACGTCGCCAGCGAGGGCGAAAGCATCTCCGCCAGAGCCGCGGATTTCGGCCGCAACGTCCTCCAAGCGTTCGAGATTTCTGCCTGTAATTGCTGCAATGAAGCCGGCCTGGGCGAACCGGCGCGCCAGGGCGGCGCCGAGGCCGGCACTTGCGCCCACCCCCGCTATCCAAACGACTCGGTTCTGTTTAGTGCTCATGTCCTGTATAAGAGACGTTATGTCTCGGGAGCGGGTGAAGTCAAGCCGCTGCCGGAAGTGATTGGCTTAGAGCAGAAACGCGCTATTCACGCTGTTACCGGTAGCAAATGAATCCTCAGTCCTTGCCGAAGATTTTCACCGATTCACTGCAGATGTATCGCCGCGAGTTGGACGACCTCGACGCGCAGTTGATCGCGCTGCTCGCCGTGCGCTTCGCCATTACCCGGAACATCGGCGCGCTCAAGGCCTCGCATGGCGTGGCTGCGGCAGATCCAGCACGCGAGCGGGAACAGCTCGATCGCTTGGTTTCGCTTTCAGCCGACTCGGACTTGCCGAGTGAGGTCACCCGTGCCGTGTTCGAGACGCTGTTTCGATTCGTGCGCGCGAATCATCTTGCGCAAGCCAGCTCTGCGACAGCAGTTGAGCGCTAGTGCGTTGAATGGCGCCGCATCAGTCCGATTCGACCAGGCGTTCCCCGCCCAACGCCGCGAGCGCAAACGCGGTGAACACGAACAGCAGCAAGCCTGCGATGCCGAAGGTAGCTCCGTAGCCCACGCGCTCGAGCAGGCTACCGAAGCCTACGCTGCCGAGCGCGCTGCCGAGGAACAACGAGAACGCAAACAGGGCGAGCGAGGTGCCGCGGCCGCCCGGGAACGCTTCAGTCGCCCGCGTTTGAATCGTGGAATGGCACAACGTGAACCCGGTTCCAATTAGCCCGCAGGCGAAGCCAACCCAGATCAGGCTGGGGGCCCAGGCGCTGAGCAGGTAGGCAAGCCCCATCAGGCCACCACCCACGAGTAACAGCTCTCGTTCCGTTGCGCGCCGCAGCAGGCGCGGAAGCAAGCGTGCGGACAGCAACTGCGAAGCGCCGGTCAAGCCCAGGAGCAGGCCAATCGGCAACGAGCCGAGCCGAAAGCGTTGTTCGAGCAGGCCACTCAGGTACGGAAAGCCGCCCATGAAAAGGCAGCCCTCCAACGCGACCAGCAACAGGATGGGCAAGAGCGGGCTTTGCAGCGCGTCCCTGTATCGTGGGCCGCGCGTGCCCGGTGCCCGGGTTACTCGCAGCTCGTGCTTTGCGCAGACTGCCAAATAAAGCGTGACCAACGCCGAGAGCGCACCCAAGATCGGGAAGATCGCTCGCCATGAGAGCAGCGTCGCGATCAATCCGCCCGCACTCATGCTCAGGGCTTGTGCAGCGCCCGAGCTTGCCATCAGCATCGCCAGCGCTGCCTGGCGCTTGGCGTACGGAACCGTGTCGCCAATGTAGGCGATAGTCAGCGGAATCAGCGCGGCTGCCGCAGCGCCGGTCAACGCTCTCAACAGCAACACCGCTGAAAACGAGGCGAATGCGCCGCACAACGCCGTTCCCAGGCTGAACGCCGCCATGGCAAACACCGACACGCGAATCTTGCCGAAGCGATCGGCGAGCGGGCCGTACGCCAGCTGAAAAAGTCCGTAGGGCAGCAGATACCCCGAGACCATGTAGCCGGCGCGCGCAATCGACGTCTGAAAATCGTGGGCGATGGTGGGCAAGAGCGGAGCGACCACCCTGGCGTCCAGGCTGACCATGAAGGTGGCGAACCCGAGCGCCAGGAGCAGCGGCCGCTGCTGTTCAACGCTGGTGGCAGTCAATCGATTCAAGGCGCGGGATATGGGGTCGAACGGCCGCAGGCGCAAGGGCGAACGCGGGGCAGCACCCGTGGCTGCTCCTATCCCAGGGGGTACAGGATCTCTCGTGAAATCTCGTCGACCTTGGCAAGTACTTCCGGTACGAGCTTGACCTCGCTGGCACGCAAGATTTCAGTCAGCTGCTCCACGCGCGTGGCGCCGATGATGGTCGAAGCCACGAAGTCGTGAGCCAGAGTCCAAGCCACAGCGAAGGTGACTGGAGAAAGCTCTAGCTCGCCCGCGAGCTTGGCAATGCGCTCGCTCGTGGCCAGGGTCTTCTCGTTCACGAAGCGCTTGGTCATGGTTTGGCCGCGGGCCGGGTCGTTACGATAGCCGCTGAAGCGCGCGGGCTCGGGCCACTTCCCGCCGTTGTACTTGCCGCTCAGCACGCCGCCACCGATGGGGCTGTAGGGGATCAGACTCACCTGTTCGCGACGGCAAACGTTCGCCAGTTCGTCTTCGAAGCGGCGGTTGAGCAGCGAGAAATTGTTCTGGATCGTCTCGTACTTCGGTAACCCCTCGTTCTTTGCGACGTAAAGCGCTTTGGTCAAACCGTACGCCGTCTCGTTGCTGGCGCCGATGTAGCGCACCTTGCCCGCGCGGATCAAGCGTTCGAGCGCCTCGAGCGTTACTTCGATGGGTAGCTCGGGATCGGGCCAGTGTGTTTGGTAGAGGTCGATGTAGTCCGTGCCGAGTCGCTTGAGGCTGCCTTCGACCGCGCGTTCGATGTGATGCGCGTCGAGCGAGGTTCGACCGCCTCGTACGGGAGGCACGAACCAGCCCCCACCCGGGCCTGCGACTTTGGTCGCAATGATCACCGAGTCACGTTTGCGGTCTTTGAGCCACTTGCCGACGATGACTTCACTTTGCCCCGCATATTCGGGTTTGGGGGGCACGGGGTACACCTCTGCCACGTCCAAGAAATCGATCCCCGAGTCGAAGGACTTATCGAGAATCTTCAGGCTCGTGGCTTCGTCTGCCTGCGAGGCGAAGGTCATGGTGCCGAGGCAGATTTCCGAAACAGTCAGTCCCGTGGTGCCCAGTCGACGTTGTCGCATGAAAAGTGTCTCCTTTGCTGGACATGTAGCAGGAGGCGAGCGAGGAACCAACGAATTTCTTGCGGAAATCGCTGACCGCTGCGTCCTACGGCCGGCCGAGCCCTCGCGCGAGGAGTCTTCTGTGGGAGAATTTGTCCCGCATTCGGGAGCTGCCTGCTCGAAAGACCACTTGCCGACCTTGCGCCCGGCCGGCGACTCGGAGCGGACTCTGCGAAATGACAGACGTGACCCGTGAGGCTGCGCCAATTCATCACGCTCGGCGCGCTCGCGACCTCACTCGTGGCGATGTCGATCGATACCATGCTCCCGGCCTTGGGCAAGATGGCGCCTGAGTTGGGCGCCACGCATGCCAATGACGAACAGCTCATTCTGAGTGTGTTCTTCCGCGGGATGTGATTGTTAAGTGCTGCCAGTGCACTTCGCGCCGCGCGGAAGGCGCGAAGGTGGACGATTTCCGAAACAGTCAGTCGGACGGTCGCCGCATTAGCTCGGGTTCGCGGATTCGGGTATTTCAGCAAGCAGTGCGCGAAACCGTGACAAACCCAGGCGGCGTGTGAGCAAACACTGCCGGCCGAGCGCGCGAGCATGGCGTCGCGCCCCGAGGACGGCGGCGTGGCTGTTGACGTCGGTTACGCAGATCACCAAGTCGGAGCGCTCGACCAGTGCCTCGAGTGAGTCAGAGCCGCGCCCCGCCATGTCCCCGCCATGGAACTCGAATGAGTGGCCCTTGCTCGCTGCGGCAGCTGCGTACCGTTGCTCGCCCCGTTCCACTCCTCCAACGATTCCAATATGCATTTAGATTAGCTCCGCTCGAATGACTTATTTGGGGATAGCTGTGCCGCAGGTCAGGCTGGCGATCAGTGCCGCGCACTGCGTTTGCCGTCGACAAGGTGGCCGTCGGCAAGAACAGGACGCGGATCCGAGGCCGGCTCTCGCTGAGCCTGAAGGTGAGCAGTGGCGCGTACTGCGTTTGCCGTCGGCGAGCTGGCCGTCGGCAAGAACAGGACACGGATCCGAGGCCGACTCTCGCTGAGCCTGAAGGTCAGGAGCTCAGCGAGCTCGAGCACGAGGTGCTTGGCGGATGGGTCGTTGCCGAGCCGCGCGGTCAGTACGACTTCGCTACAACGAGCACAGGAGATCGCCTCGACCCAATTCGACTCGAGACCCTCCGGGCAGGTCCAGGTCCTGTTCGGGAGTGCTTCAGGCCCCGCGACTAGTTCGACCTCGGTCAGCGCCAGGCCAGACGTCCCCTCGTGGTTCGATGGGCTCCAGGCGACGGTGACGCGGGGGGCCGTGATGCGTTCGGGTGTGCGCGGCGCGCGGCGCGCGTGATGCCTCCGAGCGGGGCGCGCGGGTTCTGATTGGTTCAAGGCGGGCCTCCGGTGGACATGTCCTGTTCGGGTGATTGGAGTCTAATATAAAAGACGCAGGCGTGCAAGCAGGACCTGAGCGGCTCGGTTCGGGGCAAAGACTGCGAAATGGGTCCGTTAGGAAGGCCAGGAAGGGGGCTGGCTGAACGCGCGGGCGGCCAGGAAAAGTACTCATTGTCTTGTTTGGTAGACGTGGTAGCGGTTCGAGCGTGGTCCTCCGGCTAGCGAAACAACGGGCTTCGGCGCGCCTATTCGCGCTGGACTTGGACGGTACGCTGCTGCGCAGGGACGGGTCCATTTCGGCCAACACGCTCGGCGCGTTGCGCGCCGCGCAGGCACGGGGGATCACGTTACTGTTCGTCACCGCGCGCCCACCGCGGCGAGCGCGCTTGGTTTCGGAGGAGAGCGGGCTTGCCTGCGTTGCAATCTGCGGCAACGGCAGCGTTCTGTACGATTTGACATCGAACACGCTGCTCCACCAGCAGCGGCTCCGTCCCGAACACGCTTCGCTGCTCGTCGAAAGCCTGCGAACTGCGGTGCCGGACGTGGGGTTCGCGGTGGAAGTCGGTCTGCGCTACGGCTGCGACGCAAACTACGCCATCTTGTCCGAGCATGCGCGTGATCGAGTCGATCCGCTGATGCGCCGGGCCGACGCGGTCGAACTGTGTCGGGAAGGGGTGACCAAGTTGATTGTGCAGCAGCTCGACTGGCCGTTGCCCGAGCTACTCGAGATGACGCGCGTCTTCGCCAGTTCACGGGCGACCGTCACCCACTCCGGCTCGCACTTCGTAGAGGTGATGGCGCCCGGGGTGAGCAAAGCCTCGATGCTCCAAGATTATTGTGCGACACTTGGAATTGCGGCGGCAGAGGTGATCGCCTTTGGCGACATGCCGAACGACCTACCTATGCTGCACTGGGCGGGCTGCGGTGTTGCGGTCGCCAATGCGCATCCGGAGGTGCTCGCCGCGGCTGACCTCGTGACTCGCTCGAACGATGCCGACGGCGTTGCCCTCGCGCTGGAGCGACTGGGGTACGCATGAGGCGCGCGACTGTTGCGCAGATCAGCCGTCGATGGGACGGACTCTCCTTGCACGGTTGGCCTCGTCGCGGAGCGTAAGCGCTTTCTGCCGCGCTGCCGTCGCAAAGTCCGCGCCCGACGAAGCATACAGGACTGCGCGCGAGGTACTCAGCAGAATGCCGGTGCCGTTACTGTCCTGCCCATTTTGAACGGCATCGACTATGGACGCCCCTTGCACGCCGACGCCAGGGACGAGAAAAGGCACATCCCCAGCCAACTCGCGGAGCTCGCGCAGCTCGGCAGGGTATGTCGCGCCTACCACCAACAAGATATTTCCGTGCTGATTCCAGCGCAACACGGCTTCCTCCGCGACGCGGAGATAGAGAGGTTTGCCGTCCACCTTCAGGTCCTGGAAGGTCCGCGCGCTCGGGTTCGAGGTGCGACAGAGCACCACGACGCCTTTGTCTGTACGGGCCACGAACGGCCCGATTGCGTCGTAACCCATGTACGGGTTCACGGTCACTGCGTCTGCGCCGTAGCGCTCGAAGGCTTCCTGCGCATACCGCTCGGCGGTCGAGCCGATGTCACCGCGCTTGGCGTCGAGCACGACGGCGATCTCGGGATACTCCCGCCGGATGTAGTCGATCGTGGCGACGAGCTGATCTTCAGCACCGCAAGCGGAGTAGTGAGCTACCTGCGGTTTGAACGCGCACACCAGGTCCGCGGTTGCGTCGATGATGGTGCGGTTGAATGCGAAGATAGCATCCTTTCGGCCGCGGAAAACGTCAGGAAAGCGGTCCAAGTCAGGATCGAGCCCGACGCACAGAAGCGTATTCTGTGCAGTCCACCTCTGACGTAGCTTGTCCACGAACATCGCCTGAGGCACCTCAAGCGTCGCGATGAACGGTATCGGGCGAGAAGGCAGGCAAACAGATCGCGACATAGGTTGCGCCTTGCACGCCCGGCGTGCTGTATCGCACCCACTCTCCGGCGCGCGTGAGTACTGCCTGGCCGGCTTGCACCTCTAGGCGCGCGCCTTCGCTTTCGACCAGCAACGCCCCTTCGAGCACCAGGGTGTACTCGTCGAATTCGGGGCGCTGACCCGGTTCCTGCCAACCGGACGGAGATTGCATGCGGGCAATACTGAGCCGTGCCTCGCCATTGTTGACTCGGCCGACGAATTCGTCGATGAGCTTGGGCTTGTTGCCGGCGGCGGTGATTCGGCTCGGGACGGGAATCAATGTAGGCATGGTTCTCCTGCTGTTCGCTGGTGCTACCGAAAAGTTAGCGTGCGATCGCGTCGAGCGCCGCCCGACGGGCTGCCTCGAACTCGTCGCCCGGGTTCCAGGTCGGTGAGTGATCGGCGTTGGCGATCTCCAGCGCCGCCAGGAAGCCAAAGCGCGCGTCATCGACCAAGCCGTCGAAGTTCCAGTCGGGCCCGAGTTGGTCGCTCGGCTGGTGATAACGTTTGGCTTCGAATGCCAAGATCTGTTCTTTGCCCCAATTGGCAGGGCGGCCAATGAAATTGGTCCCGGTCTTGAGGTACAGAGCCGGTACGCCAATCTTGGCGAAGTTGAATTGGTCGGAGCGGTAGAAAGTGCCCAGGTCCGGAAATTGATCCCCCTCGATCGTGCGGCCGAGGCGGGCAGCGATCTGCGCGACGGTCACGTCGATCGAGGATTTGCCTTTGCCGATCTGGGTAATGTCTCGGCTTCGCCCCCAGATGTTGCCGCCATCGTAGTTCAGGTTGGCGGTGATCTTGCCGGCTGGGATCGGCAAGTGCTCCGTGAAATATTCCGAACCGAGGAGCCCAGCCTCCTCCGCCCCGGGGAAGAGCACGAGGATCGAGCGCCGCGGCCGAGTGTGCAGTGACTGGAAGGCCTTCACGATCGCCAGCACTTGCGCCAAGCCTGCGCCGTTGTCGAGCGCGCCGTTGTAGATTGCGTCACCGCTTTCATCTGGCTTGCCAATTCCCAAATGGTCATGGTGCGCGCTCAGCACCAGGTATTCGTCACGCAATTCAGGGTCGCTGCCGGCGATTTTTCCGAGGATGTTGGCGGTGTTCACCCGCTCGACCTGATTTTCAAAGTGTAGCGAGGTCTTGATTCCGAGCTGAACGGGGGTGAAGGCACGGCTATGCGCTAGTTCTTGGAGATGCTCCAACGACTGGCCCGAGAGCGCCACCAGTGAGCGCGCAGCCTCTTCGGTGACCCAGGCTTTCACCTGCAAACTCGTTGCGCCCTTGCTCGGTAACGCAAACTGCTCGCCGCCCCATGAACTCTGCACGACTTGATACGGGTAGCCCGCCGACGACGTGCTGTGAACGATGATCGCTCCGGCGGCCCCGTGGCGCGCCGCACTCTCATATTTGTACGGCCAACGCCCGTAGTAAAGTCGCGTCTTTCCGGCAAAGAGCGCGGGGTCCCAGTCCGGATCGTTATTGAGTACGAGTAGGACTTTGCCCTTGACGGACTGGCCTTTGAAGTCGTTCCAATCGTACTCGGGTGCCTCGATTCCATAGCCGACGAATACGAGCTCCGCCTGCTCGATGGCTCCCGCGGCCGCCTGCACGCCACTGCCGGCGATGTATTGGTCCCACCAGGCAAGGGACACGCTGCGGCCGCCACGTTCGAAGCGCCAAGTGCTGGGCAGATGAGCCTTGAGCCCGACCAGCTCGATCGGCTGCTCCCAACCTTGGGCCCCACGCCCGGCTGTCACACCGAGCGAGGCGAGCTGCCCTTCCAGGTAGGCACGGGCCTTCAGATCGCCGCGAGTTCCCGGACCTCGACCTTCGAACTCATCCGCCGAGAGCTGATCTACCCGGTCCCGTAGGAAACCCTCGGTGATCGTCGCGCTGGCCAAACTCACACTCGGCTCGAACCCCGAGCGGACGCTCGGCGCATGTCGCACGTCACTGGCGGGGGCGAGCGCTGGCGGATTTGCGGATTGGCACGCGCCGCCAGCAGCGAGTAAGAGGGCCCAAAGCTCCGCTGCGCGGCGTCGTTTCGTGAACGCGGAACTGCGGCGTTGCAATTCCTCGCTGAGTAAACCGTGATTTGCGGGCAAAGTGGACATCGTTCCTTCAACAGAGGCGGGTGTCTAATATAGTAGACGTTGCCCCGCTGCAATGGGCTTCGCCGCGCTCCTGGAAAGCCGTGCGCGTAGCCGATGCCCGTGCCCGATCGCGGGCATCATGCTCTTTGCCAGGATGCGATCAACTCATGATAGACGAGGGCCGCCTGCTCGATGCGATCGACGAGACAATACTCGTCGGTCTGGTGGGCGAGCTGCGGCTCACCGGGTCCGAGCACCACCATCGGCACGTCGCGGTACACGTCGCGCAGGACTGCGCCGTCGGTAAAGTACGTCGCCGTTCGAGGCTCCGGGCGAGCCCCCAGGCCCTGCGCCGCGACGTCGAAGACGTGCTGTACCCAGTCCTGCGCGGGTTCGGAATAGAGCGAGCCGACGTCCGTATGGACGCGTACCTCGGCGGAAGCGCCGAGTAGCTTTCGAATGCGTGCGAGCACTGCCGAGTGGTCCTGTCCGGGAATGCTGCGCACATCGACACCGATAGTCGCTTCGTCAGGCACTGAATTGATGTTGAGTCCGCCGCGCACCGTACCCACATTGAGGGTCGGCTGCCCCATCAACGGATGCGCTGGCTCCGAGAACTGAAAATCGCGCAGCTCGAGGATCGCTTCAGCCGCGCCATAAACTGCGTTCACACCCCGTTCGGGCATGGATCCGTGCGCGGTTACGCCGCGCGTGATCACATCGAACCAAAGGGCGCCCTTGTGCCCCAACAAGGGGTAATTTGCGGTGGGCTCACCGATCAGAAGTGCACCCACGTGACCGAGGAGTTCGGGCTCTCGGATCAGGTGGAGCGCCCCCCGGCAACCCGTTTCCTCGTCGGCTGTGATGACCAGCGTCACTCCCGGTCCGTCCTTTAGCTGCTCGACAAGACGAATGGCGGCGATCACGAATGCAGCAACTCCGCTCTTCATGTCGCTCGAGCCCCGACCGTAGAGCTTGCCTCCTTCCAAGCTCGCACCGAAGGCATGCTTCTTCCAAGGCGCTGCACCGAGCGGCACCGTATCGATGTGCCCGGTGAAGCCGAGCGGGGGTTTGTTTTGGGGCACGCCAATGCGCGCGACCAGGCTGGTGCGGGACGGCGCGAAGGAAGAATATTCGACGCGAAATCCGGCACCCTGCAGCAAATGCCCCAGGTAATGGGCAGCAGCTTCCTCGGCACCTGGCGGGTTGATGGTATCGAACTCCAGAAGCTTTCGCGTCAACTGAACAGCGTCGAGTCGCGTTGCCATGGATCAGTTCAATACGCTGCGTCAGAGGTCGACACAAGAGTGGAGCGTCAGTCGTTCGACGCGGGTTCGCGTGCCAGAAACTCTTCGATCAACCGACGCGCAATGCTGATCGGAGGAGGCAATAGCGGCAGTGCGTCGCGCCGAAACCAATCGGCTTCCACGATCTCGACTCCGTCCGGGCGCAGCTCGCCGCCAGCATAGCGCGCGTGAAAGCCGATCATCAACGAGTGTCCAAATGGCCAGGGTTGACTCGAGAAATAGCGGAGATCGGCGATCTGAACGCCGACTTCTTCTTGGACCTCCCGCCGCGCGGCGTCCTCCAACGATTCGCCGATCTCGACGAAGCCAGCCACGGCGCTGAAACGGCCCGCGGGGAAATTCGCTCCACGCGCCAGGAGCAGACTATCCGCCCGCTCGACGAGCACGATCACAGCGGGGGGAATGCGAGGATGAAAGCTCAAGCCGCAGTTGGGGCAAACACGAACCCGCTCGATGAGCTCTCCGGGCGATGTGAGCGCCGATGGCGCCGGTGTCGTGGGCGTAGCGCAGCGCCCGCAAAAGCAGTGATTCTGTTCGAACTCGACACAGGCGAGTGCCCGCCCCAGCATGTGTAGGATGGCCTCGGGCAGCTCGGCAAAGAGCGCCCGCACCGGGCTGAACGAGAGGCCTTCCGGCAGCTGGAGGTCGCCGCGTGCGGGGGCGGCGTACCAGGCCTGCGCGCCGCTCCGACCAACGAAAACCGGGTCGCCTCCGAATCGAAGCGCAGTTTCTCGCGCGCAAGGCACGAGTCCGCCGTTCGCGTGTTCGACCAGCACCTCCAGCCCTCGAACAACGACCAAGATCTCTGCGGCAGCTTCGGTCATGCACCCTCCAATGCCACAACGCTTACGCGCTGCGAAGTGAGCGAGTTCCCCCGTCCTCGAAGCGAGCCTCTAGCTTCGAGACCCCGCTCGGGAGTAATGCTGCTGCAATCGGAGAGGGGCGGTCGCATCTTGTCTTCTATAGAAGACCGAGGTCCAGATGGCAAACAAGAACCAGGGACGCCGTGGGAGGGGCTCGCGTGATAGAACCCCGGTGATGCCATCGCCCGCGGAGCTGCCGCGTCTGGTCGCGACTGATTTGGACGGCACTCTGCTCCGGCGCGATGGTTCGATTTCAGCGCGTACGCTACGAGCGTTGAAGGGAGCGCGAGCCGCCGGCATCGAATTGGTCATGGTCACGGGGCGACCAGCCCGTCACGTGGCCAAGATCGAAGGGCTGGCCGAGCTCGGTGGAACGGTGATTTGCGTCAATGGGGCGCTGATCTACGACTTGGATCGCGAGCTGGTGGTGCACGAAGAGCGGCTGTCAGCGATCAACGCCTGCGAGCTCGTGCAAGAGCTTCGCTCGAGGCTGCCCGGCATCTGCTTTGCCGTCGAAGTCGGGCTCGAATACGGCTGGGAGCCGGGCTACGCGCTTCAGCGCAAGCGAGCCGATCTCCCTCGGCTGCCGATCGTAGACGCGCTCACTCTGTGTGCGCGCGGAGTCAACAAGCTGATCGCACGGCATCCGCACTTTTCGGCCGAGGAGTTGATCGAGCGCTCGCACGATCTATTCGTCGAGCGGGCGCGCGTGAGCTACTCGGGTGCGCCCATCCTGGAGATCAGCGCGGCGGCGGTGAGCAAAGGGTCTGCCCTGGCGGTCTACTGCTCGGCGCGACGCATCGAACGGAGCCGGGTGCTGAGCTTCGGCGATATGCCCAACGATTTACCTATGCTCGAATGGACGGGTCACAGCGTGGCCATGGGCAACGCTCACCCGAGTGTCATCGCGGCCGCGCACGAAGTGACGCTCTCGAACGAGGAAGACGGTGTGGCAACGGTCGTCGAACGCTTGTTATCGGACCAGGGTCGAGTCGATGCAGAGCCGTGATGCGAATTTTGCACCCTGGTGCTCGGCGCCGCGCAGGTCTACTTTAGTGCCGTGAAGGTCCTATTCGTCGGTGGCACGGGTATCATCAGCCGGGAATGCGCGGAGCTCGCGCTCGCGCGCGGTATCGACTTGACTCTATTGAACCGGGGCGGACGCGGGTTGGTTGCTGGCGCGCGCTCGATTCAAGGCGACATTCACGATCCCGGGCTTCCAAACCAGCTCGAAGGACAGCGCTGGGACGCCGTGGTGGACTTCCTCGCCTTCAAGCCCGAAGAGATCGCGCAGCGCCAGGTTTTGTTCGGCGAGCGCACGGATCAGTACGTTTTCATCAGCTCCGCCAGCGTCTATCAAAAGCCGGCAAGCCATTATCTGATCACGGAATCGACGCCGCTCGTCAATCCGTACTGGGACTACGCGCGCGACAAGATTGCCTGCGAAGAAGCCTTGCTGCGGGCCCATCGTGAGGCGGCATTTCCGATCACGATTGTGCGGCCCTCATACACCTATGATCGAACTCTGGTGCCGCTTGCCGTAAACGCCTGGGGCAAGACCTTTACCGTCGTCGACCGAATGCGCCGTGGGCTACCCGTGATCGTGCCGGGCGACGGTCTGACGCTGTGGACGATGACGCATAGCACTGATTTTGCCAGAGGGCTGGTCGGGCTACTCGGCCATCGCGCGGCGCTTGGACATGCCTTTCACATCACCTCCGATGAAGTATCGAGCTGGAACCAGATCTATCGGGCCGTTGCCGACGCTGCCGGGGTCGCCGAGCCAAAGCTCGTTCACTTGGCGACGGAGTTCATTGCGGCGGGAGTGCCCGAGGCGGCAGGGAGCTTGCTCGGGGACAAGGCAAATTGCGCCATATTCGATAACAGCAAGATCAAGCGCTTCGTCCCAGAGTACCTAGCCAGTAAGCGTTTTGCCGACGGCATTCGCGAAAGCATCGCCTGGTTCGACGAAGATCCGGCACGACGAATCATCGACGACGCAGCCAACGCGCGTTGGGACGCTTTGCTCGCGGCCAACGAGCTCGGTCTCGAAGCGGCGAAACGAATCCGCTGAATGGGCTCGTCAGCTGGCGGCGTCGATCAAGCGAATGTCCGCGCACATGTCGCGCAGCTTGGGCACTAGGCTGTCGTACTTGCGTCGCAGTTCCTGAATGTTCGACAGCTGAGTGACACCTTCGGCGACCAACCCAGCCACGACCAAGCACATCCCGGCACGGATGTCGGTGGGTAGGGCAAAGTTCCCGCCTCGAAGCGGCGTCGAGCCCTGAATTACCGCGGAATGCACGTGGTTTTTGAGCTTGAAGCGGCAGGCGGCTTCGCCCAAACAGGACGCGAACAAGGTGATATTCGCACCCATCTGATTGAGCAGGCTCGTGTAGCCCAGGCGGTCCTCGAAGATGGTCTCGTGGAGCACGCTCATGCCGGCCGCCTGCGTGAAGAGCACCATGAACGGTTGCTGCCAGTCCGTCATGAAACCCGGATGTACTTCCACTTCGACGTGGCTCGAGCGCAGGCGCTTGCCTTGGGGCGCACGCACGTACACGCCTTCGGAATTGACGCGGAATTCGGCGCCCATGCGTTGGATGAAGTTGAGGAAGCTGTACACGGAATCATGTCGCAAGCGATCGATCAGCACGTCCCCGCCCGTAGCCAGCGCAGCGACCGCAAACGACACTGCCTGATTGCGATCGGGCATGCAGCGCAGTTCGCAGCCGTGCAGCCGTTCCACCCCTTGAACCACATACGTGCGATGCGAGTTCATCATGATGTCGGCGCCCATTTTTTGGAGCATCTTCACCAATTCTAGGATTTCTGGCTCGATCGCCGCATTTTCGATGATCGTTCGACCGCGAGCGAGCGCCGCGGCGATCAACAAATTCTCGGTCGCCATCACGCTCGGGAAGGGCAGCACGATGTGTGCTCCATGGAGGCCCCCAGGGCCTACCGTCAGGTCGTAGCAGTTGCCGTCGAGCGTCACTTCCGCGCCCATTTCGGCGAGCCCCTTCAAGTGAAAGTCGACCGGGCGCTTTCCGATCTTGTCTCCGCCCAACCCGCTGTAGAGTTTCGCGTGCCGAAAGCGATGCAAGAGCGGACCCGCGGCCAGAATGGCAATTCGGTTGCGCAGACAAATCTCGGCGGGGATTTCGAAGCGATCCACGCCTTTCGCGCACAGCCGCACGGTATGCTCGTCGAGCAGCTCGACCTGACCGCCGATGGCCGAGAACATCCCTTCGACAATCATTCGCTCATCGACGTCGGGCGCACCCTTGATCAGCACCGGTTCATCGGTGAGCAGGGCGGCAATGATGCACTTGGTGACCTGGTTCGAGCTGCCGGCGATGGACACGCGTCCGCCGCTGAGCTTCGTGCCGCCGCGGATCTCGATCAATTGTTCGCTCACGGGGCGATTATGCACGAGCCCGCGGGGAGCAAGAGCTACGCCGCTCGGAACGCCAAATTTCCCCGGCCGGCAGCGGGGAATGGGGCTGGGCCTAGGCCGAAGGACGCGTGATCGGCGCTGCCGTCGCCAGCTTGCGAATATCGTCGATTGCGTATCTGAGCCCGGCAAGCCGCTCGAGGCCCATTCCGGCTCCGAGGGCGGTGTGTTGCTCCGGATCTGCGCCAATCCCTCGCATCACCCAATCCGCGTATTCACCCCAGGCCAACACTTCCCGCCATTCATCATCGCGCAGCACGTCCAGGCTCCATGCGCGGCGGCACATTGGATACTCGGTCGGCGTCAGGCGTACCTCGGCCCGAGGCAACACGCGATCGATGGCATCCAAGATGCGGCCGGCAAAGCTCCAAGCATCGAGCGCTCCGCGCTCGTCGATCGCGAACAGCTCGAGCTGGTGGAATGCTTCCAAGTGGGTGGCGCTCTCCGTCTCTCGGCGATAGGCCTTGCCCGACGCAATCAGCCGTTGCGGCGACCCCGTCCAGCGTACGTTCAGCAACAGCGGTAGGGTCAAGTCGTAGCGAAGCACCTGCTCGCCCGCGATGCGCTGCAACTTGGACGGATCGACGTATACCGCATCGCCTCCAAGCCGCTCCTGCGCGATTGCTAGATCTATCTCTTCGGGTAGTTGGATTTCGGAAAATCCGGGAAAAGCCGCCCGCAGTAGCGTCGCCACTGCTCCAACCGGGTTCTCCGGAAGGTCAACGAGTCTGGGTCGGGCGAGCAACTCTGCGATGCTCGCGGGTAAATCCGTAGGTACGGGATGGGAAGTCAGGATCCTTTGCTCGTCCACTTCGATCTCCTTTCGTAGTTTGTCGCGGATGCGTTGCAGGCGTTTGCGCATGGTGGCGGTCTCCGCTTGCGCCTCACGTGCCAAGCGTTCCGCGCTCCAGCGCCCGTGATAGTGCAGTTCGCACAGACGTCGCTCCTCGTGCGAAAGCGTAAGCAGGGCGCGGGCCAGCAGACGCTGCTGTTCATCGCTCCATCCCCGTTCCTCACCGTCCAATATGGGCGGCAAGATCTGATCGGTGAGCGGCAGCCAAACCGCACGCGCGCGGCGACGATGGTTCAAAGCCGTTGCGATCACGATTCGTCTCAGCCAACCGGCAAAAGCCTGGTCGTCGACCAACTCGGTCAGTCTCCTGAACGCAGCAAGGTAAGCGTCTTGGACCGCATCTCTGGCATCGGCCTCTTGGCGGATCACCCGGAGCGCAACGGCGTACGCCATGTCCTGTGTCAGCACGACGAGCCGTGAAAAGGCCGCGATGTCGCCTGCCCGGGCATCCGCCACGGCTCGTGTCAGCTGGCCCAGGTTCGTGCTCATCTCGCCAAGAAGACACGGCCCGGGCCGCCCTGTGACCAATTTTGTTGCTAGCGTGAACGCTTCTTCCAATCAGCCCGCTTCAGCCGTCGGGCGCCACGACGGATCAGGCGGGGTGGCAGGGCAGGCGAGGCTAGCGTAGGCTCCGCAAGAAGGGCTTCACGCCAGCGAGACCGCGCTGATCGAGGATGCGTAACGTCTCGCTGCCCACGACCGCGATGTCGGCCTTGCCGCGCAGGAAGTCGACGTCCGCCCGCTCTTGCACGCCAAAGCCGACCGCCAGTGGCAAATGCGTCGCCGCGCGGGCGCGCGCCAAATAGCCGCTGAGCTCTGCCGAAAAGGCGGTGTGGATACCAGTCACCCCTTTGCGCGCCACGCAATACACGAACCCCCGTCCGTAGCTGGCGAGCGACGCCAAGCGCTCGGGCTTGGTGTTGGGGGAATAAATGAAGATCGGAGCGAGCGACGCCTGCGCCATCGCCGTCAAGTAATCCTGACCCTCCTCGGGCGGCAGATCCGGCACGATGGCGCCCTTCAAGTTCGCCTCTGCCATGCGCGTGACGAACGAGGACGTGCCGTGCTTGAAGAGCACGTTGTAGTAGCTCATGAACAAAAACGGGATCGGGAAGCGTCGCGCCACGTCCGTTGCGAAGTCGAAGCAGCGCGCGACCGTCGAACCGCCACTCAATGCCAACTGGTTGGCCCGTAGAATCACCGGGCCATCGGCGATCGGTTCCGAGAACGGGATTTGCAGCTCCATCAGCTCGACGCCGCTTTCCACCATGATTTCGACCAAGCGCAGGCTGGTGTCGAAATCCGGGTAGCCGAGCACGATGTGGGTCATGAGCAAGATTTCTTGCTGCTCACGCTTCTGACGCAGGTACGCCTCAAGCACGGTAGCTCTCCGCTTTCCTTTGGATGAAGGCTTCCCACTTCGGGTCTTTGAAGGCCTCCGCGATAGTAAAGATGTCCTTGTCGCCGCGGCCGGACTGATTGATCAGGATCACGTCTTCAGGGCCGAGAGAGGGTGCCTCGGCGAATGCCTGAGCAAAGGCGTGGGAGGATTCGAGCGCCGGGATCAGACCTTCCTTGCGGATGGTGAGCTTGAGCGCGGCAATGACCTCGGCATCCGTTGCGGCGGCGAAGCGTGCTCGCCCAGTATCGTGAAAGGCGGCCAAGATGGGCGAGACCCCGACGTAGTCGAGGCCCGCCGCGACGCTGTGCGTTTCGTTCATTTGGCCATCGCCATTTTGCAAAAAGTACGTTTTGTAACCCTGGGCGACGCCGATGCTGGCGTCCGGACTGGACAGCCGAGTTGCGTGCTGGTGCGTGTCGAGTCCGCGCCCGGCGGCTTCAACGCCCACCAGCTCGACCCCGGGGTCGTCCAAAAAGCCGCTAAAGATCCCCATCGCGTTGGATCCGCCGCCAACGCAGGCGTAAACCCGCTTGGGTAGCTGTCCTGTGCGCTCGAGGATCTGCTTGCGTGCTTCCAGGCCAATCACGGATTGGAAGTAGGTGACCATTTCGGGGAAGGGATGCGGACCGCAAGCGGTCCCGAGCACGTAGTGCGTGTCATCCATGTTCGATACCCAGTCACGGAACGCTTCGTTGATCGCGTCTTTCAACGTGCGAGAGCCCTCCTTGACCGGGACTACCTTGGCCCCCAATTGCTCCATCCAGAACACGTTGGGCCTTTGTCGTTCGACGTCGACCTCTCCCATGTAGATAGTGCAGTCAAAGCCAAATTTGGCGGCCATCGTCGCGGTGGCCACTCCATGTTGGCCGGCGCCCGTCTCGGCGATGACACGCCGCTTGCCCAATCGTTTCACCAACAAGCCTTGCCCCATGACGTTGTTGGCCTTGTGCGCACCGGTGTGGTTCAGATCTTCGCGTTTGATGTAGATGCGCGCGCCGCCAAAGTGCTTGGTCAGATTCTCGGCGAAGGTGAGGGGCGTGGGCCGGCAGGAGTAGCTGCTCATCAGCTCCAGGTATTCCGCCCAGAAGCTCGGGTCACTCCTCGCGGCCTCGAAGGCGAGCGTCAGCTGTTCGAACGTGGCGTGTAAGATCTCGGGAATGTACGCGCCGCCGAAGCCTTGAAAATAGCCTCGTTCCGCGCGAATCGGCTCAGCCATGGTGTGGCTCCGTAGATAGGGTTTGAGAAAAGACGAGGTCGTCCGTACGGCAATACAATTCAGAGAAAATGGCGCGCTCGGCGCGTGGAAAAAACAGTGTGCGCTTGACGAGCAGCACCGCTTCGGTTGGCAAGGCCGCGAGCAGCTTGGAGATCGCCGACGGAGCCCGCGCGACGCGAAAGCTTTGCTCAGCGTGCGTGGGGCTCAAGTAGTAGCGCTCTTGCACGATTTGAGCGAGTGACACCCCCGCCAGCGGCACGCTCGGCAAGTCGGGGAAGACCAGCGGATCGAGAAACAGGTCCTCGCATAGTACTGGCCGCCCTTTGACGCTGCTCAGCCGTTGAAAGTGGTATGCTTCGCGCCCGGAAAACGGGTTCTCTGCGTCAAGAGCCACGCGCCGCTTGCTGACCCGACGCACGAGCTTGCTCTCGATCTCGACGCCGCCTTTTTGAAAGCTCGAGAGCGTGCCCGCCAGCGAAAACAGGTCGACGCGCTGCTCGGCCTTTCGCACGTACGTGCCTGAACCGCGCCGACGCTCGATCAGGCCACGCTGGACCAAGAGCTCGGTTGCTTGGCGCACGGTGGGGCGACCAATGCCGTGCTCGCGCGACAGTTCCGGCTCGGACGGCAGACGCGCTCCAATCGATAGCTCGCCGCTCGAGATGCGCCCACTGAGCAGCGTTGCCAGCTGGTGGTAGAGGGGCAGGGGCGAGGCCGGATTAAGCACGACTTCACCCGAACCTGCGCCCAACTGGTCAAGTTGTCAAGACAACTTGGGCGTTCACGCGAACCCCTGGTCTCGAGTCTTGTGTAAGAAGCGCCAGACCAGCGAGATCGCCGCTGCGGCCAAGCCGGCCGCGAGCCCCACCCACAGCCCACGCGGCCCGAGGCGAGTGTGGAATGCCAGCCAATAGCCGAGCGGTAGCGCGAGCAGCCAGTAAGCGGCAAAGGTGAGCGCGGCGGGCACACGCACGTCGGTGAGGCCTCGCAACGCTCCGACGCCGATCACTTGCGCCCCATCGAAGACTTGGAAGACGGCCGCTACCAGCAAAAGCTGAGCGGCGAGGGTGGACACATCCCGCACTGGCGTAAACGTGCGCGTGATCAAGCCCCCCGCGAACAGGTAGAGTGCGGCAAAGGTCAGCATGGCGACGAGCCCGGCCAAGAGCGCGCCCAAACCGATGGCTCGCGCCGCAGCCGTTCGACCCTCACCGTGGACGCGACTAATGCGGAGACTTACCGCAAGTGAGAGTCCGAGCGGCACCATGAAGGTCAACGCCGCGAAGCTCAGCGCAAGCTGGTGTGCGGCCAGCGGCACGGCACCGAGCCAGCCCATCATCAGCGCCGTCGCGCCGAACGCCCCAGTCTCGAAGAGCAGCATCACGCCGGCCGGCACGCCCAAGCGCAAGAGCCCGGCGAAGCGCGCGCGTTCCCAGCCGGACCAGGACACGAGGCGCAGGTTGGCAAAATGGCGCGAAAAACCCAGCCAAGTCCCGATCGCGATCACCGCGAACCCGCGCGCCAGCAGCGTGGCGCAACCGGAACCGAACAGACCGAGCGCCGGAAAGCCCAGGTGTCCGAACACGAGCACCCAGTTGCAGAAGGCATTCAAGCCCACATCGACAACGATGATGATCATTGGTCCCCAAGCACGGCCGACCGACTCGGCGAATTGTCGTTGCACTTGGAAGGTCAACGCCGGGACGAGCGACGCCGAAATCAACAGGAAGAATGGACGCACGATGCCCATGACCTCGGGCGGCTGACCGAGGCGGTCGAATTGTGTCGAGGCGAGCGCGAGTATTCCGAAGGCGCTGAGCGCCACCACGAGCGAAAGCGCACGACCGTGACGGAGCCACGAGGCACAGCCCGCCTCGTTTCCTGCGCCGTGATCTCGAGAGGCAAATACTCCCGGCCCCGACAGCAAGCCGACGCCCACCACATAGAACACACCGCATAGGCCCTGGGTGAAAGCTGCCGCTGCGAGCGGGACTGCACCCAAACGGGCGACGAACGCCGTGTCCGTGAATCCGATCAGCATCTGGCTGACCTGCCCGACCGTGATCGGCAACGCCAACGCCAGCGTTGGGCCGAGCTCGCGTCGAATGGCAGAGGTGGGGAACACCGGGCGTTTATGCCAGATTGCCGCGCCGAATGCCCCTTCGCCTTCGGCTCCCCTCGAGCCAACGAGCCTCCTGTGCTCGACGCCCAAATAAGGGGCGCACGTGAGACCCACAGCTAGGAGCTTCCCCGGCCTTCCCGCTCAGATCCCGGCACCGTCGTCGAAGAGCTCGTGTCTTAGTTGAGCCTGCGTCACATGGCTTCCCGGTCCCACGCTATGAGTCAGCCAAACGTTTCCGCCGACAGTCGAGCCGCGTCCGATCGTGATGCGACCGAGCACAGTAGCGCCTGCGTAAATCACGACGTCGTCCTCGACGATTGGGTGGCGCGGCGCGCCTTTGAGCAGGTTACCGCGATCGTCAGTCGGGAAGGTTTTCGCGCCGAGGGTGACCCCTTGGTAGAGCCGGACATGCTCGCCGATGACACAGGTCTCGCCGATCACGACACCGGTCCCATGGTCAATGAAGAAGCGGGCCCCGATGGTCGCGCCTGGGTGGATATCGATGCCCGTCGTCTCGTGAGCCAGCTCTGAAATCACTCGCGGTATGAGCGGGACGCCCAGCGTATGCAACTCGTGCGCGATGCGATGGTAGCTGATGGCCGTCATGCCTACGTAGGAGAACATGGTC
>Ga0302323_100000466_pt1 | contig 32287 bp, 28 predicted proteins | sample Fen_T0_3_FD_201950 | JGI IMG/M metagenome (GOLD analysis project Ga0302323, IMG submission 201950) | Peat permafrost microbial communities from Stordalen Mire near Abisko, Sweden - Fen_T0_3 | ecosystem: Environmental > Terrestrial > Soil > Wetlands > Permafrost | place: Sweden: Abisko...
GATTCTGGGGTGACCTGCTCGCGCTCGAGCGCCGCTTCGACACCGATGCCAACGCGTTTCCGTCATTTCACGTCGTATGGGCCCTGATCGCGGCGCGAATGTTGGGCGAGCGTTGGCCGCGCAGACGTTTGGTCGCGTGGCTCTGGGCTCTGCTCGTGGCAGCGAGTTGCGTGGCTACCGGCATGCATTCCGTGTTGGATGTCCTGGCCGGCGTGGCCGTGGGGGCGGTCGTCGTGCGGCTGGATGTCGTGTGGCGTTCGATGCGGCGAGCCGCCGAATGGCTTGCCAATTCTTGGCGAGCAGCGCGATTTGGTCGGGTTCGGGTCATCAACCATGGGGCTTACGCCGGAATAGGCACGTTCGCTGCCGTCGCCCTGGTCGAGGTGTTGTTGGGGCCGGCCCTCGCTGTGCAGGTGGCCATTCTCTCCGGCTTTGGCTTGGTCTTCGCGGGCGCCTGGGCGCAGGTCATCGAGGGTTCTCCGCGACTATCGCGACCTTACGGATTTTACGGTGGCGTCCTTGGGCTTTGCCTCGGCGCCATGCTGATGCACTGCCTTGGCAGCGACGGCTTCAGCCTGCTCGCTGCTTACGCGGTGAGCGGTCCGTTCGTGCAATCGTTCGGCAGATTGCGTTGCCTAGTCCAAGGCTGCTGCCACGGCGCGCCTGCGCCACCCGAAGTCGGAATTCGCTATTATCACCCGATGTCGCGGGTGTGTCGGCTGACACCGTACCGAGCGGTGCCGCTGCACCCGACCCAGCTCTACTCAGTGCTCTGGAACGTGCCCGTGGCGTTGGTCATTTCGCGGCTGTGGGTGCTCCACTGCTCCGCACCCTTCATTTGCGGTATTTATCTGATCCTCACCGGCCTCGGTCGATTCGTCGAGGAGTCGTATCGCGGCGAACCACAGACGCCGGTGTACGCGGGGCTCAGGCTCTATCAATGGGTCGCGACGGCAACGGTCTTGATTGGTGGCGCATTGACCACGCTCGAAGGTCCAACTTGGGGTGCTGCGCCCGTCTTCCACGCACGCGGCATCCTGCTTGCCGCGCTCGTCGGGCTGATCGTAGCTGCGGCACTGGGCGTCGACCTGCCGGATTCCAAAAGCCGTTTCTCTCGCTTGGCCTGATGCGGCCTGGAGCGCCCAGTGCACGGGCAATCCGACACCCAGTATCAGCCTATGCCTTTCGCGCTCAGCGCATTGATGCTGGTTTTCGCGGCCATTGCTTCTGCTTCCAGGCGTTTACAGGTCGCGGGAGTCGGGGCCTCCGCGGCGCAGTGGGTCCGGCGCGCGGGCGTGCGCGGCGCACGAGCTTGCCCACCGCGCTCGGAGGCATTTCCCACAGCGAGCGGAGCGCGACGCCTTCAGTCGGATCGCAGTCCTCGAATCGGTTGCCGGGAACGCGCTTGCCAACTCTTCGAGTTGATCGGCCTGCCAGTCCAATCCTCGATAGATCTCTAGCTGGCGTTCTCAGCGGCCGAGTTACGCGCGGTCGAACCCGGCTCACCCCTCGGTGTAGCGAAGCGTGTCGGCCGGCGGCGCACTTGGCGGCCTCCCCTTCAGGGCGCCGAGCCCGGCCGCCGAAGGCTGGGGCGCGCTCGGCCGTGTTCGGTGACCATCAACAAACGATCGCGGGCTGGGCTGCCCGCGGCGCTCAGGAGCTCGGTCAGCGCGCCGGGCTGAGGATCAACGCGCCCAGCGGCGGGATGCGCAGGCGGATCGAGTAGGGACGGCCGTGCAGCGGGGTGGGGTCGGCTTCGACCACGGTCGTGGTTTGGAACTCACTGCCGCCGAAGCGAAGGTCATCGCTCGACAGACGTTCGACGTAGCGACCGGCGATTGGAACGCCGATTCGGTACTCGTCCCGAGGCACAGGCGTGAAGTTGAGCACCACAATCACGAAATCCGTGCCGTCGCGGCGCAGGTAGCTGAGGATCGTGTTGTCCTTGTCGTTGCACTCGATCCACTCGAAGCTCTCCGGCCCCGGATCGCCACGCCACAGCGCATTCGACTCTTTGTATAGCTTGCCCAGCTCGGCGATGTACTCCTGCAGGCCCTTGCGCTGCGGATGCTCGGCGATGTGCCAATCCAGGCTGGTCTCGACGTTCCACTCGTTGTGTTGAGCGAACTCCGTGCCCATGAACATCAGCTGCTTGCCAGGGCGCGTGAACTGGTAGGCCAAGAGCAAGCGAACATTTGCCAGCTTTTGCCAGAAATCACCGGGCATCTTCTCGACCAACGAGCCTTTGCCGTGGACCACTTCATCGTGGGAGATGGAGTTGATGAAACGCTCGGTGTACTCGTAGAGCATCGAGAAGGTGAGCTGATCGAGGTGGTACTTGCGGTGGATCGGCTCCTTCGTGAAGAAGCCGAGCGTGTCGTGCATCCAGCCCATGTTCCACTTGAAGTCGAAGCCCAGACCGCCCTCGGACGGCGGCTTCGAAACGCCACCCCAGGCGGTGGACTCCTCAGCCACCGTGAACGCGCCGGGACACTCCTCGTGGATGATCGCGTTGACGCTGCGCAAGAACTCGATCGCCTCGATGTTCTCACGGCCGCCGTACGGGTTTGGCAGCCATTCGCCCTCTTTGCGGCTGTAATCCAAATACAGCATGGAGGCCACCGCATCCACGCGCAGTCCATCGACGTGGAACTCTTGCAGCCAGTACAGCGCATTGGCGGTGAGAAAGTTCCTCACCTCACTGCGGCCGAAGTTGAAAATCAGCGTGCCCCAGTCGGGGTGCTCGCCGCGGCGGGCGTCTTCGTGCTCGTACAGCGCGGTGCCGTCGAAGCGACGCAGAGAAAAATCATCCTTCGGGAAGTGCGCGGGCACCCAATCGATCAGCACGCCGATGCCTTGCTGGTGACAGTAGTCGACGAACCAACGAAAATCATCGGGCGAGCCGTAGCGCGAGGTGGGCGCGAAGTAGCCCGTGACTTGGTAACCCCAAGACGGATAGAACGCGTGCTCGGCGACCGGCATCAACTCCACATGGGTGAAGCCGAGGCGCTTGGCGTGCTCGCACAAACGCACCGCGAGCTCCCGGTACGAGAGCCAACGATTGCCCTCTTCGGGAACCCGTGCCCAGGAGCCGGGATGCACTTCGTAGATGTTCAACGGCTCGCGCGCGATGTCGCTCTTGGCGCGGTTCTTGAGCCACGCTTCGTCGTGCCAGGTGTAGTTCGAGCGAGCCACGCGCGAGGCGGTGAGCGGCGGCGCCTCCATCTCGTTGGCCCAAGGATCGGTCTTGATTCGTAGCAAGCCTTCCTTGGTTTTGAGTTCGAACTTGTACAGCGTGCCGACTCCGATGCCCGGCACGAACAGTTCCCAAACGCCGGTTGGACCGAGTGAACGCATCGGCAAAAGCCGCCCGTCCCAGTTGTTGAACTCACCGACCACGCTGACGCGATGCGCGTTCGGAGCCCACACCGCGAACGCGGTACCGGAGATGCCATCGAGTACCCGCACGTGTGAGCCGAGCACTGTCCACAGCTTGCGGTGCGTCCCCTCACCGATCAGGTGCAGATCGAGCTCGCCCAGGCTGGGTAGGAAGCGATACGGATCTTCACGTTCCCAGGTCGAACCGTTGCCGAAGCCAAAACGGAGCCGGTAGGCCACCGGGCTCTTGGCGTCGACCAAGAACACAGCGAACACCCCACCACCGAGCGCCAACATCGGTCGTGCTTCTGCGCCTAGGAGCAGGGTGCAGGAGATGGCATCCGGATGGAACGAGCGGACCACGATGCCGCTCTGCTCCGCGAACACCGCTGGGTGCGCACCAAGCACCGCGTGCGGACTGTGTGAAGCGTCGTCACGCAAGGCCCTGAGCAGTGCCGGATCACCCATCAAGGCAGCGGCCGAAGGATCGGAGGCAGAAGGCGGCAGGGAGGGGAAGTTCATCAGGCTACCACGTAGCAAAGCAGTACCAGCGAGTGGGGCGCAACATTGATACCACCACCCTTCGGAACACGGTGGGTTTGTTGAGCGGTGTTGATGACTTCTTGCCAGTGACCGCTGACCGAAGCCTGGCCGGGCACGGGGGGCATCGTGAATTGGCGCGCGCGATTGCTGGCGTTCAAGAGCAAGAGCAGCGTTTGGCCGCGATTGGGGCGCCCGCGCTCGTCGACGTCGTCCGAGGCATCTCCGGGGATCAACATGCCGAGCAAGTGATTGCGCCCGTTGCCCCAATCGTCGATAGACATTTCCGTCCCATCGGAACGCAGCCAAGTCACGTCTTTGAAGCCTTTGTCGCTCACCGGATCGCCGGCGAAGAAACGGTGCCGTCGGAAGACCGGGTTCGACTTGGTGATGCGCAGGACTTCGCGGGTGAAATTCAGCAGATCGAGCGCACGCTCGTCCAAATCCCAGTTGATCCAGGTCAGATGGTTGTCTTGGCAGTACGCGTTATTGTTGCCATTTTGCGTGCGACCGAATTCGTCACCGTGCGAGATCATCGGCACGCCTTGAGAAAAGGCCAGCGTAGCCAGCAGGTTTTTCTTCATGCGATCGCGGAGCCGGATGACCTGCGAAGCTTTGGTCTCGCCTTCGGCGCCCCAATTCCGACTCCAGTTGTCATTGGCGCCGTCGCGGTTGTCTTCGGCGTTGGCTTCGTTGTGCTTCTGTTCGTAACTGACCAGATCGTGCAGCGAGTAGCCATCGTGACAGGTGACGAAGTTGATGCTCGCATACGGCCCGCGGTCGCTGCCCTGAAAGATGTCACTCGAGCCGGACAGGCGCGAGGCCAGCTCCGGCACTTGGCCTTCGTCACCGCGCCAAAACCGCCGAATGCAGTCACGATAACGGCCGTTCCATTCCGCCCAGCCCGGCGGGAACGCGCCCAACCGATAACCGCCGGGACCGACGTCCCAGGGCTCGGCGATCAGCTTCACGCGACTCAGCGTCGGATCTTGCTGCACCATGGCCAAGAAGCGTGAGAAACCGTCGAACTCGAAGGGGTCGCGCGCCAAGGTCGGAGCAAGGTCGAAACGAAAGCCGTCGACATGCATTTCGTCGACCCAATAGCGCAGGCTGTCCAAGATCAACTGCAGCGAGCGCGGGTGCAGCACGTTGATGCTGTTGCCGCAGCCCGTGAAATCCATATGGTGCCGCGCTTCGTGCGGGATCAAGCGGTAGTACGCCGGATTGTCGAAGCCGCGGAACGAGACCGTCGGGCCCAGCTGATTGCCCTCGCCCGTATGGTTGTAAACGACGTCGAGGATGACCTCGATTCCGGCGCGGTGAAAGGCCTTCACCATGGTCTTGAACTCGAGCACTTGCTCGCCCATGAAGCCGGTCGCAAAAGCCGGATCTGGCGCGAAGAAACCAATCGTGTTGTAGCCCCAGTAATTGGTGAGGCCGAGCTCCTGCAGGCGGCGCTCGCTCATTGCTTGGTGGATCGGCAAGAGCTCGACCGCGGTGACACCCAGCGATCGCAGATGATCCAAGATTGGATCGGAGACCATGCCCAGGTACGTGCCGCGCAGGTTGCCGGGGATATCGGGGTGCAGCTTCGTCATGCCTCGCACGTGGCACTCGTAGATCAGCGTGCGGCTCCAGGGGATGTTCGGCGGGCGGTCATCACCCCAGGAGAACGCGGTCTCGATCACCAAGCTCTTGGGTACGACGGCCGCGCTATCGCGTTCGTCGAAGCTCAAATCGACGTTGGGATCACCGACGGTGTAACCGAAGCATTCGTCGGGCGCGTTGACCCGACCAGCAATCGCTTTCGCGTATGGGTCGATCAAGAGTTTGTTGGCGTTGAAACGACGGCCTTGCTCGGGAGCGTATGGGCCCTGCACGCGGTAGCCGTACAGCTGCCCGGGCCGCGCATCCGGCAAATAGACGTGCCAAACTCGGTTCGAGCGTTGCGTCAGTGGGATGCGTATCGACTCTCGGCTGGCCCCCGGTGAATCGAACAAGCACAGCTCGACGCCGGTGCTCTCGCCGGAAAAGACGGCGAAGTTGACGCCCTCACCGTCCCACGTGGCACCCAACGGGTGTGGAGAGCCTGGCCTTGTACGCATGGTTGAACGATGCTCCGTCAGACGAGTCGAGAAACCTTGAACACGTGTCCGACGCGTTCCACGGGATCGAGGCGCACGTAGTTGCGCGCGCCCCGCCAAGTGTAACGTGCGCCGGTCAGCAGATCGGACATCTCGTACGCCTCGTCCGGAGCGATGCCGAGCTCGCCGATCGGTACTTCGACCGTCGTCTCGTGCATGGCGTGCGGGTCGAGGTTTACGACGACGATCAGGTCGTTGCCCGGCGCTGACTTCTTGTAGGCCAAGATCGCGTCGTAGTCCGTCTTGAGAAAGCTCAAATTCGTCAGCTCGTGTAGGGCCGGCTGTTCGCGGCGAATGCGATTGAGCTTGGAGATATCCTGTTTGATGTTTCCGGGAGCGTTCCAATCGCGCACTCGGATCTGGTATTTTTCCGAGTCCAAATATTCTTCGCTGCCGTGGTGGACGGGCAGGTTTTCGCACAGCTCGTACCCGCTGTAGATGCCGTACGTGGGGGAAAGGGTTGCGGCGAGCAGTAACCGCAGCCGAAACGCCGGCCGTCCGCCCGTTTGCAGGAATTCGTGCAAAATGTCGGGGGTATTCGCGAAGAAGTTGGGCCGGTAATAGTCGGCCATCTCGGTCCGGGTCAGCTCGGTCAGGTAGTCCCGGAGCTCCCAAGCCGTATTTTTCCAAGTGAAATAGGTGTAGCTCTGGGTGAAGCCGAGCTTGCCCAGGCTCTTCATCCGCTTCGGCCGGGTGAACGATTCCGATAGGAAAATCGTCTCCGGATGTACGGCCTGCACGTCACGGATCAGCCATTCCCAGAACGAGAGGGGCTTCGTGTGCGGATTGTCGACGCGAAAGATCTTAACTCCTCGGGCGATCCAGAAAAGCACCGCGTCGCGACAAGCGTTCCAAAGCCCTTGGCGATCCTTGCACCAAAAGTTGATCGGATAAATATCCTCGTACTTCTTGGGCGGATTTTCAGCGTAGCGGATACTGCCGTCGGGACGCACGAAGAACCACTCGGGGTGTTCCTTCACCCAGGGGTGATCGGGCGAGCATTGCAGCGCGAAATCGAGCGCGATTTCCAAACCGAAATCGCGCGCAGAGGCGACCAGCACCTCGAAATCGGCCAGCGTGCCGAGCTGGGGATGCACGGCGGTGTGCCCGCCTTCCTTGGCGCCGATCGCCCACGGGCTCCCAAGATCTCCCGGCACACAGGTCGGGTTGTTGTTCGGCCCCTTGCGATGCGTGGCGCCAATCGGGTGGATCGGCGGCAGGTAAATGACATCGAAGCCCAGCGCGGCGATCTCGGGCAGGCGGCGCGTGGTGTCGGCGAACGTGCCGTGCTTGCTCGGATCCTTGCCCTGCGAACGCGGAAATAGCTCATACCAGGCAGAAAAGACTGCCTCGGCGCGGTCGACATAAACTTCCAGCGGGCGCTCCAGGCGCGAGGCTTCGTCCGCAAACAACGGCGCTCGCACCAGCTCGGCCACGTCCTCCGCAAAGGCTACCTTGAGTCGCTCGTCGAGCGCCAACGTAGGGTTCGCGAGGCGCTTGGCGGCATCACCGATCAAGACCTTGGCGGCACCGGTCAGCTTTTCCGTCATGCGCCCGAGAATGCCCGCGCCCTCCAAGAGCTCAGGCCGCACGTCTTGCCCGGCGTTCAAGCGCTTGCCCAAATCGGAGCGCCAGGTCCCGAAGCGGTCGGGCCAAGCCTCGATGTCGTATTGCCAGAGGCCAATCTGATCGGCCTTGAACGAGCCGTGCCAGCGATCCGGATCGAAACGATAGGTGAAAGGCGCGACGCGGGACGAGGCTTCACCTGGCCGGCGATAAAGCAAGCGGGCAGCGATTAGATCGTGGCCGTCTTTGAAGATATCGGCGCTCACATCGATCACGTTGCCGATCACGCGCTTGATTGGATATCGGCCGCCATCGAGCTTGGGACTGACGTTTTCGATGACGAGTTGAGGTGCGCTGGCGATGGTAAGAGGCATCTTGCGGGTTGGGGTTTTAGCTTAGTTTTGTGTCTCACTGGAGGCTTTTAACCGGGCAGGATCTGGCGCGGACCGCTTGCTTGCGGCAGTTCGGGAGCGCACTCTGAAGAATGCAGACTCGCGAGCAGCCGGCGCCGTTTCCACACACGCTCCTACTCGCCAATTTCTACGGCGGGAACCAGCGGCCGAGCAGAGGCGAGCTATACGAACGGCGCAACCCGGCTGACCAGCGAGACCTGGTAAGCCTGGCGCCCCAGAGCTCGGCCGAAGAGGTTCGCGCGGCCTGCGCCGCCGCGCGTGACGCCGCGAAGGCCTGGTCGCAGACGCCCGCGCCGCAACGCGCCGAGGTGCTCGGACGGCTCGTGTTTCTGCTCACGCAGGACAAGGAGTCTCTAGCGCGTTTCGTCGCGCGCGAGGTCGGCAAGCCGCTGCGCGAAGCGCGCGGCAGCGTCCAAGAAGCCATCGACACCGCGGTGTTCTTCCAGAGTGAGGGCCGGCGCTTGTACGGACAGACCGTGCCCAGCGAGCTGCCCGAGAAGGAGTTATTCACGTACCGCCGGCCGCTGGGCGTCGTAGGCGTGATCACCGCTGGCAATTTTCCACTCGCGGTGCCCTCTTGGAAGATCATCCCCGCGTTGCTCTGCGGCAACTCGGTCGTCTGGAAGCCTTCCGATGATGCGCCTGGCACGGCGGCACTGTTTTTCCGCGCCTGGCAACGGGCCGGGCTGCCGCCCGGCGTGCTCAGCATCGTGCACGGCGGGGGCAAGGACCAGGCTGGGCAATTTTTGATCGATCAGGTCGATGCCGGAGCCATCAACAAGATCTCGTTCACTGGCTCGACCAGCGTGGGCCGGCAGATCGGCGAGGTGTGCGGGCGAAATCTGCAGCAGCCTTCGCTGGAGCTTGGCGGGAAAAATCCGCTCGTGATCTTGGCGGATGCGGATTTGGACTTGGCGGTCGATGGCGCACTCTGGGCCGCCTTCGGCACCGCCGGGCAGCGTTGCACCAGTGCGGGCAACATCATCGTCGACCGGCGCGCGTTGCCCGCGGTAAGGGACAAGCTGCTGCGCCGCGCGCGCAGTCTGCGCATCGGCGACCCATCCAACCCAGAGGTCGACTATGGGCCGTTGATCAACGAGCGTTTCATGGCTGCCTTCACCCGCCAGCGCGAAACTGGCATCGAGGAGGGCGCGGACCTTTTGCTCGACGGTCGCCGAATTTTGCCCGGTGATCAGCCCGAAGGTTTCACGGGTGACGCGACACACGGACTCTACGCCACGCCGCGCATCTTCGACAAGGTGAAGATCGAGATGCGCGTCGCCCAAGAAGAGTGCTTCGGTCCGACCGTGAATTTGATCGAAGTCGACGGCATGGACGAAGCGATGGCGGTCGCCAACGGCACGCCCTACGGACTGTCCAGTGCGATCTACACGCGCGATGCGCGCTCCATGCTCCGCTTCAAAGAAGAGATCACGGCGGGCATGACCAGCATCAATAATTCGACGACTGGCGCGGAAGCGCACTTGCCCTTCGGTGGTAACGGCTGGTCCGGCAATGGCACGCGTGAGAGCGGCATTTGGGTGCTGGATGCGTACACGCGCTGGCAAGCCGTGAATGTGGACTTGTCGGGCAAATTGCAGAAGGCGCAGATCGACATCGCGCAAAACGCGCTGCCCCTCAGTGAAGATCTGGAGGCGATTTTGCCGGCGCAGCGCTGAGCTACTTGCCCGCGTCGTGCGCGTCGTCCGTGTGCACCCGACGGGGCTCGTCATCCGGGATCGCCCAGGCAGGCTTTACCCAGCCGGCATCCGGGGCCGCGCTCACTGGCGCTACTGCCGAGGCAGCGGGTACAGGCTTGCTTACGGGCGCTGCCGCCGGCGCGACGTCGTCAGCGACGGCGTGTGCGGACGGAGCGGCCTTGACGGGAACGCTGACGGCGGCACTGGGCTCTTCATGGGTGGACGCGGCGTGCTCGGGCGGCTTGGCGTGTGCACGCGGCGCTGCTGAGTCGTGCGCGGGAGGAACGGCACTGGGCAACGGGCGCAAGCCCGGGTCGCGCTTCATGAATACCCAACCGGCAGCCAAACCGATCGCCAGGGCGATCCCGGCCACTGAGAACACCAGCCCGGCGCCCGAGCGCCGCCGTGGCGGCTCGGAAGCCGCGCTGGCCAGCAGCTGAGCGATCACTTCACTTTCCGCCCGACGGCTAATCGGCGCGCCGCCGCGCGAGGACATCGGATCGCTGCGCGAGGACGGCGGAGCGCCACGCGACGACGTTGGGCCGTCGTTGGCCAGCAAGGTGGCCGCGCCTGCATCCGCGAGCAGGCTGCCGCTCAGCCGGATCTGCGAGTTCGATTCTTGCGCAGACGCTCGCGGATCGGTACCCGAGACATCCAGGCGCGTGCGCGCTTGCGAGTTCGGTGTGAGCTCGTTCGCGGCGATCAGCTCCGATGACGTCCACTGCACGTCCCGCGCGTCACCGCCTAACACCTCGCGCAGAGCGTCGGTGAGCTCACGCGCGGACTGAAAGCGCGCCTCGGGATCGCGCGCCACCGCGCGTGCAAACCAGGCGTCGAAGCCGACCGGCACCGAGCTCGATTCGGATGGGACGGGGATATCCCGAATGCAGATCTGCAGCACGAGATCGCCCAAACCATCGCTATAGAACGGCCGCTTACCGGTCAAGCACTCGAAGGCGATCACGCCCAGAGACCACAAGTCCGAACGGTGATCGACGGTCTTGTTGCCCTGGGCTTGCTCGGGGCTCATGTAGTACGGCGTGCCGAGAATCGAACCGGTGCGCGTGCGGGTGCCGTGTTCGCCGAGCGCAGCGACCGAGACCTTGGCCACGCCGAAATCAAGCACCTTGGCGATCTCTTCGTCTTCGTTGCGGATCAGAAAGACGTTTTCGGGTTTCAGATCGCGATGCACGATGTCCGCTTCGTGCGCGCGAGCCATGGCCCGACCAATGTGCGTGACGACGCGCGCAGTGTCTGCCGACCCCAGTCGCCCGAGCCGGCGCAGGCGCTGCGCCAGATTCTCGCCGTCGAGCAGCTCCATGACGATGAAGGGCAGCTTGTCGTCCACACCGTAATCGAGGATTTGCACGACGTGTGGACTGCGCAGCGTGGCGGCCGACTGCGCCTCGCGCATGAAACGCCCGAGCGTTTCTTCATCGGGCACGTGCTCGCGGTCGATCAATTTGACCGCCACCGGCGCTGCCAGCACCAGGTGATACGCGCGCCAGATGGAGCCCATTCCGCCCGCGCCCAGCCGTTCGTCCAGCCGGTAGCGACCCACGAGCACGCGATCGCGAAGCAGGGCCGGGTCAACCATGTAGGAGCATCCGGACCATAGCGCTTGCTGGCAATGGGCGCACCACTTTCGCCACTTTCGGCGTAGTTGGCGGGCTCCGCCGAGCTCGACGGAGCACAATCAAAGTATGCGTGGGACGGGACGCTTTTGCTGGGAATAGGGAAGAATGAACTCACTCTCGAAAAACGGTTTCTCGAGCGCGGTCCGGCCGGCCTAATCGATCCCCACGCGCTGCTCCGGGCGCGGGCGCGCCGCCGAAGGCTGGGATGGCCCGCGCCGGGACGCTTGACCATCAAAAAACCGGCGGGGTCGAGACGGAGCAGCGCTCGCAAGCTTCGACTAAGATCGGCAGGCATGGAAACCTTGGTAGTCGAGGCGAAAGAAATCGCGAATCTTGCAGCGCAACGCATCGCCGAAGCGCTCAAAGCAGCCATCACCGCAAACGGAGCCGCATCGCTCGCGCTTGCAGGTGGCACCACGCCGCGCGCCGCGTACGAAGCGCTAGCAAGAATTCCCGGAATAGATTGGTCCAAGGTGAGCGTTTATTTCGGCGACGAGCGCGCCGTTCCTCCCACCCACCCCGACAGCAATTTCTTCATGGCCCAAGCCGCATTGTTCGACCGGGTGCCATTGCCCGCGGCCAACATTCATCGCATCTTGGCTGAAGATCCCGATCAAGATGCCGCCGCGCGCGCTTACGAAGCGCTGCTCCCCGCGCGCATTTCGGTGATGGTTCTCGGCATCGGTGAGGACGGACACACGGCCTCGCTGTTCCCCGGCAGCCCTGCGTTGAACGAACGCACGCGCCGCGTGCTGCCAGTGATCGGACCCAAGCCGCCACCCCAGCGTCTGAGCATCACGCCGCCCGTGATCGAGTCGGCCGAGTTCTGCATCGTGATCGCGAACGGCGCGGGCAAAGCCGAGCCGGTGCGTCGCGCTCTGAAAGATCCACTCGACATTCAGACTACGCCATCAGGCCTCGCGCGTCATGGCTTGTGGCTCTTGGATCACGCTGCCGCCGCTTTGCTCGACTGACTTCTTGCTGGCTGAGCGCCCCCGTTTCGGCCCTAAGCGTCGAAATTTCTGGAAAGACGCAACACCGCATCCGGCGTGGCCGCACCGTCGAGTAAGAGCTCGAGCTTTCGCAAAGGTACCGCGAGCTCGGTCAGTCGAGTCAGTGACTCGTTTTGGATGCGCTGACGCACCGCGCGGCGCACACCACAGCTCAACACGGCGCGTCCCGGCGTGCTGCCGTCGAGCGCGCCGAGCTGCTCGAGAGCGCTGGCGTCTGCCGCGGAAAAAAGCGGCGGAAGCAGCGAATTGACCACGATTTCACAGATCGGCAAGGTGAGTTCGCGGCGCAGCGCCGCGCACAGCTCGAGTGACTCGTTGGTCGGCATCTCTTCGGGCAAGGTCACGACCACGACGCCGCTGCGCGCCGGATCGCGGAACATTTCCCAAGCGCGTTCCGCATCGCTACGAAGTACACCCGGCGGCGCGATCTCCACGATCACTTTGGGCACGCGCAGCATGTCGAGCCCGTGACCCGTGGCTGGCGCGTCGAACAGGACCACGTCGAAGCGAGGTCGGCCGTTTTCCACTTCGGTCGCGTGAAACCAGGCTTTGCCGAGCAATGACCATTCTTTCATACCCGGTGTGCCGTTCAAAAAGCCGGCCACGTATTTGCTGTCGAAGATCGCGTCGACCAGAATGCGATTTTTCAGCTTCATCGTGCCGTACTCGCGCAGCGCGACTTCAGAGACGAGCTGCACGCCCCAAATATTGGGCGCAAGCTCGCTGATGGTCGAGCGCAGCGGCGCGGCGCCGAGCAGGGTCCCTAGCCGCTCCTTGGCGCCGCAGGCCGTGACCAATACTCTGAGGCCGCGGCTGGAGAGCGAGCGCGCCAGCGCGGCGGTCACGGTCGTCTTGCCGACGCCGCCCTTACCGGTGATGAACAGAAAACGCCGGGGCGCGAAGGCGGGCATCGAATGGTCCGCGGTTTTGTCCCGCCCCCGAGCCGCCGTCAAATTCCAACTGCGCCGCGCGCTAGTCGGGCATGTTTGGGGCGTGCTACTGGTTTGCCCCCTCGGAGGTTTCATGCGCTCGTGTACTGCTCGGTTGACACTCGCTTTGGCATTGGCAACCTCGGCGTGGGGCTGCAGATCACCAGCCAAACCCGAGCCGCCTGCGCCCGGGGACAGCGCCAGCGCTACGCCGATCGCGAGCGCGTCCAGCACTCCGGTCGCGCCCATTCAGCCGGACAACGTGCTGCTGCCCGAGGGGCCCGTGCTCGCCATTCAAGCCGGCCAAGGCGTGGGCCCGATCAGGATCGGCGCCACGGTCGCCACCATCGAGCGCTTGATGGAAGCGCCCTGTGACGTGAAGACCGCCAGCGTGTGCCGCTACATCCTGCGCGCAGTGGAGTTCGATCTGGACAAGAACGGCGTCACCCAGCGCATCGTCGTGCACCGCCGCGATCGCCCTGCCGGCCCAGATGCCAAGGGCGAGCCAAGAGTGTACGGCTTCTTCAACGGCGGGATCCCGCCGGGAGTCGCCCTAGGCATGGTCCCCAAAGCGGTCTTGGAGATTCTCGGGCCGCCCACGAGCTCCGAACGCGTCACCGCCGCCAACGACTTCGACACCCTGGACCGCGACACCTACCCGGGCGGCATGGTGCTCGAATACGACGAATACAAGAAGAGCGGCAAGGTGATGCTCGGCGGGGTGATCATCACCAAACCCAAGCAATGAGGCTCGAGCTGCTCGCCCGACTCAGCTCTGCGATCTCTGCTGGCTGAAGAGCGCGTTCAACTCTTGTCCCGACGCCGCAGCGGCGAACTCATCGAAGCGCCCTTCGGCCAGTGACTGTGCGGCGCGGAGCAAGCCGCCCCAGGCTGCGCGAGCCAGCGCGCCGCCGACACTCACGCGCCGTACCCCGAGCGCACCGAGATCATCCAGCGTCAGGTCGCTCGCCCAACCGATCAGCACGTTCACGGGTTTTGGAGCCACTGCCTCGACCACTGCCGCGATTTCCTCCCGCGTGCGAATCCCTGGCGCGTAAAGGCAATCCGCGCCTGCTTCCGCGTAGGCTTTCAGCCGGAGAATCGTGTCTGCCAGGTCCGGCCGTCCGGTGATGAAATTCTCCGCCCGGCCAACGAGCATCGTCTCACCGCCGGTCCGATCGATCGCAGCGCGGGCTGCGCGTAACCGCTGGACCGCGGTCTCGAGATCGAAAATCGGGTTCGAAGCGTCATCGCTGCGGTCCTCGATCGAAAGCCCAGCAACTCCGGTCTCGACCGCCAGCTGCACGCTCTCGGCCACGCCCGCTGGGTCCCGCCCAAATCCACTTTCGAAGTCGGCATTGACCGGCAGCGCCGTTGCCCGAACCAACTCTTTCAGGTGAGCCAAAACTTGCTCGCGCGTCAGCGCGCCATCCGCATGACCTCGAGACCAGGCGAAGCCGGCACTGCTCGTGGCCAAAGCCTTGAAGCCGAGGCTCTGCAAGAAGAGTGCGCTGCCCACGTCCCAGGGATTGGCTAAGATGAAACAGCCCGATTCGTGCAATTGCCTGAATGCTCGGCTTTTGGCAGAAGTTGAATTGGTCGTGCTGCGAGAGGTCACGGTGCTTTAGCCTGCACGAGGCGCGCGTCGCCGTCACCCTGTAGCCGCCTGTTCGCTAGCTCTTTCGCTACCAGCGGGACTCTTGGCTAGGTAGACTTGGTCTCATTCCTGGCGCACTCGCCGACGCTCTTGGATCATGTGCTGCGTGATCGCGCGTTGCGCCTCTGCGGACTCGATCAGCGTCCACACGTCGTGTTCTTTCTGCCCGCCGGCCGATTCGAGCAAGATGTCGGCGGCGCGTTCGGGGGAAATCGCGTCGAAGTGTCGACCGGGCAACTCCACCACCGCGGTCCGGGCGCGCAGGCCCTCCAGCGTACGCAGGATCTTGTTCAAGACCGTGCGAAATACCGGGTCATTGAACTCGGACTGCTTGCCGATGCCGAAGAGCAAAATCTTATCGAAGGGCAGCTTGGGTTTGCCCGGAAGGAGCAACACTTCACCGACCTTGCCGCTGGCGAACCCACCTTGAATCAAGCGTGAGATGCGACCCGCCAGACGAAAGTCCAGCAGTCCGGTGACGCCGTGCGGCGGCCGCTCGTCGACCGCGATCGTCGAAACGATGATCTCGGTTCCAAGCAAGTCGAGCTTGCGCAACTCGGGGGTCGAGAAGCGAAGGTCCAAGTCACCTCAGCTTGCGTCAGGCTTGGCAGGCGCACCAAGGAAGTCGGTCCGCCCGAGGTTTTCGGCGATGCGATCGAGCACGCCGTTGACGAACGCGCCGCTCTCTTCGGTGCCGAAGCGCTTGGCGACTTCGACCGCTTCGTCCAAGATCACCGCGCGCGGCACGTCCGTCCGGGCAATCAGCTCCCAGGCGCCCATGCGCAACACGTTACGGTCGACGCGCGTCATGCGCTCCAGCCGCCAATTTTGGCTGGCTTTCTTGATTTGGGCGTCCGTTTGCTCGAGGTCCTTCAGCACACCGCGCACGAGCGCGTCCGCATACGGACGGCCCTCGGCGTCTTCAGCCGGCAGCTCAGCCCAAAAATCGGCGATCGCGCGCTCGACTTCGGTGCCGCCGGCCTCGACCGCGAACAGCATCTGTAACGCGGCCTCTCGGGCCTGAGTACGTGCTCCCATCTTGAACTCGGGTCAGAACCCGGCTTGCTCCAGCGCCTGGCCCAGCGAGACCAACTCGATCGCAGCTAGGGCAGCGTCGAAGCCCTTGTTTCCTGCCTTCGTCCCGGCACGCTCGATGGCTTGCTCGATGGTGTCGGTAGTGAGCACCCCAAAGCTGACCGGCGTGCCCGAGGACAACGCGACCTGCGCCACGCCCTTCGAGACCTCGTTCGAGACATGATCGAAATGCGGCGTCGCGCCGCGGATCACCGCGCCCAGCGCGATCACCGCGTCCACCTTGTCACTGTTGGCGAGGCGGGCGCAGGCGAACGGGATTTCCCAGGCACCCGGCACGCGCACGACCGTGATCTTCGTCGGGTCGGCGCCGTGACGGCGTAGGGCATCGATCGCGCCCTCGACCAGGCGCTCGACGATGAAGCTGTTGAAACGAGCGGCAACGATTGCGAAACGCGTCCCTTCGGGGACGATCAGCGTGCCTTCCAGGGACTCGGGAGCATTCTCGACGTTGGGCATGAAATTCCTGAAGCGAGTAGCAGATTTCGTGTGGGGCGCGAATGCTAGCATCAGCATCGCGCTGCACGAGCCACCTATCCCGGACCCGGGCGCTGCATCGAAACCAACGGCACGCTCGCCACGAGCTCTAGGCCATAGCCCTGAATGCCGGCGATTTTCCGTGGATTGTTGGTCAGGAGACGAATCTGACAAAGGCCGAGCTCGCGCAAAACTTGCGCCCCCAGGCCGTACTCGCGGAGCGTACCGCCGTGGGGACGAGTTGCTGCCGCAGCAGCACCCGGCAGGGCGCTGACGCCCGGTGAGCTCTTGGGATCGTTGCGCCGTAGCAGGCGCTCGAGGTCGTCCCGTAAATCCCCCTGCGGCGGCAGATACACGATCACACCGCTGCCCTCTTGCTCGATCGCGTCGATCGCTTCATCCAAGTGCTTCGCTCCGTCACCGCTGGTAGAGGTGAAGACGTCGGCCAGGGTGGAGCCGGCGTGCATGCGGCACAAGGTCGCGCGGTCGCCATCGAGCTGCCCCTTCACCAAGGCCAAGAACTGACGTTTCTCCAGCACCGCCTCGAACACAATCGCCTGCCAAGACGTGCCGGTGCGATCGAGCACGATGTCGCCCACCGACAGCCGCGTCACCAAGTGCTCGGTTTGCAGGCGATAAGAAATCAAATCGGCGATTGTCAGGATGCGCAGTCCGTGACGCTTGGCAAACGTCTCGAGATCGCCCATGCGTGCCATCGTGCCATCGTCGTTGATGATCTCGCAGATCACGGCCGCTTCGTTCAGGCCGGCGAGCCGCGCTAGATCGACCGAGCCTTCGGTTTGACCGGCGCGCACGAGCACGCCGCCACGCCGCGCTTGCAGCGGCATCACGTGGCCCGGGACCACGATGTCGGTCGGCTCAGCGCGCGGGTTGCTCGCGACGCGAATCGTGTGCGCTCGATCTTGAGCACTGATGCCGGTGGTCACGCCCTCGCTGGCCTCGATGCTGACCGTGAAGGCCGTGCCCAGGCGCGGACCGCTCCGGCCCGGCGCGCTCATCAGCGGCAATTCCAAGCGCTCCACCTGTTCTTCGGTGAGCGTCAGGCAAATCAAGCCGCGGCCGTGCATGGCCATGAAATTGATCGCCTCGGGCGTGACGCGATCGGCGGCGAGCGTCAAATCGCCCTCGTTCTCGCGGTCCTCGTCGTCGACCAAGATCACCATCTTGCCCGCGCGAATGTCGTCCAACGCCGCGCGCACGCGCCCCAAGTGCTCGGGCGCAATGTCGAGCCCGCGGCTTTGACTGGTTGGCGTCGTGTGGCTTGTCTCGCTCTTCATGAATTTCCGGTGCCCTCGTAGCCCGCCTGGCGAAGCGCATCCTTGAGTCCGGCTTCGGTGTTGCCGGCGCTGACCTCGAGGAAACGCACCGCGTAGCGGGCCAAAGTATCCACTTCCAGATTGATCGCTGCGCCGGCCCTGAGCTCGCCCAGCGTGGTCACGGAAAGCGTGTGCGGGATCACCATCACCGAAAGCTGGTGGTCGGTGACGGTGTTCACGGTCAGGGACACGCCGTCGAGCGTGATCGAGCCCTTGGCGGCGATGAAGCGGGCGAGCTCACGCGGGAAGCCAACCGAGAGCCGCTGCGCTTCACCTGCGGGCGCGACGCGTAGCAGCTCCGCAACCGCGTCGACGTGACCACTCACCAGATGACCGCCCAGACGATCTCCGAGCTTGAGCGCGCGCTCGAGATTCACCGCCGCACCGATGGCCAGGCCGCCCAGCGTCGTCCTCTCCGCGGTCTCCAACGAGACGTCGGCTTCGAAGCCGTGGGCGTCCGAGCTGACCACTGTCAAACACGCGCCACTCACCGAAATCGACTCACCGAGCGCGAGCGCACCCAGGGCGCCCTCGACCGCCAGCCGGTAACCGGGGCCCCGGCGCGTACGCCGGGCGAGGTTACCCTTGAGCTCGACCAGACCGGTGAACATGATTTCGGGGTGGCATAGCACGAGAAAAGCCCGCACAGGCCGCGTTCGCCGCGCTCTGGCTTGCGCCTGCCGGCTCTGTCGGGGAAAACAGGTGCTGTGCTCAGCGGGTTTCAGAACGAATGCGGTCGCCAAGCGACACCCCCGCTGCGCTTTCGCGTGGCCGTCCTCGCCCTTTGCGTGTTCTTCGCGGCAGGTGCCTGCGGGCCCAGCGTGCAGTCGATTTACGAAGGCAACGTGCGCTTCGAGCATTGCTACCGCCTAGACTTGGAAGTCGACACAGCGCCTACACATCGCCGTGCTTGTTGGACCGAATGGCTCAGCCTGTACACCTACGGGCAACCGCGAGATCGCATCGAATACGCGCGCCGACGGGTGCACTCGTTCAGCACCGGTGATGCCGATCGGCCGACGCTCGACATTGGTGACGAAAAAAAGACCGAAGCGCGCCAGTTCTATTTAGTGGTGCCCGCGCCCACCAGCGTGCACGCCCCGCCGCCCCCGATCGCGACTCGCTGGTACGGAGACGCTGGCAGCTCGCCAACGGCGCCGACCACCCCGACCGCCCCGACCGCCCCAACCACTGAACAAGTGCAGTTGCCCCCAGCGCCCCAGGACAAGTGCAGCCTCGCTTGCCGCGAGTCGTTCGATAATTGCGAGGCTCGCTGCGATCGCGACGCGGGAAAGCCGGAACCCGGCTGCAAGCTCTGCGGTTCGGACTACAAGACCTGCATGAAGCGTTGCTTTCAGTAGTGTGACCGAAAGTTGACAGACGAAAGCGCCGGGTGCCGGGCACGAAAAGTCCAACCCGGTCAGAATGAAGCGCTCGGCGGCGCGGCTAGTGGGTCGCGAGCACGATTCCAAACCGCGATTAAGTTGACGCCCTGTACACGCCTCCGGTAACCAGTGTGGCAGCACGATGACGCGGCACCCAGCACTCAGCGCGCTTTCCCCGGCCTTGGCCACCCCCTTGCCGCGCGTGCTCCGTCCGCAGCGCGCAGTCCCTTCGGACGCCGTCCGCCCGACGCGCGCTGAAGTAAATCTTGCGCATTTGCGGCATAATTTACGGTTCGTGCAGCGCGCCGCGGGCGGCGCCGCCGTGTGGGCCGTGCTCAAGGCAGATGGCTATGGGCATGGCGCAAAGGCGGTCGCGCGCACCCTCGAACGCGCCGGCGCGAACGGCATCTGCGTCGCGCTCTTGGAAGAAGGCATCGAGCTGCGCGAAGCCGGCATCCAGGTTCCGATCCTGATCACCGGCGGCTACTACGGACGCGCCTGGGGTGAGTTGCTTCGTCATGATCTCACGCCCGTCGTGCACGACCCCGCCCAGCTCGAAGCGATCGCCGACGAAGTGAAGTTCGCCGGCTCGGAGCCGCACGCCATTCACGTCAAGATCGACACCGGGATGGCCCGCCTCGGTATCCTGCCGGCAGACGTGACCGCGATGGCCAAAGCGCTTCATCGCTTCCCCGAGGTCAGGCTAGAGGGCTTGATGACCCACTTCGCCTGCGCGGACTCCTCCGATCCGGAGTCAATCGATCACCAGCTCGATCTGTTCGAAGATGCCACGCTGGCGATGCGCAAAGAGGGCATCATCCCCGAGCTCCGTCATGCCGCCAACAGCGCCGCAATGCTCAAGAGCCCCCGCTCTTGTTACGACGTCGTGCGTCCTGGCATCGCCCTGTTCGGCGTCGAGCCCAGCGCTGGCCTGTGCCCCGAGCTCCGCCCGGTGATGCGCGTGCGTAGCGAAATCGCCGCGCTGCGCGATCTGCCCGCAGGCGCGCCGGTCGGCTACGGCGCAACCTTCGTCAGCACGCGCCCCAGCCGCATCGCGACCGTCCCGGTGGGCTACGCGGACGGCTTCTGCCGCGGCCTGTCCAATCGCGGCTCGCTGCTCGTCCGCGGCAAGCGCGCCCCCGTCGTCGGCACCGTCAGCATGGACATGACCATGCTCGACGTCACCGAAATCAGCGACGTCCGCGTCGGCGACGAATGCGTCGTACTCGGTGCCCAAAAAGGCCCCCTCGGCCAGGACGAAATCAAAGCCGCAGAAATCGCACGCACCCTGGGCACCATCCCCTGGGAAATCTTGACCGATATCTCGCGCCGCGTGCCCCGCTTTTACCGCGAGCCGTAGCCGCAGCTTCGCCAGCGCTGCCTGGGTGAGGCAACTCGTGACCCATGCGGCCATAGCCGCGCCCAACATCGGATCGCCCACCAGTAGGTCGACGATCGCGCGGCGTTGGAGTTCGTTCTCGTGATTTGGGTTGGGTTAGCGGGCGCGAGGCGCCGAGCGCGACGCGTAGCTCCGATTGCGGAAACCCTCAGCCGTGGCCTCCGTCGTGCCACAGAGGCCGCGGTGTTCGGCGTGACTCCGCGCAGCACCGCGTCACTTGCTCGATGGTCGTGTCTGGTGCACAGAGCTCCGAGCGCGCATGAGTATCGGGTCAAGGCTGGCGGGACAGCGCGCGTGCGGCGCGGTGATGGCTGCAAGCGTGACCCTTGGTTGTCCTCGAGGAGCGCACGCCGAAACGCCGCTCGAGCCGGTCGAGCTGAGCTATCTCGCGCCCGAGAGCTGCCCTTCGCGCGCAGAATTTTTGGCTGAAATTCAGCGCTCCACAGCGCGCATTCGTCTAGCAGAGGCCGGCACTGCGGCGCGGCATTTCGAGATCACCATCGAGCCCACGGGGCAAACTGGCCGCTTCTCGATCGACGGCGGCAGCCAGGGTGTGAGGGCCGTGCGCGGCGGGGACTGCGCGGAAGTGAGCCGTTTGCTCGCTTTTGCTACCGCTTTGGCCGCGGATCCGGACGCGCGGGCGACCGAAACGTCGAGCGCCGTCGCCGCATTTCCCATGATGACGGAAGCCAACGACGTCCCGCCGGGTGCACCCCAAACGCCCCCCGCGGCGACGGCTGACGCGAAGCCCGCCACGATCTTCCCCGCGTCGGTGCCGAGCGTACGCCCAGCGCAACGCTTGGTGTGGAGCGCGGCTGGCTTCGGGTTCGCCAAAAGCGCGAGCGCTCCCGGACTGACGTTGGGGGCCGGCGCGTTCGGCGAGGTCGTTCTCACTCAGGTCACGCTCAGGCCGACATTTCGGCTCGGCCTCGGCTACTCGGCGAAGGACGTGACCCAGGACCAGGGTCGGATCGAGTTGGCGACTGAATTTCTGACGTTGGAGGCATGTTCTGCATCGCTGCGACGAAGAAATCTGACCTTCTTGCCTTGTGTCCGCGGGCAGGGTGGGCGGCGCGTCGCCGCCGGTCATGATCTCCCCCACTCGCGCAGCGAAGGTCGGCCGTTCCTCGAGCTTGGGATAGCCGGCCACCTGCGGTGGCGGCTCGTCTCGTCACTTTTCCTGGAATTGGCCGGGGCAATGCTATTTCCGGTCATCCGCGACCAAGTGTTGATCTTACCCTCCGACACGGTTTACCAGGTTCCGCGGGTAGGCGGTCTCGGGGAGCTGGCCCTCGGATTCGAATTCGGTGATCAAAACCGAAAGTGAGGCCATCTAGCCGGGTGAGCCAGCGACTCGAAGCAATCACCGAAGCAAAGTCGGTTGCATTGCCGCGCCGCGACCGGCTCGAGCTGGCGATCTCGGCTCACTATGAGCTCGTGTGGCGCATGCTGCGCCGCTTGGGCGTGCTCGACGCGGCGGTAGAAGACGCGGCTCAACGAGTCATGATCGTGCTGGCCGCTCGGCTCGACGACGTGCGGCCTGGGGCGGAGCGCGCATTCATGGTGGCCACCGCCGTGCGCGTAGCCGCGGACTTCCGCAAGGTCAGAGCGCGCGCGCGTGAGCATCTCGACGCCGAGTTACTAGCAGCCATGCCGAGCCACGCACCGCTCGCCGACGAGCTTTTGGACCGCGCGCGCGCGCGAGTCTTGCTCGATGTCGTACTGAACCAAATGCCCGACGAGCTACGGACCATCTTCGTGTTGTTCGAGCTCGAAGAGCTGAAAATGGCGGCCATTGCCGAGCTCTTGAGCTTGGCTCCCGGTACCGTGGCCTCGCGCTTGCGCAGAGCTCGCGCCCAGTTCGAGCTCGCCGCCATCAAGCTTTCACAACCCAGGAACCCCCCATGAGCGATCCTCCTCGGCTCAAGACAGAGACCCACAGCGCTTTCGCTCGAGCGTTGCTCGAGTCGGCGCTCGACGACCGTTCAGCCGAAGGAGCTGCGGCTCGGGCGATTGCCGCAGTAGGCATCGGTGCCATCGTCGCGAGCGCTTCCGCTTCGAGCGCGGCCGGCACGCTGACCGTATCCAGCAAATGGGGCGGCTTGTTGATCGTGAAGTGGCTCGGGATCGGGCTGTTCGGTGGCCTGACGAGCTTGTTAGCCGTCGACTACGTGAGTCGCACGACCCAAGCAACGCGGCCGATTCCAGCGCCGGTAGCGATCTCGGGCATCCGGGAAGCCCAAACTCGGCTCGCACCGCCCGCGCCCGCGCCCGTGCCGCTGCCAACGCCGCCCGAAGAATACTCACCGCATCCCGTCGCTATACCTCCCAGCCTACGCGAACCGAGCCAGCCAGAGGCCGAGCAGCGTTCGGATCCGTTACGTGACTTGCAAGCAGTTCGCAACGCGATCGCGGTTCGTGCTCCTGAACGAGCACTGGCGCTGCTCGACGACTTCGAACGTCGCTATGCAGACTCCTCGCTCAGCGAAGAAGCAGCGGTACTTCGCATCGAAGCCGCCGCTGACCAGGGCCGCAGCGACGCCCGGGCTCTCGGCGTCGACTTCCTGCGCCGTTACCCGCACAGCGCCTACGGCCGGCGCGTACGGTCCAAGTTGAGTCTTCCGTGATCAAATGCACGGCTCAGGCCATTGGGAGTGCAGGAGTAATCATCGTGAAGCCATTCTGGATCGCTATGTCGAGTCTTCTCTGTCTGGTCGCCTGCGGCGGCACCGACGTTGCCGTGGGGGGTCCGACCGACGCCGTCGCTGGTGCGGACGGCAGCAACGCTGGTTCGGCAGGTGGACCGGAAGACCCGCGCGCCGCCGCAGCCAGCTACGCAACAGACGACATCGCGTGCACGGTCGATACCGACTGCTGCGTCGCCTTCGATGCATGTTTCTCCCGCGCATACTTGGTCGGCAGCAACGACAAAGACACGGTCCGAGCGCTACTCGATGGAGCCAGCATGGCTGCCTGTACTAGGTGTACCAACCCGCCCCTGCAAGTGGCCTGCGAGGACAGCAAATGCGTGGCCAGCATCGTCGAATTCCCGCTGGATCTCGTGCTGCCGGAGGCCGGGGTCTTTCTGCGGCTCAGCAAGGATCACTGCGGCTCGGTAGCTACCGCAGCGCCGCTCGGGCGCCGGGGCTCTCAGTTCGGCTGCGGCGGGTGAGTTCGCCTGTCGCTAGCGCAACACGCGCAAGCGCGGATTATTCATGTCTACCGCGTATCCGTAAATCGTCGCGCCCAGGTAGAACAGATTGATTGCGCTCCACAGGACGGAAGCGCAGAGCAATCCCGTAGCGAGCGCGCGACGGCGCGGCGCGCGGCGGTAGTTGCGTACGCAAGCGACCGCCCAGCTCGTGAAGAGTGCAAAGGCGACCGTGCCCAAGCCAACGTTCAGGGCGAGGTCGGACCAATGGAAGACGATGAACGGCTCGGCGCCCCCAGTGTAAAGCACCAAAGCGCAGGAGCCTGCGCTCAGCACGACTCCGCTCACCACAAGCCGTCGATACGAGCGCTTGTAGTGCGTGACGTCTACAATCGTGCCCGCCTCTGCCAACGCAGTGCCTCAGATCCGGATCAGTGCGTCCACGTGAGCGGCACAGATGAAGTCATTTTCGGTTAGACCGCCAGCATCGTGGGTGGAGAAGGCGACGCTGCACTTGTTGTAACTGACCACGAGATCCGGATGATGATCTTCTTGGTTGGCGATGTATGCGAGTGCGTTGACGAAGGCGATCGTCTCGTAGAAGTCGGCGAACTTGTAGTCTTTGCTGATTTTCGCGCGCGCTTCATCGACTTTGTAGCCAGGCACCTCGGTGAGCAGTGCTTCGATTCTTCCCGGATCGAGCTTGGATGCTTTGTGTATGCAGCGCTTCTCGATGAGTGACATGGGAGCCTCCCTCGGCTGGGTTCGCCGGGCGTTGCGTATCGACCGCGACCGCGACCGCGGCCTCGATAGTGTCCAGCAAGCGGGCCGCTCGTGCCAGGTCACCGGCGCGAGGTGGTAGCCGGTGTCAGCGAAGGCCGATCCTGCACAGAACCGCTATGTCGGCCCGATGGCCAAGGTATTTTCCAGGTGTTTCAAATACTTCCCGCCCCTTGACGGATCGGCCAGCACATGGTGACCTGGCTAAGTCGCGAAGCGACTCTGCCCCGTCGATGCGGGATGTCCGTGATCGATCAGGGGAAGATTGGCCCGAGTGGGCCAGCTCGAGGTGGAGACGCTCCACCTCCCCAACAAACTTTTTCACTTTTTCGCCCCCTCCAGAAATCCCCGTGTCTTGCCCCCGCACGCAAGCTCGACTGTCGCACCGTCCAGCGTCCCTACCGGTTTCACCGGTTCGAGGCCACGCTCGGGTGCGATTCGCTGCGCGGTCCGGCACGATTCCGCTCTTCGAGCCGAGTCGTCTCCCGCCTCCGCGCTGATCTTGTCTACCTAGCGTTCGCGCTCAAAATCTGGGGTTTTTGCGACGTGGCACCCGGAAGCCATGCCCCGAAATACTCTCGTTATCAATTGTGACATTCGTGAAACCCGCGTCGCCTTAATCGAAGAAGGGATTATCGCCGAACTCCAGATTGAGCGCGCTGCCGCACGGGGGACCGTCGGGAACATCGTGCTCGGTCGCGTCACCCGCGTGCTGCCTGGCATGCAGGCGGCGTTCATCGACGTGGGTATGGAGCGCGCCGCGTTCTTGCACGTCGAGGATCTGATCCGGCCCGATGACTTCGAGGCCTATCTGTCAGGCTCTCGGCGCCACGAGGACGCTGAGCGCTTTTCCAAGGGCGAAGGTGGCAAGCGTCATCAGGCGGGCGCTTCGGCCGGCGAGGGGGAAGCGCACGATCACGACCACGATCACGACGCTGACGAAGACGAAGACGAAGACGACGTGAGCGAGGCCGAGGCCGACGAAGACAGCACCGCCCCGGCGGAGGAAGCCGACGGCAGCGCCGAAGAAGAAGAGGAAGAAGAAGAGCCCGAGGACGAGGGCGAGAGCGACGACGCGGAAGAGGACGAGACGATCATCCAAGCCGTGGTGATCGAAACCGCCGTCGATTCCTCCTGGTCCAACGACGGGGACGCTTCATCCGTTGTCGTCCAGGTCAATACCGAAGCCGATTCCGATAGCGACGAGGACGACGACGCAGAGGCCGACGGCGAGGCCGTGATTGTCGCGGATGGCGGCGCGGTGCCCGCAGCGGGTGAGGCGCCGGGCGAAGATGCCACACGTCGCCGTCGTCGCCGTCGTCGCCGCCGCGGTGGACGCGATGCGGCCGTCGAAGGCGCAGCTCCGGTCGCGGTGGTCGCACCCGTGGCCGTGCCAGCACCGCGGGTCGCCGCGGCGCCGGCGCGCGGCAATACCGCGGCGCGCGAACCCCGCCCCGAAGCTCGTAGCGGCCGCGATCGCAACGAACGTGGCGGCAAAGACCGCAACGCGCGCGCTGGCCGTAGCCCAAGTAACAACCGCGATCGTCGACCGGGCAGCGGCAGCGCCGGCAGCGCCAGCAGCGCCAGCAAACCGACCAGCCGTGTGTCGCGTTCGGTGCCGATCACCGAGGTCGTCAAAGAGGGCGATGAAGTGATCGTCCAGATTTCGAAAGAGCCGATTGGCACGAAGGGCGCGCGCGTCACCAGCCACGTCTCGCTACCCGGTCGCTACGTCGTGTATCTGCCCACGGTCGAACACGTTGGAGTTTCGAAGCGCATCGGTTCAGCGCGTGAGCGCGCGCGCCTGCGCGACGTGGTCGAGCCGATGAAACCAGCCACCGGAGGCATCATCGTGCGCACGGTCGCCGAGGGCTTGACCAAGAAATCGCTCAAGGCGGACATCGGCTACTTGGTCAAGTTGTGGGAAGACGTCTCGAACAAGAAAGAGGGCGCCAAGGCTCCTGCGATCTTGTGCACCGAACTGGATCTGGTGTTGAAGACGGCCCGCGATCTGTTCACCGACGACATCGAAAGCATCGTAATCGACGACAAGGAGCAGTACCTGCGCCTGGTCCGCTTCGTCGAGATGTTCATGCCCACGCGAGTGAAGGACATTCAGTACTACAGCGGCGATGAACCGATCTTCGATGCCTACGGCATCGAAGACGAGATCGCCCGCGCTTTGAGCCGCAAAGTGCCGCTGCCGAGCGGCGGGTACTTGATCATCGACCAGGCCGAAGCGCTGACCGCGATCGACGTGAACACCGGTCGCTACGTCGGCAAAGGGAGTCGCGATCTGGAAGAGACCGCGTTCAAGACCAACTTGGAAGCGATCGAAGAGATTGCCTACCAGCTTCGTTTCCGGAACATCGGTGGCCTCGTGATCTTGGATTTGATCGACATGGATATCTCGCACAACCGCGAGAAGGTCTGGCGCACGCTCGAGACGCTGCTGGCGAAGGACAAAGCCAAGACCACGATCAATCGCATCAGTGAGCTTGGGCTGCTCGAAATGACGCGTAAGCGCACGCGCGAGAGCCTCAATCGCACCATGCACGAGACCTGTTTCTACTGTGATGGCACCGGCCAAATCCAATCGCGCACCACCATCGCCTATGAGATTTTGCGCCAGATCCGCCGCGAAAAATCGACTCTTTCGGGCTACTCGGTGCTGGTCAACGCGCACCCCGCGGTGGTCGACCTGATGCAAGGCGAAGAGAAGGCCGCGGTGGTCGAAGCCGAAAAGCGTTACATGCGGCGGATCGAGTTCAATCCGCGCCGCGAGTACCACATCGAGCAATTCGATCTGCAGGGCAAGTAGGCCGGTCGGGAGCGCCGCGCGTGTCAGCGCGCGGCGCCGTACTGGGCCGCATCACCAACTCCCAGCTCGACCTGTTGGCCTGTTCGTTCCAGCGCGCAGCAACCGCACCCGCGTGAGTCCCTTCGCCCGCGTGAGTCCCTTCGCCCGCGTGAGTCTCTTCGCCCGCGTCGCCGCACCGCCAGCTTGAACCGCGCGTCCCTCCCGAAACGCCGGCGCCCGGCAAGCGTCGAGGGTAGCGGCTGGAGAGAAACCCGGCGACACTCTTGGCCGTGTCGCTCGAGAGCGCGTGCCGAGGCGCTACCCCGTCGGCCCCTGCGTGTGTGCCGCGTGCGGTCGCGCTTCAGCCGACGAGGCTAGGCATCACGGTAGCACCGAAGTCCAGCCCCGGAGAATCCGCGTTCCGCCGGCTCCCCGAAGCCAGCAATCGACGTGAGAAGCCAAATGAGCAACGTACGTGCCAATCCATCGAATCCACAGATTTTTCGAGAAGATCGCCCAAATAGGGCGCGCCTAGAGGAGTGCCCCCCGGCCCATGACGCCGAAGGCTGGGCCGGCTGGCGCGCCCTGCGTGGCCATCAACCCAATCCCAAAAGTAGCAGGTTGAGGGCTCGCCCGTTCGCTTTCGGGGACGGCTAGCCTAGAGTACCACCGGTCGCGAGCCTCGAAGGCCCAAGCTACGAGCTTTGAAACATGACGAACGCGCGCAAATCCGAGCGAGTCACGATCAACAAAGAGTTCGATACCTTCGATCAGTTCATCGAAGAGTACGTGACCAATATTTCTCGCTCCGGTGCGTTCGTCAAAACGACTACGCCGCTACCGGTAGGTACAGAGGTCGATTTGCGCTTCACGGTGGTGATGAATGGCATCGAGACCATCGAGGGTATTGGTGAAGTCGTGCGCGTGGAGACCGACCCTGCCGGAATGGGCGTCGTGTTCAAAGAGTTGAGTGGCTATTCAGCTCAGCTGATCGAGAAGCTGCTGACCGCAAAAAGCGAGTGAGTTTGCGGCTCGTGGGCAGGGGCAAGCGCGAACTCCGCTCGCAACGAGCCGATCTGGAGCGGTCAGCCGCCGGCCTGCATTGCCTGCGCAGCCGCGGACTCCTTCATCACGTCACGCAAGCCTAGCCGGGCACCTCGATGATTTCCATGCGATCGCCACCGGCCGTCCCAGCACCCGCGACGATGCCTGTTTTTCCGGCCACGCGCTCTCCTCGCAGACGGCTCGCAGGCGGCAGCGTGGGACGCTCCGCTCCTTGCGGCGTGTGGCGTGTGGCGCCTAATCCGCCGGTCCCGCCGGTCCGAACACGCCAGGGCGTCAGCGTCGTCGGATTGGCAAGCGATGGCAGGGCGATTGCGGCCACAAGGCGATCCCGCAGGCTCTTTCTCGGGCGGGTCGGCGAAAACAGTGCGGAGCCAGGTAGCGAGGGCTTTCAGCGGCGGCAGTCCGAGTGCACAGAACAGGCGTGCAGTTCGGCGTGGCCTCTCAGGGGTCCGAGCAGCGCTCGAACCTTGCGCAGCCGGCGGTTTCAGCTTAAACACCGCCCCCCATGTACATCCCCACCAAGACCCCCCGTAAGCTCGACCGCAAGCGCTCGAAGCGCCTCCGCTCCAAGGTTGCCGCCAAGAACCGCGGTCGTCGCGAGCAGCTCAAGAAGTAATTCTGCCTCAGCGAGGGCTGAAGGAGCGTACTGGGCCAATGGCGACAGGTCGCCGGGGCTTCTAGAACTCGTCGTCGGTCGACGAGTTGCCGACCACGCGTGACGCGGTGTCGAAGTTGAAGCCAGCGCGCGCCATGGCCATCAGATCTTTGCGACGGTAAGCCTCGCGAACGTCGGGCTTTCGGTGTGGTCCCAAGCGTCGTCGGCGTGCGAACGCTCGTGCCGCCTCGAGTTCGATCGTCGCCGATTCGCCTCGCGGCAAGAGCTCCTGTACGACTTCAGCGGGGATGCCGCGGGCGCGTAGCTTCTGTTCGATCATGCGCCGGGACATGCCGCGGTCGCGTTGCCGCGCGGCGAAGTTCTTGGCGAAGCGCTGGTCATCTATCAGCCCCGACGATTGATAGCGCAAAAGTAGCTCCTCGACGATCGCCGGCGCGGCCGCCGCTTCGGCCACACCCGCGCGCGCCGCCTTGGCGACGCGTTCACTGAGCACTTTTCGCAGCCGCGCCACGGAACAATCGAAGCGCTCCAAGTAGCGCAACGCCGCGCCCTCGAGCCCGACCCGAGTGACGTTTGGTGGACGGGGGCTACGACCGAGCTTCGGCTTTTCTTTCCCGAAGCCGAGCATGTCGCGTGCCTCAGCCGCCGCGCTTGAGCTCGTTCAAGACCAGCTTGCTGACTGCTTTGAGCGTATCGAACACGCCCACGCCACTGCGCGCATTGGCCTCGAAGTCCGGCACGTTCATCGGGTTGATCAACGGACGCAGCTCTTCGACCGAGACCGCGTTCGGCAAGTCACGCTTGTTGTACTGGATGACGTACGGGATCTTCTCGAGCGAGTAGCCCTGCTCGGCCAAATTGGTACGCAGGTTCTCGACGCTCTCTTCGTTGGCTTCGAGCCGCTCCATCTGCGAGTCCGCGACGAATATCACGCCATCGACACCCTTCAAGATCAACTTGCGGCTGGCGTCGTAGAACACCTGACCGGGCACCGTGTACAGGTGGAAGCGGGTCTTGAAGCCGCGGATCTCACCCAGCGAGAGCGGCAGAAAATCGAAGAACAGCGTGCGCTCGGTCTCGGTCGCGAGGCTGATCATTTTGCCTTTCGCGTCGGGATTGGTGCGCTCGTAAATGTACTGCAGATTCGTCGTTTTCCCGCACAGTCCGGGCCCGTAGTAGACGATCTTGCAGTTGATCTCCCGGGCCATGTAATTGATGAAACTCATCGCCCGGTGCCTCAGTCGTTGAAAAGGTTGTCGATGTCCTCGTCGGTGATCTCGGCAAACGGCGAATCACTGCCGGGTTCGTGAACCTTACTCAACAAGGCCTCGAAGATCCGGTTCAGCTCGTCACTGGCCTTGCGGACGCGCAAACGAACCAAGCCGAGGCTCGACTTCGAGTCGAAAATCACCACCAGAATCACGCGGTTGCCAACCAGCTGGATGTGAATGTTGGCCTTCTCACCCTCGTGGAATTGAGTCGCGAATTCGTTTTCGCGAAGCAACTTGGCAATACCCCCGGTCGCGGCGATGTTGCCGGCAGTAAGGGATGCAAGCGACGTGGTGTCGATGTTGTCGACCTCTCCACTCGCCGCGATGAGCTGACCGTTCTTATCGACGATGAAGACGACTTTGGCGTTCGCTTCCCGAACCAGTCGGTCCACGACCGTCTGGATCTGGTTGAACTCCTCTTCGTACATCACCATCTGGGGATTGACCATCGCGAGCCTCCGCTAGACGACCGCAAAATGTGGCGGCGACTAGCTCTCCAAGTCACAAATCTACCGAGAAACCTGAGCCATCAGTTCTATCTGACCACCCCCTGACCCACAAGTCCGTTGTCTCGACCTTCGCCTGGCCCGCTTGGCCCCACCTGTCTTGGGCTCCCTGTCTTGCTTGCTTGCTTGCTTGGGCTTCCCTGCCTTGGCCTGTACCTACCTTGGCCGACGCAACCAGTGGTGGACGCGCGCGGGCGTGGGCGTGCGCGTCCACGTGCGGCTTTACCAATGTGGGCAGGGTCGATCTCGGCCGGCCGGCGGCAGCTCGGGAATAAAAAAGTGACTGAATGGGCGGCGCGCCAGCTCCGATTTCCGGCCCAACCGGATCGCCAAGCGCTAAAGCTAACCCGTGGAAAATAGGCCGGCCCAAAGATCGACTGTCCAGGCCTTCGCGTTTCTAGTCGGCACGCTGTGCGTGTCGGCATTGGCGCACGCTGGACAAACCACGTTTCATCGAGATCTGAACGAGCTCAGCAAGCAGCTCGACCTCGCGCGAGGTCCGGAAGTGTATGCAACGCTGCGAAAGATCTGGGGCACCTGGGACCGCGCCGATCCCAGCCACGTGGAGGAAGCGCTGCGAGCGGCCACGCGCGACCCGCACCTGAGTGCCCCCGCGCGCGCCTATGCCGGCACGCTGTCGGCGCTGGGTCGCGCGCGACGCGGTGACCTCAAGGCGGCGCGGGATTCGATTCGCGCACTGGGTTACATCGACCAATGGCAGATCGTTGGACCCTTCGACAACGAGGGGAAGTCGGGACTCGACACGCCGAGCGGGCCGGAACCCGAGTTGCTTCAGGCGATTGTACCCGGCAAGGCTTACACCGGGAAAGAACGCCCCGTGCGCTATCGGCCTGTTCCGGCCGTGTTTCCGTACGGCTACCTGGACGCGGGCTCGCTGGTGCGCCCGGAGTCGAAAGTGTGCGTGTTTGCGACCACTTTCGTGAGTGCGCCGAAGGCCAAGCGCAAGCTGAGCGTGTGGGCCGGCGCAGGCGGCGCGTTCAAGTTGTTCTGGAACGGCGATCTCGTGTTGCAAGACAGCGCGTACCGCGGCCACGACTACGACCGCTCGGCGACTTTGGTCGAGCTCGAAGAAGGGCCGAACGAGCTGACGCTCAAGCTGTGCGGTGACGACACCTCTCCGGTCGGTTCGGTGCGCATGGCCGGTCCGGATGGGGCGCCAGATACGTCGCTGATCTTTTCCAATGACTTGCTCCAGAGCCAAGCCTTTGCCAAAGCTTTTGCCAAGAAGAAGCCGAGCGAGACGCTGCGCGTACCCGCGGGCCCGCAAGGTCCGATCCAACTGTTTCAAAAGCTCACTGCCGGCAAGAAGGCCGCACCCGCAGCGCTCGAAGCCTACGCCCGTTACTTGGCGGATACCGGCGGCGACGACCCAGCCCGCCACGAAGCGCGTGATTTCGCGAAACAAGCAGC
>Ga0302323_100000468_pt1 | contig 32202 bp, 17 predicted proteins | sample Fen_T0_3_FD_201950 | JGI IMG/M metagenome (GOLD analysis project Ga0302323, IMG submission 201950) | Peat permafrost microbial communities from Stordalen Mire near Abisko, Sweden - Fen_T0_3 | ecosystem: Environmental > Terrestrial > Soil > Wetlands > Permafrost | place: Sweden: Abisko...
ATCGTTCTCAATCATGAGCGCGCTGCCGAAGTTGCGTTGAAGCATCTCTTCCATTTGGGTCATCGACAGATCGCATTTATTAAAGGACAGGAATTCAGTTCCGACACGGAAATTCGCTGGAAGACGATTACGCGTGTGGCGGCGCAATTTGATTTGAAGATCAATCCCCGTCTGATTACGCAGCTGCGCGGCGACTCACCTTCGCCCCAAGTCGGTTACAGTGCGACGAAAGCGCTGCTGGCATCGGCGGAGCCTTTCACCGCGCTATTCGCCTTCAACGATATTTCTGCGATGGGTGCGATTCGCGCATTGCGCGAGTCGGGATTGCGCGTTCCCGAAGATGTTTCGGTCGTGGGATTCGATGATATTCAGAGTGCGGGCTATCACAACCCGGGGCTTACCACGGTTCGTCAACCGTTGCGCGAGATGGGACGGACCGCAGCCGAACTCTTGTTGAAGCGAATCAACCGTCCGCAAGCAGATCGTCAGGACCAACACATTGTGGAGCCCGAGCTAGTCGTGCGAGAAAGTACGTGTCCGGTGCGACGCCGGGACAAACGTGTGACCAAAGAAAATGCATAATCGTTTATGCAAATTTGATCACAAAAATCCGGCGCGATTTTAGTCTTTTTCCTCCTGATTTTCATACTTTTCTTCTCAATTCCATACATGTTTCAGAGGCGCTAGTACTTTCAATTTATGTTGTTGACTGCCGGAAATCTCGCGTGCTATACACAACGGTCGTAAGCTTTACTAAATCGATTTGTCATTGATTTAGTAACGTGTTCAGAAAGTCGCCCGATTGCTACTTATTTTCTGAATCAGCTTTCGCTAAACCGAGGAGATTTCATGAGGCGTCCGAGTTTTGCAGTCCACGTCGTACTGCTTGTCATCACAGTTTTGTTATCGGCCACGTTGCTTCAAGCTCAGTATCGCGGCTCCATCCAAGGCGTAGTGACCGACCAGCAAGGAGCAGTTGTTCCTGGCGCGACGATCACGCTTGTAGATACGGAAACCAATCGCACTATGACCGCGACCTCTGATGGGAGCGGACTTTACAACTTCAACGGATTGCCGCCAGGCAAATTCAAACTGACCGTTGAACGGACAGGCTTCAAGAAAAAGGAAGTCGAGAATTTCGGAATCGTCCCCGAGCAGTCCAACGCCCTCAACGTGCAACTTGAAGTAGGCCAGGCCAGCGAGTCCGTCACTGTGAACGGTGACGCCGCTCCGCTGCTCGATACAGAATCGGCAAACCTTGGCGGTTCGATCCGGTCGACGGATTTTCAGAAGCTGCCTTCGATCGGCCGCGACGCATTCCAGCTTTTGCAACTAGCTCCCGGCGCATTCGGTGACGGGTCGCAGAGTTCAGGCGGCGGTTCAAATAACTTGCCCAGCACGACGATTGGTGGCACGGGCGCTACGGATGGCGTCTTCAAGCTTGAAAACGGCGGCCAGATCACGGCCAACGGGGCTCGCACGGGTGAAAATAACTACCAGATCGACGGTGTCGGCACCACCAGCGTTACCTGGGGCGGGACGTCAGTCATCACTCCGAACGAAGATTCGATCAAAGAAGTTCGCGTGGTCACCGACAACTACGACGCCGAAAACGGACGTTACCGCGGCGCGCAGGTCGAGATCATTTCGCAGAACGGCACCAACCAGTATCACGGCAGCTTGTTCTTTAAAGCGCACCGACCTGGTCTAAACGCTTTCCAAAAGTACAACGGCTACGGCAGCACCAAGCAGCGAGATGAAAGCCGCTTCAACGATTGGGGCGCTACTGCGGGTGGTCCGATCTGGAAAAACAAGCTTTTTGCATTCTTCTCCTACGAAACGCTCAGCAACAATGCCCAGCAAGGTACCGGTGGGGGATGGTACGAAACGCCGGATTACCGGGCGCTGGCAACTTCTGGAACCAACTCAAACTTGTTTCTGACTTATCCAGGAGTGGCCCCTCTCGGTGGAACACGCGTGGATACCCTGAACGGTGCTACGCTGGATTGCGGTTTCTTAGGCCTCGTGGAGGGCACGAACTGTCACTATATTCCTGGCGCAGGAATCAACCTTGGCTCACCTTTGACGGTTGGGTACGGCTTGCACGATCCTTCGTATATTGACAACAACCACCCCGGTCTGGGCGGCGATGGAACCGGTGATCCTGCCAACTTGAGCAATACTGCGGATATCGCTTTTTACAGCGGCACTCGGGAACCAAACACAGGTACGCACCGTCAGTACAATGGACGCCTCGATTTCAACGCCACCAGCAAGGATCTGATTGCGTTCAGCATGTACTTCGTGCCGAACTCGTCTACCTTCATCAACGGCAACGGCGATCGCCAGATGAACCTCTTTAACACAACCTACAAGAACCGTGCCATGACATTGTTGTGGGACCACACTTTCAATCCAACCATGGCAAATGAAGCCCGTATTAATGCCGCGGGCTGGATGCAAAAAGATCTCGCTGAGAATCCGAACGCACCTTTTGGACTGCCGTCGGTCGGTGTCAATAACATTGGTGGCATCGGTTTCAAAGGGTGGGGAGTGGGATCCTTTAACGGCTTCGATCAGTGGACCTATGCCGGCAAAGATGTTTTGACCAAGGTACACGGTGCACACACAATGAAGATGGGTGGCGAATATACCCGTCTGCTTTCGGTGGATGCCCCATTCTGGTCGGATCGTCCGGGATACCAATTCAACAATATCTGGGATTTCCTCAACGATGCTCCGATACAGGAGAACGCGCAGTTTGATCCCACGACCGGTATTCCTTCGGCTAACCGCAAGGACCTCCGATCGACAGTCTTTGGGTTGTTCTTCCAGGACAATTACAAGGTTAAGTCCAATTTGACCGTCACCGCCGGTTTACGCTGGGAATACTTTGGCCCAATCCACGAAAAGAACGGGCACCTGGCCTCGGTAGTCTTCGGGCAGGGAAGCAACATGTTTACCAACCTGAAGCTACGCACAGGTGGAGATCAATTCAACGCCCAAAAGTCGAACTTTGGGCCGCAGCTTGGTTTTGCCTGGAGCCCGAAGGATGTAATGGGACACGATTTCAATAGCCGCTTGGTTCTGCGCGGCGGCATCGGTATCGCGTTCAACGGTGTAGCTCAATCCAACACCCTGGATGTTCGCTTCAATCCGCCTTTTGTGAACAACGGCGCCTCTCTAACCGGAAACCAGATTCTTTACATCGACAGCTTCCCGGCCAATGTTCACGATCCCAACGGCTACGCGGCAAACCCATACGGCAAAGTGACGTTTGACGCCAATAACTTGCCTCTGACCGGCCGCGTGGATTTGACTGCCCTTGCAGCTAATCAGCCGACAACCTACTCCTACCACTACACACTCGGCGGCGAATACGATCTCGGCCACCAATGGGTGGCATCGGCTGGGTATCAGGGAAGCACCACACGCCACCTTACGCAGCACTACAACATCTACAACGTGGGAGCGGCTCTCGGTTACGCCCTCAACCCGAAAGTAGCTGGCGTGACCTACTATGGAAATGACGGCTCGGGCCGCTTCAATGCCCTTCTGCTGGAAGTCAAACACACTTTCAGTCGCTCCTTCTCGATTGACACGCAATATCGGTTGAGCAAGACCATGGACTCAGGTTCGAACGCTTACGCTGGCGGCTTTTACCAGTACAACATGGCCACCAACTTCGGCACATCCGACTACGACGCACGTCATGCATTCAAAGTATTTGGCGTGTGGTCTCCGACAATCTTTAGGGGCGAGCACAACTGGGCCGAGAAGATTGCGGGCGGTTGGAGCATTTCCGGAATCTTGAATGCCCACACGGGTTTCCCGTGGACGCCGCAGTACAATGCGGGCAATTATGAAGGTGGATTCGATCCAGTCTTCCACTTTGGCACGCTTCCAGGCGGAGGTGGCTCATCCAGTGATGCCGGCACGGATCAATTGCTCCCTGCAGCGTATTTGGGCGGTTTTCACCCCAACTATCGTAGTAATGCTACCGTAGCGACTGGTGGAAATGCCTTCTTCACTGCACCGTCCATAGTTGCTGGTCCACTATTCGACTGCTTATTTGCAAATCCTGACCCGGTTGCATGTCCCCTAGGTCAACAACCACTTGGACCTTTGCCGGGCAAGCCTGGAATCGGTCGCAATGCGTTCTACGGACCTGGTTACCTCGGGATCGATGCAACCCTCAGCAAGTCGTTCGGGTTGCCGAAGCTTCCGATCATGGGAGAAAACGCGAAGCTGGAGATCCGCGCCAACTTCTACAACCTGTTCAACAAGCTGAATCTCTGGAACGTGCAAACGGACATTAACAACACAAACTTCGGCGAAGCGCAGAACGCACTTGGTTCGCGCGTCATCGAAATGCAGGCCAGATTCAACTTCTAACTTTGATCTAGGTACTAACTTGGGGAGGCGGACAACCGCCTCCCTTTCTTATTTGTGACGGATTCCGAATATGATGGTGGTTGGAGCTGCGGGCCTTGCGGTTGAGAAGAGCTTTGCGCGCATACGGTGCCGTCTGGGAGACGACTGAGTGTTTGCCGGGGAACGGAGATTTCGGTTGCGAACGGTGCGACTGACAGGGGCGTTGGCAGTCATCGTCTGCATTGCCTCCACTTTGCCGATGGTAGCTGCGTCCCAAGCGGGCAACCCCGATTTCATGCGTCTAGCCGAGAAGGCCAAGAAGGCCAGCGACGAAGGCCGCTTGGACGACGCTGCCCGCCTCTACGCACAGGCGCTAGCCCTGCGTCCCAAGTGGGTAGACGGTTGGTGGGCGCTGGGAACTCTGGAATATGACAGGGACCACTACGCAAAAGCTGCGGCGGATTTTCGGAAACTGGTCGTGCTCCAGTCGAACAACGGCATGGCGCATGCGATGCTCGGGCTCAGCGAATTCGAACTTGGTCACGAAGGTTCGGCGCTCCAGCACATTCAAAAAGGGAAGAACATCGGCTTGACCAAGGATGTTGATTTCTGGCACGTGGTCCTGTATCACGAGGGCGTATTGCTGCAACGCAAGGGCGGATTCGAAGCCGCCAAGGAGACGCTCGAAGAACTCTGTCTGCAAGGCGTGCAAAGCAATGAGGTCACGAACGCGCTAGGCATGACGATGCTTCGATTGACCGCGAAAAATCCGCCGTCGGCCGGCACCGTCGAAGCAGATGTGATCCCGCGGGTGGGGCGGGCCGAATGCCTGGCAGGTCAGAAGAAATACGAAGAGGCGCGGCCTCTATTCGATCGAGTAACGAAGGACAATCCGAGTTTTCCCAATATTCATTACGCCTACGGCCTGTTTCTGCTGGAGTTGCGTGAACTGCCGAACGCGATTGAAGAACTCAATCTAGAGGTGAAGAATAACCCAGCACATATTCTGGCGCGATTGCGGATTGCGGCGATTCTGTACAAGGAAGACTCGGCGGCGGGAATTCCCTATGCCGAAGAAGCTGTCAAAATGGAGCCAAAGTTGGGGTTCGCGCACTACCTTCTCGGCCTGTTGCTGCTGGATACCGACAAATACGAGCAAGCATTGCCCGAGTTGGAGATCGCCCAGAAGTCGTTTCCGCGGGAGGCGAAGCTCTACTTTGCATTGGGGAGCGCCTATTCGCGTGCAGGACGCAAGCAAGATGCCGTGCGTGCCCGCGCGATGTTTGAGAAGTTGACTAGGGAAGGCGCGGCGTCGTCTCTCGGAGGCGAGGAGCAGGGTCTGCGTGGAAAACAGCCGGAAAGCATTACGCCCCCTGGTTCGCCGCAGTAATCGTTACTGCTTCGGCTCCTCGATCGTTAGCACACGATCACCGACTACATCGTGGAGCGTCTGCCGAATTCCGCTCGGCCACCGCACTTCTATTTCCTTGATTGTCCGGCTGGTGCCTAATCCGAAGTGCACACGGCTGTCGCTCGATGAAGCATATCCCACCGCAGTCGTAACCTGGTTCCACTGCGAATGCCCATCTGCCATCGTGATGCGAATCTGTGCGCCGATACCCATGCGATTGCTCTTGGTCCCGACAAGTTTGAGTAGTATCCAGTGGCTGTCACCTTCGGTGATGTTGTGGAAGAGCTTGACCTTGCCTCCGAGCACGGTGACAACGGCGTCAATGCGCCCGTCGTTGTCGAGGTCACCAAACGCCGCGCCACGATGGGCGCCCTCGGCCTCTACATCCGGACCTGCTGCGTGGGTGGCCTCGATAAAGTTTCCTTCCCCGGTATTTCGAAACACGGTGTTCGGTTCGGGATAATGCCGGTTTGGCAGCAACTGGTTGACGTTGTCCATCACGTTCGAGCGCGCCACGAACAGGTCCTTCCAGCCGTCGTTGTCGAAGTCAAAAATGCCGTTGCTCCATCCCGACATGTCGGACGTCGCCTGTAGTCCGCTCGCAACGGTGCGGTCGTCGAAATCATCGTGCTTGCTGTTGATCAGCAGGGGGAAACTCTGGTGCTCGACGGCCGTATACCAGATGTCGGGGAAGCCGTCGTTATTGACGTCGCGAAAGTCTGATCCCATTCCAGAAAGCGTCGAGCCGTCGGGCGCGTAGGCAACCCCGGTAGAAATTCCTACCTCCTCAAAACGCTTGCCGCGAATATTGTGAAAAAGGAATGCCGGTGTAGTGTCGTTGGCCACGAAGGCATCGAGAAATCCGTCGCCGTCGTAGTCGGCAAACGAAACGCTCATACCCTTGCCGAAATGTGGAGCGATTCCCGTATCCTGCGACACGTCCGTAAAGGTGCCGTCCCCGTTGTTGCGGTAGAGCGTGTTATGCAGGGATGTGTAGAGCTTAGGGTGGCAGTATGCCCGCACCCCGGCCTTCAATGGGCAGTACGGGTCCTTGTTGACGTCCCAGACGCAGTAGTTCACCACAAACAGATCAAGTAGGCCGTCTTTGTTGTAGTCAAACCAACCCGCTCCTACTGACCACATCTTCTTCCCCTGAAACATGGCGCCAGAGACGCCGGCTTTAGCGGTCACGTCAGTAAATGTGCCGTCGTGGTTGTTGTGGAAGAGTTGATTGCCGGTGACGTTGGCGAGAAAAATGTCGGGCCAGCCGTCGTTATCGTAGTCGCCGATGGCAACGCCGCTGCCGTAGCCTGCTCCGGCTACTCCGGCCTTCTCCGTGACGTCGGTGAAGGTGCCGTCGTGATTGTTGTGGAACAGGCGATTCCAATACTCGGGCGTTTCTTTTTTCAGCGAAGGAATGGCGGCGCCGCCGACCAAGTAGATGTCGAGAAAGCCGTCATTGTCGTAGTCGAACAGGGCGACGCCGGCGACCATGGTTTGCGGTTGGTTCTTGTTCTCTGTGTTGCCGTTGGCGGTGATGTAGTTAAGGCCGGCCTTCGCTGCGATTTCTTCGAATCGGATTACGCCGGTAGCAGTTGGGTTCGCAACCGGAGTCGGTGCCTTCTGCTCCCCGAGTGCCGAGGCAGCCAGCAGCGTAGAGACTGCGAGTGTCCTAAGTATCAAGCTAGCCCCGATGGAATCCCACCTTATGCATGGCCGTCTGCGCTTCTACGTTCTTCATGAAAGTCTTCCAGATCAGGCCCGTTCGGTGGTTTTCTGCCATCAACATGATGATGCCCTGATCAATGCCAAGCACATCGTCGTTATACCAGCCAGTCAGCGGATTAAAAGCGTCGGTGAAGCCATAGCGCCCCCATGCCTTGCCATAGCGCTCCCGAATGGTGCGCAACACCTGCATGCAGTCAGAGAACGAGAAGGGAAGCGATCCTCCCGCTGCGCAAGGCACGATGCTGCCGTCCAATCTGCCGATCCGCGGCGGTCCGCCCCACGCCTGATATCCCGCGGCCGAGTCTGAAGCGGAGACTCCCCAGAGATGATCGTCATAGTCGGGAAACTCACCGTGCAACGAAATGCAAAACTGCTTGTGCGCCTTGGTCGCCTTCACCGAGTTGTCGAAGTAGTCGGCGTAGGCATCGCGTTGGTCGCGGAAGTCGAACCATGCGTGAGAATACTGGTGCGTAAAAAGTGGGTCGTCGCCTGAAATGTATTTGATGCCTTGAAACTCAACCGTGGGGCGAGTCCAAACCTTCCAAGTATCGGCGGGAATCGGATGTGTAGGTGATCCGATCGCCAAGAGGTAGATCATCATCAGTTCGCAGTAGTGCTTCCATCGCCCATCGATAAAGCCGGACTCTGGATGCCAACCCATGGTTAGCGTATCCCCGCCGTTCATCATCCAGGGCCAGTCCACGCGCTCGTAGATTTTGGTCGCCAGATCTTGAATCTCGGCGTCGGCGAAATGCTGGCGCGCGGTGAGAACTCCGCAAAGCAGCAGGGAAGTGTCAATTGAAGAGATCTCGCACTTCCCCTGACGCGTGCCGGTATTCATGTCGATGAAGTGATAAAAGAATCCGTGCTCGTGGGGAAGCTTCTCCCAAAGGAATCGTAAAGTCGCCCGCACCCGATCGGCAATCTGTTTCTTGTTCCCATAGCCGCGAGCATCTGCAATACACAACCCGGAAAGCCCGAATCCGGTGGCTGCGATGCTAGCGGTTGTGTACTTGTCTTTGCCCGTCGCTGCCGCCCGATCTTTGACCTGGCCTGTCGCCCCAGCCTCGTTCCAGTAGAACTCGAACGCGGTGCGCTGGATTTCATCGAGAAGGGCGTCGTCCGATCCGGAGTAGGGAACCCGTTGCGGCTCCACAAAAAGTGGTTGGCCAGCTATGCCGGCAGCGAAAGGTGCCAGAGGAAGCGATGCGGCCGCCAGTACACCGGTGCGAAGAACTTCGCGGCGAGTGAATTGACGCCCTCGTCGTAGGCATTTAGTGTTCATCAACTTTGTTTACCTTGACCGCGTCTGAAACAGGATTGTTCTGCAATAATTACAGGTATTGTACTGCCTTCATCCTATGCCCGGATGGCGAAACTGGCAGACGCACGGGACTTAAAATCCCGGGTCCCTAACAGGACGTGTCGGTTCGATTCCGACTCCGGGCACCACTTCTTCCGGGATCCGCGTAGCTATTGGTCGTTGGCGCGGCCACTTGGCCATAGCCGCTGCCGCTCGTTGTTGACCGCTTGACGTGATAACTGGTGGCGCCGCTGCTTGCGTTCCATGTGAGACTCACTTGGGCGTTGCCAGCGCTGGTCGTGAGACCAGTTGGAGTGAACGGTGGAGTTGTTCCACCTCCGCCGCCGGAGCCGTCTCCGCCCCCACTGCAGGACATGAGCAACGCAAGAGAGCTTGCGAGATACTAATAGCTCAAAGACTGTCGAATCACGGAAACACCTCTTAAGTATGTTGCGACTTATTGCTACAGCATGTTCTGCTGGCCTTTCGAAGTCGCACGGCGGAAGTCCACGGCCAAGCTTTGCATACCTCGTGCGTGCGCGTAAGATGAAAGCGGCTCAACCACAAAACTATGGAATCGGCGACGGGATGTGTCAAGTGATATCCGGCTCTAGAATATCGATTGGGTAAATTGTGACTAGGTTGCACACAAGGGGAGAAGTCGGTGTGAAGACGGTCATGTTTTGCATTGCGAAGGGCCTGACATTGGTAGGCGTGCTCAGTCTAGCTCTGGCAATCGTTCTTTACGGACAAGAAACGAAGCCTGCGCCGCCGTCGCCGCGTGGGTCCGCTTCGGCCTCAACTGAGCCAACGACAACTTTGAAAGTTACCACTCACATGGTGACGGTTCAAGTCGTCGCCCACGATGCGAAGGGGCACCACGTCCCGGGTCTTACTGCGAAAGATTTTCAGGTGTTCGAGCAGGTTTATCCGAGAAAGGACCAACACCCGCAGCAGGTGAAAGTGTTTCAGGCAGTTAGCATGGCAGCTCTCGCCGCAGCAGACAAGGGCAGAATCGAGATGCCGCCGGGCGTGTATAGCAACCTTGTTACGATGCAAAAGGTGCCGGTGCCACCGACGATTTTGCTGGTTGACGGATTGAACACCAACGTGTCGTCACAAATGCAAGTACATCGCCAGATGGTGAAACTTCTGGCCTCGCTGCCAACGGACGTTCCAGTTGCCGTTTTCCTGATGGGACGAAATCTGCACTTGCTGCAGAACTTCACTACCGACACCAAACTGCTACGTGCGGCCGTCCTGAAGGCGCTCTCGCTGGACCGCAACGACCTTTCACCCGTGGACATGCGCGGTGACCGCAATGCGCTGGCCACGTTGGTGGCTGACTTGCCGCGTCGGCCGCCACAGTTGGCCGGCTCGCATATCGCGCCGGACATGTTGCAAGACCATGCTGTTTCTGCCCAGTTGCAATTTCTGCAGGATTTTGAACGCGAGACTTTCTCGACCCAGACCACAATGCGCGTGCAGGCGACGCTGGATGCGTTTCGCTCCATCGCTCGACATGTCGCCGGATACCCAGGCCGCAAGAATCTGTTGTGGATATCTTCTTCTTTCCCCTTGGCACTGTTTCCGGATTCCGACTTCAAATTTGTCGGAATGGAGGATTATCAGGATCAATTCTCAGCGCTGGGGAGGATTCTGTCCGATGCCAAAATTGCTATCTATCCCATGGATGCGTCGGGGTTACAGGCGCAGAGTTTTTACGAGGCCTCGGCTCACCCGACGTCGCGGAACGTGGCTATCGGCACGGCAACCGGTGTTACTGTTATGCGGGAAGAGAGTTCTCGCTCTGCCAGTCAAGAGTCGATGACTCAATTGGCGAGTCAAACTGGCGGTCGGGTTTGCGTGAACAACAACGACTTGGCCGATTGCGTTAAAAAAGCCGTGGACGATGGCAGTTCCTATTACGAACTAGCGTACTACCCCGATTCCGGTGACTGGAAAGGGGAGTTCCATCGCATTATCGTGAAGGCCGTTCAGGGCGGCACTCACTTAACGTACCGGGAGGGTTACTTCGCTAGGACGGAGGGTGGCTCTGTGGACGATAAGGAGTTTGGTAAGCAAGTGCAGCGAGAACTGCAGGATGCCACATGTCACGACTTACTTACTTCGACGACAATCCTGGTCATGGCCGAAGCGGTTCCTGCCGATCAGCCCGGACAAGTGAAATACTTTCTGGCGATCGATCCGCGCTTGCTCTCATTTGAGCCCAGCGGCGAGGGGCGCAGTTTATCGTTGACGATTGCAGCATGCTCGTTCGACAAGGATGGAAAACCGCTGCAATACCTACAACAGTCGACGGACATGAAGATGAGCGAACAACAGTTCGTGGCTTTCCTGGCGCAACATGGATTTCCGCGGACCTTTAGTTTTGCGCCTTCCGCTGGGGCCGTGCGCATTCGACTTGTGGTGCGAGACACCGTGAGCGGCCAGGTGGGATCGATCGACGTTCCTTATGCAAGCGCCGCGGTTGATGCGACTGTGCCATCTGTGCCACCGGTCGCAAGCACGACCGTGCCAGCGTCACCGAAGTGAATTAGTAATTCGCGGGGAGATTCGGCGGGAGCGCTTTCCCCCTGCTGGCAGATCAATTTCAGACGTGGTACCAGGCGAAATCTGAAGGAGTTGCTTGGTACTAAGTCCGAGTTCCCCGGTCCCCTCTATACAATTCTACGTAGAAGGACCCTGGCCTGATTTCCGAGGGAAGCCGCATGTCCCACATAACACAAAAGGATTAGCCACAATCCGGAATTCGGTAAATGTATACGGATTTGCGGAACCAGCGAAACACGCATGGGTAGCCCAAGTTTAACGCTTACCCAAACGTTTTTTCTTGACATTCAACAGTCGTGAGGCATAGTTTTGGTGCGGCTCGGAAGCGTTTACGTAGCCTAGAAGATCGATTTGCTAGAACTTCTTTACGGGATGCTCAGCCACCGGGTTGGATGGTTTGAGGGCGATTCTTAGGTGGTGCTGAGCGTTTGTGATTGGCCGGGGTTCGGTCTCCGGAAGACTCCGCCGTGACGCGTGATCGAAGTTATTTTAGGAGGAAGCAGATGACTAGACGTGAACCGTGCAGTTCCCTCTGGTTGCAGGTGAAGTGGGTTCTCCTTGCAATTTCCGTAGTGACTCTTGCCTTGACAGTGTCGTTGCCGCTGGCGGCTCAAGTTCGCCGTGGCTCGCTGTCGGGAACTGTGTACGATCCCTCCGGCGCGGTGATCGCGGGCGCTCAGATTTCCTTGAAGAACGATGCAACCCAGGTTGCGGCGCAGACGGTCTCCAACAGTTCAGGTTTCTTCTACTTCGCAGGTGTTGAACCGGGATCCTACACCGTCAAGGTCACGGCGAAGGGATTCAATGGCTGGGAAGGAACTGGAGTTGTCTTCAACCAAGCCGAGAATCGAACCCTTTCGAACATCTCGCTGACAATGTCGGGAACCATGGAAAAAATGGAAGTGGTTGCCGTCGATGAAGTCGTGCCGCTGGCCACCGGCGAAAGCCGGCTGACACTTAACAACCAGATGGTCACGGAAATGGCCATTCAGGGCCGCGACGCCGCGGAGTTGATCAAGATCATGCCAGGCATGGGACTCAATACCGGTCTGAACCAAGGTGCTTGGAGCAGTTACACTACCCAAACCAACTCCGGCCCTGTCGGGCAATACAGTGCCAGTGGCGGCCAGCCTTATGGTGGACTGTCGATGACGACGGATGGAGCGCAGGTTGTCGATCCCGGAAACCAGGGGACGCAGATTGCTAACATCAACCAGGATATGACGCAGGAAGTGACCATCCTGAATGCCACCTACGGTGCAGAGAACGCCAAGGGACCTGTGTCCTTCCAGGCGATTGGTAAATCCGGTGGTAAGGATTTCCACGGCAGCGCCTATCTCTACACTCGCAACAAGAACATGAACGCCACCGATTGGTGGCTTGGGCATAATGGTGTATCAGCGCCTAAGGATAGTTACAACTTTCCGGGATTTAACGTGGGTGGCCCGGTAATTATCCCGGGAACCGATTTCAATAAGAGCCGTAGCAAGTTGTTCTTTTTCACTGCTTATGAGTACATGAAGCAACAACCTGTTGGCGCCCTTTTCTTGAACGTAGTTCCGACCCAACGGATGTTAGGCACCGACCCCCAGTTCCAATGTCCGGTTCCGGGAATCGGTAATTGCGGTGACTTTAGCCAGGCATACCTTAGTTCACTAGGCCTTAATGTGGGTAACCATAACGGAACCGGCCAACAAGCGTGCGACCCTGCCCAGGCAAGTTCTTGGTGGTATCCGAGTTACTGTAGCAACGCGGATTGGGTCAACAACGGCGGATACATTCCGACATCCCAGATGGACCCCAACGCAATTGCACTGGCCCAATACTTTCCGCAGCCAAACCGCACAGCCACTGCCGAATCGCCGTACAATTTCCAACATCTCGACAACGTTCCGGTTAATCGGTGGGAATTTCGCCAGCGGCTTGATTACAACGTAACGCAGAGCACGCGTATTTCTGGCAGTTTCACGCTCCAGCACGAGAAAGATATCAATAATATCGGCGTCTGGTGGTGGCCCGGTAACACCGTCCCATATCCCACCGGAATGGGAACGCAACAGATTTCGCGTACCGCGAACATTAGTGCCACTACAGTATTCAGCCCCACGCTCACGAACGATTTTACGTTTGGGTATGCTTACTTCATTAATCCGTTTCACCCCAACGACAAGTCTAAGATGGCGCCGCCTGCCGGATTCCCGGGTGGGCCATTTACCCCAAATATTCTTCCGCAAATTCCGAATATGACAAGCTGGGGTTGCAATTTGGGTGGGGGCGGGTCGGCAGGCGGCAATGGCTGCTTCCCGCTATTCTATGCGCCTTCGTTTCCGACGACGGCTTTTTCGAACAACGCGTTCGGGAAAGACTCCCTCGTCCCTTCGATTTCCGACAATGTTTCCAAGGTGTTCGGTACACACACCTTGAAGTTCGGTTTCTATTGGGACTCCAGCAGTAACAACCAGACAGAAGGCAGCGGGAACTGGGCTCAGGGTTCTTATGACTTTGAGAACTACACTTGGGGAACAACCGGCAATGCCTTGGCCGATCTCGTCCTTGGCCATGGTGGATACAGCCAAGTGAACAAGGTCCCATTAAACGACCTGAAATACCGTCAGATCTCGCTGTACGCGCAAGATCAATGGAAGGCAACGCGGAGACTGACACTGACCTATGGTTTACGCGCAGATCACGAGGGCCAGTGGTTTGTCGGTAATAACAACCTGGGCGTCGCTGTTTGGGATCCGGCTTCATATAATCCCAGCGCCACGGATCACTGGACCGGCTTGAAGTGGCATGCGATCGATAGCAGCGTCTCCAAGTCTGGATGGACTTCACCTGTGTTTTACTACTCGCCGCGCGTTGGCGTTGCCTTCGACGTGTTTGGAACCGGTAAGACGGTTCTGCGCGGAGGCTTTGGCGTTTATCGGTGGCAGGTTGCCAGCGGCGATGCCAACGGCTTCGACCCACCGCAAAACGTTCTGGTCACTAACAGCTGCACTGTTTTTGCGCTCAACCAGGCATCGAATTGTTCCGTAGGCGGAAACGGCAGCATAGTCGTGCCTCAAAAGGGTGATAACCGCACGCCATACACACAGAACTGGAGCTTCATCGTCTCTCAACAGATGCCCGGGAAATCCACCCTGGAACTTCAGTACCAGGGCAACCGCACGCGAGACGCGCTGCTGTCGGGCAACGGCACCAACATTCCGTTTTATCCCAACATCAACAAGATCGCTCAAGGTGCACTGTTTGGAGCTGACCCGATCACCGGAAACACTTTCTGGCTCGACCATTGCCTCGCGAATAACCGTGCGAACCTTTACAGTTGCACGACACCGGGTACCAACGACGGAATCAGGAACTACGATCCCTTCCAGCAGTATGGTCAGGCGCTTGTCGTAAGTACTCACGGTAGTTATTCGAACTACAACGCCATGATGGTGAGCTGGCAGAAGCAGCGAGGCCCAGTGACCTTTATGGCCAACTATACGTGGAGCAAGGTGATGGGTATTCGCGATGGCCAGAGCAACAACGGTAACGGCGACGGCCAGATCATGGATCCCTTCAACCTCAGGAATAACTACGCACCACTAGCCTACGACCACACGCAGATATTCAACGTCTCGTATATCGTCCATCTTCCCAATGCGATTCACCACAACGCATTTTTGGGGCAAGCGCTTAACGGATGGGAACTGGCGGGCATATCCCAATTGCAGAGTGGGGCTCCGATACAGCCAAATACAAACGGTGTCCTCAATGCGCAGTTTGCGAACGGTGTCGGCGATGTTCTGGGAACCGACGGTGGAAGGTTGGCGCCCATTTTGATTTGTGATCCGAGGATGGGTTTGGCGAAGGGGCAGTACTTTAATCCGAATTGCTTCTCGGCGCCGATTCCAGCGCAGCTTTCACTGGCTGACAACACGACGATCATCCCGGGCAGGAACGGACAGCCCGTCTGGCCATACATCCATGGTCCGGCGTACATGAATCATGACTTGTCGCTTTACAAAACCTTCAAAATCAAGGAGTCGAAGAACGTCCAGTTCCGTGTTAACGCCTTCAACTTCCTGAATCATCCTCTCCCTCAGATGGGTCTTACCAACGACCTCAACCTAAATCTGTTAGCGCCAATTCAAGACGGTAGTGGGGGATATATCATCCCCACGTCGTGCAGCTTGGGTGCACCGGGTTGCAATGCGAACCCAGCCACGGACGGAAAGGTGGGAGGGAAGATTGGCCGCCGCGTGATGGAGTTCGCGGTGAAGTTCAACTTCTAACTTTCATCGTTGCTACAAGAGAACCGGGGTGGCCTATCGGCCACCCCACTTTCTTGAATCACTCATCGGCCTTACCTGGCAGCTACCTGCAACCTCTCAACCATCCAGCTATACTTTCTTCAACAGCCCGCACTAGCGCGTCGCGGTGAGCCTCGGAAGGATAACGGCAGGTGATCGCCCCAATCATGCAGTGTAGACAGCTATGGGGCGGTTTGCGCGCTTGTCCGGCGCCCTTTCGCCGCAGACTTGCAATCTTCGCTATTAGCGGCTGCAGAATCGTCCTGTCGATCGCGATCCTCTCGTATGTTTCCCGAGACATGCTCGCCCAACAATCGCACCCCAGCTTCGCCGACCTCCAAAAGCGTGCGGAGCAAGCCAGAAGGTCGGATCAGACGCAGGAGTCGGTCTCCTTGTACCGCCAAGCGGTCACCGTGCGCCCATCTTGGGCAGAAGGCTGGTGGTATCTCGGCACAGGGCTCTACGAACTTCACCGTTACTCAGAGGCCCGCGACGCGTTTCACAGGCTCGCCGTCCTGCGTCCCAAGGACGGATCGGCGTGGGCGGTAATGGGGCTGAGCGAGTTCGAACTCGGCAAGTATGACGAATCCCTCAATCATCTGACCCGCGCGGAAGAGTTGGGCATGGGCGATAACCGGGAGATGGTGCTGGTTGTTCGATACCACGTTGTCCTGTTGCTGAATCGCAGCGGACAGTTTGAGCGAGCCCGCGATCACATGACAGCATTTGCTGCGCTCGGCGACGTTAGTCCCCCGATCATCAACGCCGTGGGCTTGAGCACGCTCCGTTTCGCGTTGCTGCCCACGGAGATCCCGCCTGAGAAACGCGAACTCGTCACTAAGGCTGGACAGGCCACGTGGGAACCGTATCTCGCGGGCCATCCTGAACAGGCTGACCACATCTTTGAGGAAATTGTCGCGAGCTACCCCAGGGAGCAGAACGTTCACTATGCGTACGGGGTTCACTTGCTCGATAGCGATCCCGAACAGGCGATGAAGGAATTCCAGCGCGAGCTCGAAATCACTCCGGCGCACGTGCTGGCGCGAGTGCAGCTGGTGTACCTGTACCTGAAGCAGGGCGATTCAGAGAAGGGAACTGAGTTGGCGCGTGAGGCGTTGAAACTCGATCCCAATTTTTTCCTGACCCACAATCTCATGGGCCGAGCCTTATTGGCAGGCGGTCACGCATCGGCTGCGATTGAAGAATTGAAGACTGCAGTCCGTCTCGAGCCTACCAGTCCGGAGAGCCACTTCAGTTTGTCTGAAGCCTATCGCAACGCTGGTAGGACAGCGGAAGCAGCGAAAGAGCGCGCAGAATTTGAGAGGCTGAAAAAGCCGGTAAGTCGTACCCCTGGCGTTATGCATTCCAGATAACGAGTTCCTATTTTCGTACGGGAATGGCAGCGCCCGGTTCATCGATCGAGACGATCTTGTCGCTCTGAACATCCTCCAATACCTGCCGAACCCCGCTGGGCCACAGGATCTCGATCTCCTTCGCTGTCTTTGACGCGCCCAAACCAAAATGCACGCGGCTGTCGCTTGAGGAGGCGTATCCCACGCTGGTTGTGACCTCGTTGTATTGCTTGGAACCATCTTCGGTCGTAAGCCGGATGCGCGCCCCGATGCCCATGCGATTACTCTTCGTCCCGTGCAGTTGCAGCAAGATCCAGTGATTGGTGGATGGCGTGATGTTGTGAAAGACCTTTGCCGGCCCGTTGACCACAGCTACAACTATATCCATACGTCCGTCGTTATCCAGATCGCCAACGGCGGCACCGCGATGGATCGCCGGGAGTTGAAACGCTGCTCCTGCGCCGGCACTCACGTCCTGAAACTTCCCGTTGCCCAGGTTCCGTAGAACAACATTCGGTGTGGCGTAACGCCTCGAAGAGAACTGTTCGATCGTGTCGAGCACGTCAGAACGCGCGGCAAAAAAGTCTTTCCAGCCGTCGTTGTCCAGATCTACGATCACGTTTGACCACCCCGACATGCGCAACGTCAGCCAGGCGAGGCCGGTTCGCTCGGTTGCCATCTCGAACTCGCCGTTCCCGCGATTCAAATACAGCGGAAAGGTCTGCATGGGCAAAGCCGTCATCCACAGGTCCGGGCGTCCGTCGTTGTTCACATCGCGAAAATCGGCGCCCATTCCGGAAACAATCCTGCCGTCTTGTGTGTAGGCCACTCCGACGGCGGAACCAACTTCCTCGAAGCGTTTGCCTCCGATGTTGTGAAAAAGTTGATTCGGACTGTCGTCGTTTGCCACGAAGATATCGGTAAAACCGTCGCCGTCGTAGTCGGCGACGCCTATGCCCATGCCGCGCCCAAGGTGTTTCGCAATCCCCGTTTCCACTGATACATCGGTAAAGGTGCCATCACCGTTGTTTCTGTACAGGGTATTAGGCAGTTCTTCGTAGTGCTGCGGACTACAATAGCTCCGGACCTTCGCCATCATGCAGAGCGGGTCCTTGTTTACGTCCCACTTCACGTAGTTCGACACGAATAGATCGAGCAATCCGTCATTGTTGTAGTCCACCCACGCAGCCGCCACTGACCACATCTTCTTGCCGTCGTAAATTCCTCCTCCGACGCCGGCTTTGTCCGTCACATCGGTGAAAGTGCCGTCGCCATTGTTGTGGAAGAGATGGTTGCGTGTGACACTCGCGACGTAGATATCAGGACGCCCGTCGTTGTCATAGTCGCCGACGGCCACGCCGACATCATAGCCATCGCCGCCAACGCCAGCCTTGTCGGTCACGTCGGTGAAGGTGCCGTCGTGGTTGTTGTGGTACAGGCGGTTCTTGAACTGGGGCCCTTCTTTTTGCAGGGAAGGGATGGCCGCCCCATTTACGAAATAGATGTCGAGGTAGCCGTCGCCATCGTAGTCAAGAAGGGCCACGCCCCCGACCACCGATTCCGGCTGATTCTTGTTTGGCGAGGCGGAGTTGTTGAGGACGAAGTTCACACCGCTTTTCTGGGCGATTTCGTCAAATACGATAGACGGTGAAGTGGGTGATGCTTGGCTGGAAGCTGTGACTAGCGTGCTCCCGCAAAGAACGATGCATACGGTCGTCAGCACGGAAACGGCGCGGCCAACATCATTCAAAGTGCATTGCACGCGTCTATCGTACACGCTCTCGCTCACTGACCCTTCGGGATCACAATTACCGTCGCCGTGAACGGAGGCATTGCGACGGAAAAAGAGCTTCCTGCACCCTCCATCGGCTTTCCTGTAACAGAGACGCCGTCCGGAGGATTGGTTTTGCCGTAGTCGAAGCGCACGCCCTTGGCGGCCAGGTTCGCGCCGTTGACGGACACTTTCACGGTCGTAGAGCTCTTCGGGTCCTTATTGATCAGCATCAGGCCGAGACTGCCATCCGCCCGCTTGGCTGCGTGGACGGAAAGCATCGAACTGTTAGACGAGGCGGTTAGCATGGCATCGTTGTAATTCATCATTGCATGTACCATCTGCATGCCGAAGAAGGCCGCGCCAGGCTTGTTGTGATCGTCGAGAAATCCGCCAGCATGTAATTCCGCCCAATCAACGTTAATAACTCCGTACTCAACCAGGGAAGGGAAAACATCAGCTGCAAATAGCCCAGGGACGACTTCGTCCATGACCTTGGCATACGGCATCGGCGCAAGTTCAGTGAGCGCCACTTGCATGGTACGTGCATGTTGCCCACAGTACTTTTGGAGTTGTTCCAGCAAACTCGCCAGCATCTGGCGTAACTGGTCTTGTGGGGCGGCCAGCAATTTGTAGTTGTCCAGGTTCTTCCAACCAGATTCTTCAGTGGTGTCGCCTGGGTACCAATGCAGCGTCACGAAGTCAATTTCGTTGCCCGCCGTGCTCAGAACGCCTTTGTCCCAGTCGAGCCCCCTGCCGAAATCCTTGTCCACACTAACGCTGGCCTTGTGCTCACCCTTTCCTGTTACCGGGTCTGTTGTCCACTCGTCGCGATTGATCTGGCCAGGTACGGGAGAGTCGAGCGACACTCCAACCTTGATCCGGGGATCTACCGCCTTCATTGCATGCGCGAACTGCACGAAAGCCTTTCCGTATGCTTCGGGCGAAAGATTCGGGTTCTTCTTCCGTTGTTTCTCGTTATCCTTGGCCTCCTTGGGATAAGGAGCGTGGAGATCCTCTTCTAGACCTTCTCCGCCGTAGTAGCCGTTTTGGAAAACTTCGTTGCCCACTTCCCAGTAGCGGATGCCGAACGCGGCCGGATGCTGAATGCGCAGAAAATTTCTTCCATCGTCAGTGAGCAGCGGAACCGAAGCCCGCAGCGACGCCCAGTATCCTACCGTCTGCCAATCGTTGCCGGTTGAGTCCTTGCCGATTGCCTTGGTGTCCGTAGGGCTACCGTTGATATACGCAACCCATGCCGCCGCTTCCGCGGGTTCACCACCGCCGCTACCATTCAGATTCGATCCGTAGTTCACGGTGAAGATCGCCGTGCCGACTTGCTCCATGAATCGCAAAAATGATCCCAGGTTATTCGCCGGAGCGTACCCGACGTTCGGGTGATCCAGCCCCTGCCAGTTTGAAGGGTGATACGTGGTCCAATGATAAGTGTCTGCGACCCGGCCGCCAGGATAGCGGAGCGTCGTGACTCCTGCGGCATGCGATGCACCGATCACGTCCGTGTCGGTAAGGTGGCCGTCGGACACCGTGGAGTGGATTCCCATTACCCACGGCGCCATAAAGCCGCGCGGCTTGTCCATCGCGACCTCGACCTTTACCTCCTTTGGAACTTTGGCTTGCTTGGAACTCGCTTGGTTCCCTGCGTCTTCCATCTGATTGCGCGTCTGCTCCCTTTTCCATTCCGGAGTGGAAGAGTCGAGTTGGCCAAGCGCCAACTGAGCCGAGAGCGTTACCATGGCAACGAGCAATAAAGAGGAAGCAGCAACTTTCATGCGCAATACCCCCAGTTGTGGAAAAACGTTATTGTACGACGGCTGTGCCGCGAACTGGTGCACAAAAGTCGGTTGTTTTGTAGGCTCGGAGGAGTGCGTAAGCCTATTCCGGAGTGCGAGAATATGGGCGGAGTTTGGGTCGTGCCCCAGCAGTCGCTTGGGGACGTAGTTTGACGGATGAGGTTTATGCGTAAAACGAGAACTCATCAGCCGTTCAGCAGAGACCGCACAGTTATTGGGCGGCGGACATTAGTCCTGCTCGGATGCGCCGTACTCTCGCTCGCATTCGTTCCCTACCTCCACGGTCAAGTTTCCGAAGCCGGCAATTCGGAAGCAGGAAGTCAGGCTACCAACCCATTCCCACATTACAACGCAGCGACAGCTCTCCTTAATAAAGGAGAAGAAGACAACGCGGCAGCGGAGTTCCGAACCTTTCTGATCGAGGTTCTGCACGGACTTGCCAGCGGAGCCGCAGCGGCGGGCCACTTCGACAAAGCTGCTCCCTGGTTTGAAGAAGCGCTGAGCCTGGCGCCGAAAGATGTGAACCTGCGGATGGAGTATTCTCGCGCCTCGTTTCAAGTGACCAAGTTCCCACAGGCTCGGCAGTTGGCGGACGAAGCAGTACGGTTGGAGCCGGAAAATGCGCAGGCGCACCTCCTGCTGGGACAGGTGCTCTATCAACTGCGCGACACCGCCGGCGCGCGTAAGGAACTGGAAACCGCGTTTGCGAAGAGCCCGGATTTTCCCACCGGCTACTTGCTCGGGAAGGCCGACTTGCTGTTGCACGACGACAAAGCCGCTCGATCCTTGTTTGAGAACATGCTGCGCCTCTGGGGCGACACCGCAGTCAATCACATTTTCATTGGGCGCGCTTACAGCCAGTGCGGTTATCCCAAGGAAGCGGAAGACGAGTTCCGCAAAGTGTTCGCCCTCGACCCTCGCGCGCGCGGCGCGCACTATCAGCTTGGTCTCACATATCTTCGCGAAGACGAGGGTTCCGGATACGACCAAGCCGTGCCGGAATTTCGCGCCGAACTCAAGTTGAACCCCGACGACTTTCCCAGTCATTACATGCTGGGCTATATCGCGGTCAAGCAGAACAACTGGAAAGAAGCGGAAAAAGAGTTGCTGCGCGCCACGGCCATCAATTCGAACGATACGCAGGCGTTGTTGGCATTGGTGGAAACCTATACCGCGAGCAGCCGTCCAAAAGACGCCGAGACAGCACTGCGTCGCGTGCTCGCCCTGACTGGCAATCGAACGGACCAGGAAACCGCTCGTGCCCACTACTTGTTGGGGCGCCTTCTGGTGGCGCAGCCCGGACACGAGGACGAAGCCAAGCACGAACTCGCGGTCGCAGCGGAAATGCAGAAGCATTCCGGCACCGTGCTGACCGCCGACGCGCGCGCTGTCGGTGCGGGCAGCGTGTTACGGCGAGAGGCCTCCGCGGAAATGCAACCGGCGAAAAACAAGGCAACGCCCCAATCAGCGCAGGACGCGAACGCTGCTGGCCCGCTTCCTTCCACCGTCGCCGATGCCTATAACAATCTCGGTGCGATTGCCGGAAACAATCGCGATTTCTCTTCTGCGGCGAAATACTTTCGACGGGCGCGACAATGGAATGCCTCACTTCCCGGACTCGATCACAACCTCGGCATGGCCCTGTTCTACACTGCGCAGTATCGCGAAGCCGCGCCGTTGTTGCGCACGTACATCGAAAACAATCCCGCCGATGTTGGAGGGCGTGCAGCCTTAGCCTTCAGCCAGTTCAATAGCGAAGATTACCGCAGCGTAGTGGAGACCGTGCGGCCTATTCAAGAGGGCCTAAGCAACACTCCGAAGCTGGCGTTTGTGTATGCCGCCTCACTGGCGAGAACGGGAGCGGAGGCCGAAGGAATTGAGCGCCTGCAATCGCTAGAAGCGGCGAATCCATCCTCGGCTGAGATTCACCATGAACTGGCCCTGGCGTATCAGAAAGCAGGACGGGCCGAAGACTCGGCTCGCGAGATGAAGCTGTTTGAGGAAACGAAGAAGTAGGACGGTGGGAAGCAATGTTCAAAGGTGGGTCACTCTCCGCACTCAGTGACTCAGCGCCACTTTCCCTTGAATGCCACTGCCTTCGGCGATCGTGCAGATGAACTCGGTAGGTAGGTTATGCAGCACTTCTTTGCCTCCGCTAGGCCAACTTATTTCCACCGTCTCCATCACCGAACTCGCTCCCAGCCCAAAGTGCAGCCGCAGATCGTTTTGCGAAAGATAACTCGATCCGCTACGCACCTGCATGAACTGCGTCACTCCACCCGCAGTTACGGTCACCCGGGCGCCGATCGCAGCCTTGTTGCTCTTGCTACCAATCAACTTGAATAGCGCCGCATGATTGTCGGTCTGCGTGCGATTGATCAGCAAGGATGGCGTGCCGTTGTGGTTGAGGATCAAGACGTCCACCTTGCCATCGTTGTTAACATCGCCAAACGCCGCACCCCGCCTCACATAGAGAGCCCCAGCGTTCAGGCCGGAGAGATCCGACACATCTTCAAACGTGCGGTTGCGCCGGTTACGAAACAGCAAGAGTGGCTGCCGGAAGCTCACGTTTCCTTTGCCGGCATCCACCTGCGGATAAATATGGCCGTTGGTGACGAGGATGTCGAGCCAGCCATCGTTATCCATATCGAAGAAGGCCCCGCCCCATCCCACGTACCGCCGCGTAGGTTGCAGCAGGCCCGCACTCCCGGAGATTTGGTCAAAACCGTTCGCGCCACGATTCCAGTAGAGATCAACGCCTTCCTGGATGTAGTTGGTCACCAGAATGTCGAGTAACCCGTCGTGATCGAAATCGGCAATGTCCACACCCATGGATCCCTGCATCTGTCCGTCGCCGTTGACGGCGGTGCCGGTGAGCAATCCCACATCTTCGAATGTGCCGTCGTGCTTGTTGCGAAACAGGTAGTTTGGATTGACATCATTCGCCACATACAAGTCGAGCCAGCCGTCGTTGGCGAAATCCGCCCACACCGGTTGCATGCCGAAGAAGTGGTTTTCGTTGTCTACGCCGGCCTTTTTCGAAACGTCCTCAAAAGTGCCGTCGCCACGGTTGTGAAAAAGAAAGTCCGAGTCGCCCGGCAGGCCGGAAGGTCCGCAGTAGACGCGCATGCCCAGGTACGTGCAGGGAACACCATCGGCGTGCGTCACCGGGAGCGCATCCATATCCTGGTGAACGTAGCGCGCCACAAAGAGATCGACCTTACCGTCGCGGTCGTAGTCACCCCAAGCGGCGCCGGAACTGAATCCGCCTACGCGCAGGCCTGTTTTGTCCGTGACATCTTCAAACCTGCAATTTCCAAGATTGCGGTAGAGCACGTTTCCGCCGTAGCCAGTGACGTACAGATCCTGCCAGCCATCGTTATCGAAATCGACGACCGACACGCCCATGCCCCAGCCTTTTCGGCTGAGTCCAGCCGACTTCGTAATGTCCGAGAATTTCAGACCCTCGTCCTGGTGGTAGAGCGTCACCATCAGGTCGCCCCCGTTGCGATAGCGCTCTACCGTGGAGCCATTGACAGTCACAATGTCGAGCTTGCCGTCATTGTCGCAGTCAATGAAGCCAGCGCCACCGCTCATGGATTCGACGATGTAATACTCGTCTGGAGAGGAAATATTCGGCACAGTGAGGCCTGCCTTCAGGCCGATATCCTCGAAGCGGGGAACTGGGGGCGCCGCCGGAGGAGTCTGAGCGAGGCAAGTGGCACCCACTAAAAGAAGCGATAGAAGCCGCATGAAACCAGCAATGTTATCACGGCAAAATGGCGGCAGCCTTGCAGAACCATACGTTGGTGCTGTGCCCGAGACTGGGGAGTCTCCAAGCGCGTGGAGTCGGAATCGCTTGAGGTCGGCAGTGAGGCTCGCCCCTTGGATTCCGGCGAAATAGTGGCGTTCGAATTCTTCCAACTGTTGACGACTTCAAGCAAAAGGAGCGAGCGGCCATGAAAACGAAGCTGGTTGAATCGGCGGAAGTCTATAAAGGATTCAGGACGTGTCGCGGCAGGCGCCGCGTTGGCCGGAATGGTTCGGCCTCTGCCAGTCGTCGCGCAAATACCCCCTCCAGAGCTACTGAAGGATGACCGCCTCACATTTGTTACCACGACAGAATCGAATCCTTGGCAGAACGGTGCGGTCTTCAAACCTGCCTTCGCATGGACACGCTCAACCTGAATGTATATACGGCGCGTACTCTACCGGCGGGCCGCCCCATGGAGGGTTTCGGCGGTTGTTTCACCGAGCTGGGTTGGACGTCACTCAGCGCACTCGAGGAACAGGACCGGGGAAGACGTCCTGCACGAATTTTTCGATCCCGCCGCCGGAGCGCCGCGTAGACGATGTACCCATAAGAACGATGCCACGGTCGCGCAGTATCTTGTCTGCAAATTTCTGCGGCTTGTCAATCGGGTCAGATTCGAGGTTTTTTGCTTGACAACTGTTTGACGGAAAAATCAGACTCCCGTCCTTGCCTGAAGAACTGACTTCGCTTCGAGTCCGTTCCTTTCTGCAGGCAACGCAGCGCATCTCCGAAGTCACTGCGCTCTCGCACTTCGGACAGAGGAAAGCTCCAACTGCAGCCGTGACGCAAACGTTCGCCCATGTCTTGCGGAAAGTGCACACCGGTTGATGCCCTGACCGTCCCTTCGTTGCATTGTTCGGAAAAAAACGGGATCGTTGGGCTGCTTCCCCTGAATGCATTCCGTGAGAAGCACGCGGATTGACTGTGTTCAAATTCAGTTGCCTTTGGCGGATTCTGGCGGCTAGACTTTGGCAAATGTCGCCTTGTATGCGATTCGCGGGAGTGAGGTGATCAGTAAAAGGATTCCTCGATACTAAACGTTTAGCATAATGTAAATATTAATCTTTTGCACGCCCAAAAGGATGAAGTTAGCTATTGACATATCGACTAGCGCCAGATTATAAGCCAATGTATAAGCGTTTAGAGTCAGACTCGAATTGGTGAAGGAAACGGAATGAAAATAGTGAAGGAGCGATTCTTGTTTGCGTCTGCGCCCGATAGCTGGGGTGTGCTGGATTATCCGGGACCCTCATGGGAGCAATCTTACGAGAAGATGCTCGACGAAATGGGAGTGGCGGGCTATTCGGGAACGGAACTCGGTCCCTATGGTTTTTTCCCCACTGACGCCGATGTTCTGAGGCCGCAGCTTGAAAAGCGGAAACTGTCTTTGCTCGGGTCGTTCGTACCTGTCAAGATGGGCGATCCCGACGCTAGCGTCGCAGTGATTGACCGAATCCGAAAGGTAGGAAAGCTACTTTCCGATCTGAAAGCCCCATTTCTGGTGCTGGCGGACGATCAATCGGTTGAGCGTAACGCTTTTTCCGGACGTGCCCACGATGGGGGCTGCCCCGTTTTGAGTGCCGACCAATGGAAGCACGTCGGCAAGATCGTGGCGGACGCCGAGAAAGTTGCGAACGAATTCGGGCTTGATCTGGTTTTCCATCCGCATGTTGCCACATATGTCGAGACGCCGGAGGAGTGCGAGAAGTTCTTTGACGCGACCTCCCACACCAACATTGGCTTGTGCCTGGATACTGGCCATTGTGTATATGGTCTTGGCGATTCCGTAAAAGAAGCTGAGAAATTCAAGAGCAAGCTGCGCTTCGTGCATATCAAGGATTGCGACGCGAAGGTTTTAGAAAAAGTCCGAGGGAACAATTGGACATTTGAAGACGCGATCGGGAAAAATGTGTTCACAGTCATAGGCCAAGGCAATATCGATTTCCCCGCATTCTTCCGTACACTCGTAAAGATCGGATATTCCGGATGGTCGGTCGCTGAGCAAGATGTGAAATTCGGCGACACAACGATCACGCCGGCGGAAAGTGTGGCGGCGAGTTTGAAATACTTGCGAGGTGTGGTGAACGGTCTCGGTAGCGCAGCATCCTGAACCGACGCGAGCAGGGTAACATTCGCGAAGTTGAGAGGCTTGGATGAGGAAGCTTGGAATTGGAGTGCTCGGCGTTGGTGAGATGGGGCTGCGTCACGCCGAGAATTTGCGCCGGCTAGTGCCCCATGCGCGACTCGTAGCGGTTGCTGATGTGGCTGCCGAGCGTGCCCGGAAAACCGCCACTGACCTTGAAATCGACAATTCCTACGGCAGCCTGGAAGCGATGCTGGAATGTAAGGGGCTCGACGCAGTTGTTATCGCTACGCCCGATAAGTTTCATGCAGCATCGGTAAAAACGGTGGCTGCTGCCGGCAAAGATATTCTGTGCGAGAAGCCGCTGGCACTCACTCTCGCCGATGCGCACGACTTGCTGGCCGCTGTGGCGAAGGCGGGCGTGCGACTCCAAGTCGGTTTCATGCGCCGATACGACCCGGGATACTCTTCTGCAATGAAGCGCATAGAGGCGGGGGAGATCGGTACGCCGGTTGTGTTCAAGTCGATCGGGCGAGACAAAGACGGGCCACCAATTTCGGCCTACCAGTCCAACGTCAATGGCATGTTGTTTTATGGCAACACGATTCACGATTTCGACTTGGCGCGTTGGCTGATGCAAGATGAAGTCACCGAGGCCCATGCATACACCACCGTGGCAATTCGGCCCGAGGTGGCGCAGTATGGCGACGTGGTGGCAAGCGTTGTGAACTTGAAATTTGGGAAAGGTGCGATCGGAAACATTGAATCGCATGCCCAGGCGGCTTACGGATACGACGTTCGAACCGAAATCGTGGGGTCCAAGGGTTCGATCATGGTTGGGAGTTTGAATAGAACGCCGGCCACCTTCATGTCGATCAACGGAAGAACTCAGGATATCGCCGATCATTTTCTAAGCAGTTTTGCCGATGCTTATGTGGCGGAAATGAGAGATTTCGTGGATTGCATGTTGCAGGAGCGTGAACCTCGCGTCACCGGTAAAGACGGGTTGAAGGCCCTGGCAATTGCGGTCGCGGCCGAGCAGTCACACATCAAGGGCGGGGCGGTGAAGGTAACGCACTAGAATCCTGCCGCGTCCTAGGTTGCGGGAATTGGGTGCCCGAATTTGTATGTGAGCAATACTGTGCGTCCAGCGGAGATAGAGAATTGGTTCCGGTCCCACTTTCTTCTTACAAGAGCCCGTTGCATGAGATGACGCAATCGACGCCCACTTGTTTGTGGAACGATTCCGCGTCAGCGCAGGAACTGGCCTATGCAATTGAGCATGGGGCGGTCGGCGCAACCTGCAACCCAGTGATTGTGGTAGGCGTGCTGAAGAAGGAAATGGCCAAATGGAGGCCGAGGATTGAAGCGCTTGGCAAAGAACGGACGAACGCCTGTGAGGAAGAAATTGCGTGGCACTTGGTTCGTGAGATGTCGATTCAGGCCGCCGCGATGCTGAAGCCGATCTTTGATGAACAGCGAGGTAAGAACGGTCGCTTGTCGATACAGACCGATCCGCGATTGTTTCGAAATAGCGACGCAATGATGAAGCAAGCGATCGAGTTCAGCCAACTTGCGCCGAACATGATCGTAAAGATTCCAGTGACGCATGCTGGAATTACCGCGATTGAAGAGGCGACGTATCATGGAGTCAGCATCAACGCGACCGTTTGCTTCACGGTTCCGCAATGTATCGCGGTGGCCGAAGCGGTGGAACGCGGGCTTCGGAGGCGCGAGCGCGACGGGAAAGATATTGAAACCATGGGACCGGTCTGCACCGTAATGGTGGGACGGTTGGATGACTGGCTCAAGGTTCAGATGGAAAAGAATGACGTCGCAATCGACCCAGGCTACCTGGAGTGGGCTGGGGTTGCGGTGTTCAAGAAAGCTTATCGACTCTTCCGGGATCGCGGGTATCGTCTCCGCTTGTTGTCTGCGGCTTTTCGAAATCATATGCACTGGAGCGAGTTTATTGGCGGCGATGTAGTTATTTCACCACCCCATTCCTGGCAACTTCGCTTCAATGCTAGCGACATTCGGGTGCATCCTCGCATTCACGAGCCGGTTTCAGGCGTCGTGCTAGAGAGTCTTACGAAAACTTTCCCAGATTTTTGTCGATCTTACGGCGAAACTGGCCTCTCCCCCGCGGAGTTCGATACTTTTGGACCAACTCGTCGCACGCTACGGCAATTCATCGCTGCATGTCATGATCTGGACGGGTTGGTGCGCGACGTGCTGGTTCCCAACCCCGACTAGCTCCGAAACCCATTGCTAAACGTTTTGAACATCAGGTCCAGTCCTGATATGTTGTTGTTGAGTTATGGCCTCTTCCAGAAAGAGCGACCCCAAGACCCCTCCGAAAGCAGCGAGTATCTCCGACGTTGCCCGCGAGTCCGGCGTTTCAATCTTCACCGTCTCGGCCGTAGTGAACAAAAAGAGTCATGTGGGCAAGAACCTCCGCGTGCGGGTGGAGAATGCAATCCGGAAGCTGAACTATCGCCCGAATCTGATCGCGCGCAGCCTGATCAAGCAGAAGACCCAGACGATCGGCATGATTGTGCCGGATATCGCCAATCCGTTTTTTCCGATGGTAGTTCGCGGTGCCGAAGATGCCGCCCTCAAGCAAGGCTACAACCTGCTCTTGTGCAATAGCGACGACAGTCCAGAGAAAGAAGAAAGCGCGGTTGAGTTGCTTCTTTCGAAACGCGTTGATGGCATCTTGCTCACGAAAGCTGCCGGGATGTTTCGGCCGGGGTTGCTGAAGATGATCAAGGAAGTCAATGTTCCATTTGTCCTCGTGATGCGGACGTACCCGCAACTGACCAAGGATGCTGTTATTAGCGATGATTATCAGGGCGCGTACGAAGCGGTGTGTCATCTCGCGAGGGCCGGCCGGCGCCGCATCGGATTGATTAGCGGACCTTTGAAGATCAGTAATGCCAAAGAGCGATGGCGTGGATTTCGCCATGCGCTGGAAGTCAACGGTCTGCCCTATGAACCTGACCTGGTCGTGGAAGGCGACTACCGAATTGAATCCGGATTTCGCGCAGGTCACTCCTTGCTGTCTCATCGACCGGATGGAATCTATGTCGCGAACCATCTGATGACGATCGGATTGCTCAAGGCTGTTGATGAGATGGGATTGAAGTGCCCGGAAGATTTCGGTTTGGTCAGCTTTGATGATTATCCGTGGCTCGGAGTGTTTCGGCCGCGACTCACGACAGTGGAACTACCCAAGCACCAGCTGGGCAGTGAAGCGACGGAGCTTCTGATTCAGAGGATATTGGGCGATCACGGCAAGCCGGTGCTCAAGAAGCTTCTGCCCGAACTGCGCATCCGGGAGTCATGTGGATTTGCTCAATTCGTTGCAAGCGGACACCATGCGAACGCAACGGGAGAGACAGCGGTCGGTGCCGCGCACGAAAAGTAGCCGCGCTGGGAGCTCCAAAGCCTCGCTCCGTCAAAAGAAGTAGCGCTCCTTCTTGCGTTCCTCTTCGTACTTTCTTCGTGCGGCGTTGACTTCATCGCGTTCTGAAATCTCTGCGATAGGAACATCCCACCAGGATTCGTATCCCGGCACCCTCTGGTCGTAGGAAGTTTCGATGACGACGACAGACGTGCGTGACTGCTTGCGGACTGAGGCCAACGCTGCTTTGAGTTCCTCACCAGTGCTCACACGAGCGGTCCATGCCCCTAAACTCGCCGCATTGCCTGCAAAGTCAACAGGAACTGCATCGCCCTCGTATTGTTCGTCACGACGGTAACGATACTCCGTGCCCATGCCCCAGTTGCCGCACCCGCGGCTGAGTCCGCCGATGCTGGAGAAGCCATGGTTGTCGAGCAAAACAATGTTGAGTTTGTACCCTTCCTGCAATGACGTGACGATCTCTTGCGCCATCATCAGGTAAGATCCGTCACCGATCAGGACGTACACTTCACGTTCCGGGTGAGCCATCTTGATCCCGAGCCCACCGGCGATTTCATAGCCCATACAGGAATTGCCATACTCCATGTGATACCCGCCGGGTTGTTTTGTACGCCACAGTTTATGAAGGTCTCCCGGTAGGCTCCCGGCAGCACAGACCATAATGTCCGAATTCTCGAGGAAGTTGTTAACAATGCCGATGACTTCGCCCTGGGTGATAGGAGGGTCTCTGCGCACGCCGTGGATGCGATCCACTTCCGTTTCCCAGCTTGCGCGGAAGGTCGCGATGAGGGCTTGGTAAGGCACTTCAATGTGGTAACTCCCAATCGCCCTTTGAAGTTCCTCTACTGTTATCTGTGCGTCGCCGGTAAGCGCGACTGCGGCGTGCTTGTAGGCGTCGAACTCGCAGACATTGATGTTGATAAACCGGACGGAAGGATTCTGAAAGGCAGTTTTCGATGCGGTAGTGAAATCACTGTACCGGGTGCCGATTCCAATCACTAGATCGGCTTCGCGGGCCAGGATGTTCGCACCGGGGGTTCCAGTCACACCGATGGCACCGAGATTCTGAGAGTGGTCAAAAGGCAATGTACCTTTCCCAGCTTGCGTTTCGCAAAAGGGGATACCGGTTGACTCAACGAATCGCGCGAGCGCGCTCGATGCTTCTGAGTACATGACGCCGCCACCGGCAACAATCAGGGGCCTCTTCGCCCGTCGGAGCCACTCTGCCGCGCGACTCAATATCTCATGGTCGCAGCGGTTGCGAGGAATGCACCAAACGCGGCGCTTGAAAAATTCGTCAGGGAAATCGAAAGCTTCGGCTTGGACGTCTTGCGGGAGGCAGATCGTGACCGCGCCGGTTTCCGCCGGAGAAGTCAGAACGCGCATCGCCTCAGGCAGGGAAGTCAGCAATTGCTCGGGACGCTGAATCCGATCCCAAAATCGCGAGACAGGTTTGAAACAGTCGTTGACCGAAATATCTTGAGAAAGAGGCGATTCGAGTTGCTGTAATACCGGCGCAACGTTGCGCCGTGCGAAAAGATCGCCTGGCAATAGCAGTACAGGCAATCGGTTGATCGTTGCCGTCGCGGCGCCCGTGATCATGTTGGTTGCGCCGGGGCCGATCGAACTGGTGCACACCAATGCTCTTGTGCGGAAACTTGCTTTTGCAAATGCCGTTGCCGCATGCACCATCGCTTGTTCATTGCGGAACAGGTAGTAGCGAAGGCTAGGATCCTGCTCGAGCGCCTGTCCAATGCCAGCGACGTTGCCGTGCCCGAAAATTCCCAGGAAACCCTCAAAGAAGCGGAACTGGCGGCCGTCTCGTTCGACGTATTGATTACTGAGGTAGGAAACAATGCCTTGCGCGGTCGTTAGGCGTCGTGTCATGAGGTTGGTACCTTCCTAAGCATACCGCCACGTTCTTGTTTGGGATCAATTGCTGAGATTGATTCTTGGCGGATAGAGGTGCTCCCTCACGTCAATACTGATTTCGCTTTGGATTTCAATGTACGGTCATTCACGTACAAGCGGCAAACGAGGGTCGGGAGCCTTCCACGTCGAGCGAATCCATGTATGTTGCGGATCTTCCGAGACTGCCAACGCGCGCGAGGATCCCGCAAGAAAATTCAGGTAATAGACGTCATATCCAGGGCCGGCAACCACAGTGTGAAATCCCCCGTGGACCAGCACTACGTCTCCGTCCCGCGTCTTTACCGTTTGCTCGCCGGATATCTCGCCAGCGTAAAGATGTTGGAA
>Ga0302323_100000469_pt1 | contig 32147 bp, 24 predicted proteins | sample Fen_T0_3_FD_201950 | JGI IMG/M metagenome (GOLD analysis project Ga0302323, IMG submission 201950) | Peat permafrost microbial communities from Stordalen Mire near Abisko, Sweden - Fen_T0_3 | ecosystem: Environmental > Terrestrial > Soil > Wetlands > Permafrost | place: Sweden: Abisko...
TTTTGGCGATGGACTTGCGTTTCTGAGCTCGCAGTGGGTACCCGGCTGGGGCAACGACTCGGACTGGTCGAGACTGGCCCGGCTCTTAGGCAGGTTGACCGAGTGGCGCCACTTGGCGACCGGAACCTACGATTCGATCGCCGCCGTGAATCTGGTCTTTGGGGTGTTCGCGCTGCTGGTGTGTCTGGTCGGCTGGAGGAAGATCGGTCTTGCGGCTTGTGCGTGGGGCGCAATCACCATGCTTGTATCCCTTCGCATCTGGGCCTCGTCCGGCCGGTATGCCGTGGTCGTGTGGCCGGTCTACCTCGGCATCGCGCTTTTCACCAGGCGCCGTCCCATCCTCTACCAGAGCACGATTGTCGGTTTTTGCCTGCTACAGGCGCTGCTCGCCTTCTGGTTCACCCACGGACACTGGGTCGCATAGAATTCGCGCCATGATCGCGAACAGTCAAACTAGGGTTGCGGCGGGGTGGGACCGCCAGCGGGAGGTTGCGGTGGCGGAAAATCGGGCCAGGGCGGAGGCCCCATGGGTCCGCCGTGCATTGGCCCTCCGGGCATGGGTACTCCGGGCGGCAAACGCGGCCTGTGCGCTTTCATTTCGTCGAGCAGCTTGCGCTGTTCGGGCGAAAACAGCTCACGCAGTTCCTGCTCCATCTTCTCGTTAATCGCCTTCATCCTAGGAAAGCCCTCGCGCACGATGGCTTCCAACTGGGGACGGTAACGTTCGGTAATTTCCCGAGCCTTGACTTCCTGCTCCGGCGTCAGCTTCAACGCGCCGGGGGGGCCGGGGAGGAACGGGGCTGGGGGCGGCGGCAGTGGCTGGGCCATCCGGATCCACTTGGAGAGGCCGACGCCAGCCACAGCCCCCATCAAGAACGTCGCAAACAGGAGCAGCGCGGTCAACAGTCGGATCTGGCGTGGGGTTCGATCGGCGCTCATAGATTGCCTCCCAGGGTACCGAATAGCTCGCTGCTGTCCGGAATGCGATCGTTGGCAACCCATGTGGCAAAGGTGAGCGCAGGGGACTGCGTCGGCAGCCGTACGGGCGCGGAGGTCCGTCGCCCATGGGCCAAGTATCCCGCCGTCCACACGATCAAACAGAGCGCCGCCGCGACAGCCAAGACGGGGCGTGCCCAACGCAAAAGCTCGTGCTCGACGGAGAACCGGCGCTGGCGTTCGGCACGGGCTTTGGCCGCCAGCTCCTGGATGGTGCGCTCCCAGCGAAGCTGGTTACGACTGGGATCCAGCACGGAGAAATCGATGGGCTTGGGGGTTCGTTCATCGGACATGGTGTTCCTCGGTATGCTCGGACAAATCGCCGTCGAGCTTGGCTCGCAAGAGCTGACGGGCGCGGAACAAGTGTTGACGAGAATGGACTTCGCTGATGTTCAAGGCTTGCGCAATCTCGGCGTGCGTCCAATTTTCGAGATCATGCAAGAGCACCACCTCGCGCTTGTCGGGGTCGAGGTCGGACAGCGCAGACAGGAGTGCCTGGCGCATTCCTGCCGACTCGGAGGCGGGACTCGCGAACTCGAGTATTTTCGAGTCATCCGCTGCCACGTCGCGTAGGCGTCGGCTGTCGAGCAGGTTGCGCGCGCGGTTGCGCACGATCTGGAAGAACCACGCAGCGAAATGCTCTGGCTCACGACAAGATTCCAATGAGGCGAAGGCTTTCATGAACGCATCCTGGGCGACGTCTTCAGCGTCCGTGGGCCGTCCCAGCACGGACAGGGCGACGCTGTACGCGGGCCGCAGGTACGCCCGCACGAGGCCAGTGAAAGCGTCGGACTCGCCCCGAAGAGCGCCCTCGATCAAGTCGGACGTGGCTTTTGAAGTCAGCACGGTAAATGGGCTCTTACACTTACCCCGAAGACACCCAGCCTCGCCCAAGTGTTACTAGAATTCTACCATCAGCCCGGCGCTCCACGTGTCGTCACCCACGTGCAATCGGTGGCCCATTCCAAGTCCTGAAGCGTCGATGTGGGAGTAGTCGCAGAACACGTACACGTGATTGAGACCGCTGTCGCTGTCGAGCTCGCGCATCGATCCTGGGTCTAGCCCGTCCAGCTCGAGAGCGAGGCCAAACGTCGCCTGCCAGCCCAAGGTACCACCTGAGCCACGCCCACCTTGGGCAAGCTCGGCCACCTCACCGTTGCCATCGGTGATTCTCCAAAACGTATAGTTCAGACCAAGCTTCGCGTACGGCACCAGCGGAACACGCCACCGCTGGGCAGCCACGTCGAATCGGTACACTGCCAGAAGCGAAACCGGAATCAGTCGCAGCTTGGTTTCGTCGGCTGAGCGCGTGTCGGTGGAAAGGCCACTGGTGGCCGCCACGAACGACTTGGCGGATTCGTTGAAATACCCCACGCCAGCCCCGACCGCTAGGGTGCCGAACTTCTGCAAGACGTCGTAGTCGAGCTCCAGTTGATAGAGAAGCCTCGTGGAGTCTCCAAACGTGGTCCGGTGGGGCGTGGCCCCGTTCGACAGGCCCGAATCGACGTTCGGCAGGTAGGGCCCGATGTGAAACTCCAGCGCCATGGTGCGCGGTGACCGGCCGCGGCTGGCCACGATCCCGCCGTCAGACCCAAGCTGTGCGTCGTCTGCGTCGTACAGAACGACCTGACCCAAGGCCGCGCGCGCTCCCAGCAGCCCGAGCGCCAGTACGAGCCATGTCCACGTCCACCAGCGCAGGTTACGGATCCGCGCCACGATGGCCGCGAGGCCCAGAAGCAGGATTGCAAGGGCGCCACGATGCCCGTCAACGTGAGCGACATTGCAGTAGCCACCCACCGGTTGGCCGCCCTCGTTGGCGTACTCGTTGTAGAAATCCACGGTGAGAACCGGCGTTCCCGTCGCAGCATCGGTGGGCGTTCCCAGATTGCCGTCGTCATCCACCGCCACCAAAAGCACGGTGTACGGCACGTCGTTCAACAGGCCCTTGAGACGGTAACTGGTCTGTCCCGTGCCGATGAGCCCGGAGCAAAGATACGCGGGAGCCAGATTCGTCAGCGTCGGGGTGAGACTGGAACTGTCCAGCGCGTCTTGCTCGGGGCAAAGCGAATCATCGACGAGCGTCGAAGGCGAAATGAACTGCGAGCTGTAGGGACTGCTGGCGAACACCGACGAGCCATCGCTGTGCGCGCAGAAGACCAGGTAACCCGCCAGATCCGAGGTGGAGGACGATGTGCTGCTGATTGAGGTCCAGTTGAGAATCAAGGCCTCTTTGCCCGCCTGCACCGACAGTCCGCTCGGAGCCGCCGGACCTTTGCCGTCGAGGCGCAGATTGAGTGAGGGTGCGCTGTCGCCGGTCAGATCGGCGGTGCCGTCGGACGCGGTGTCGATCCACAGCCAGACATAGGTCGTCTTGAGAAAGTTGCAGCTCCCGTCGGAAGAGAACAGATCGGTGACGCTCACCTCGGTGGAGGTCCAGTATCCGTTCTTCGCCAAAGAGTCGAGGGCGTCGATCTGGTCGAGCAGGACGCATCCATAGGACGATTCGGTGGGGTCGCTCGTGCAGCCACTGCTCTGGGCCAGGTACAGCCGCGCTTCACCATCGGCGTCGCTGGCTGCAAGCAAGGTGCTGATCTTCGTCTCGACGGTGGTGCTGGCCACGCGAACGACGAAGCGAGCCGTGGTTCCGCATTCGCATCGGGCCCGGTCGAAGAACGTCTTGGCGTCATTGGTGTCAAGCTCGGTCCACGATCCGCTCGCGTTCTTGGTTTGTACGGAAATGGTGAAATCGCTCTCCGCCAATGCGGATGACGATGAGGTGCCGCCGGTCGAGGTGTCCGCATAGGCAGACGCAACGGACAGGCAGGCGAATACCGCAGAGAACAGCGAGAACATCGTTCGTCGTGACATGGCTTCGATGAAAGGACAGGCGACCAGGTCCGACCGTTAGCCGTAACGAAAATCAGGAGAGACCTGTCCTGTTGGCATGCATTCGTCCGATGCGCGCGTGAGCCCTGTCGCTGGTCCGGCAGGAAAGCCGTGGACCATTGCCCTCCTGTCCGACGACCTCGCGCTCGGCCGAAAGCTGGCCGAGTCACTCGGACACCACGACTTTCGGTTCTTGTACGCCCATCCGCAAGCAACCGGCAGATTCGCTGGCGGCCTGGCGACGTTCGACGTGGTCCTGCTCTACGTCGCGCGCGAGCGCGCCGATGGCTCCGTACTTTGCGAAGCGCTGGGCAGGCACCAGGGTTGTGTGGTCGTCCTCGGGCACCGTGCCACCGGGATGGAGCGTGCGTGGTGGATCGACCATGGCGCTGACGATTGCCTCAGTCAACCCTGCGACAAACAGGAATTGCTGGCGCGGCTGCGCGCATCGATTCGAAGGCGGCAGGTCGGGGCTAGGCGTTCGGCCACCTTGACCGTGGGCGGGCTGACCGTATCGCTGACCGATCGCACGGCCACCCTGGACGAAAGGCTGCTTGTGCTGACCACGTGCGAGTTTGCCCTGCTGGCGGCCCTGGCCTTGCACGCGGGCGAGGTACTTGGACGCGAGCAGCTACTGGAATTCGCCAAGGGCTCCGCTGACCAAGCCTTCGAGCGAGCGATCGACGTGCAGATCTCGCGCCTGCGCGCGAAGCTTCACGAGAACTGGCGCGAGCCCAGAATGCTGAAGACCGTCCGTGGCGCGGGCTATGTGCTCGTGGCTGGCGATGCGATTTGAGTCCCCCGCAAGGGATGCTTCTCGGCCGGATGGGTGTTTCAGAATGTTTCGGTTGCGAAAGTCCGCGCCTGCAAGTGACGAAGGCTTGGGTCGAATCGCCTAGTCAAGGAGGACCCCATGTCAGTTTCGAGTATCAGCAGCTCCGCAAGCGCAATCGACTTCACCGAATTGCGCAAAAAGATGGCCGATCGACTCGCCGAAAGCATGATGAAGGATCTGGACGGCGACGGCGACGGCAAACTGTCCAAGAGCGAGCTGGAAAAGGCCAGTCAGGCTGCGGCCAGCTCGCCCACCAGCTCCAGCACCGACGTTTCGCTCGACGATCTCTTCAAGGCGCTCGACACGGACGGCGATGGAGCCGTTTCCAAATCCGAGTTGTCCGCGTTCATGGAGAAGGCCGCGCCGTCGGACGCCCCGTCACCGCCGGACGGGCGCCCGCCCGTAGATGGGCCACCGCCCGGCCCACCGCCCGGCCACCCCCGCGGCACCGGCAAAGCCGCCTCAGCCAGCGCCACCGGATCAACCGACGAAACGTCGACCGGCGACGACACCATCACGGCCGAGCAACGCATGGCCTTCGCGTACAAGCAGTTGATGGCCGCTCTCGAGCGACTGGGCGGCGCCGCCAGCGACGGCAGCACCACCAGTTCGACCGCCTGAGCAATCCCAGATTCTGGGGCTTGGCCGAACCAGGCTCGGCCAAGCCCGGCCGTGCTACCTACCGCGGCGGATGGGGCGGCGCACAGGCCAGCGGGCCCTTGCCGCTCGGCACGTTCCGGCAGGTGCCCTGGTGCGAACGTCCGTGGTGAGAGACCGTACAGGTGGCTCCCTCGCTCAGACTCGCACAGGCTTGCACGGCCTCGGGTGGAGGCGGGGGCACGCACGCGAGCACGTCACCCTCGCCCGGTCCCTTGCCGCACGTACCCTCGATCTTCCGGCCGCGAAACGAGGCCGTACAGCTATCGCCTTCTTGCTTGTCGGCGCACGCATCGATCGCCTCCTGGGGTGGCTTGCGCGGCGGCGGCATACAGGCCAGCGGCTCTTGTCCTTCCGGACCTTTCACGCATTTGCCTTCCACCGTCTGCCCGTGGAAGGAAACCGTGCAAGTCGCGCCTTCCTTCTGATTCGCGCACGCCTCCACCGCTTCCGCGGGTGGGGTGGGTGGGCCCGCAAAGTCGGCCGCTCGCGCGGGTAGGGCCCCCAGGCCCGTCAGCGCGGCCAGAGCAGCGCTTGCCAATAGTCCAAAACTTCTAGTGCTCATCGGTCATCTCCTTGCGAATAATTTCGCTACCTTTCGCTGCTAAGACAGCCGACCTGCCGTCGACGTTAGTCGCCTTGGAAACCGACGTCTAACGCCAACGTTCAAGAATTCCAGCACCGGTTGACCGTGATGCCGAAAACGTGCGACTTTCCCGCTGCGCTTTCCCATCCATGAAGGAGATTCACGAATGATCTACTCGGCAGAAGTCGAACACATGACGTGTGTGGCGAAAGGACCCAACCATGGGCCCGCGCCCATCCCGCAAGAAGGCCGCTGGGTCCAGGCCAAGGAGATCAAGGATATCTCGGGCCTTACCCACGGCGTCGGCTGGTGTGCGCCTCAGCAGGGCGCCTGCAAGCTGACCCTGAACGTGAAAGATGGCGTGATCCAGGAAGCCCTGGTCGAGACCGTAGGCTGCTCGGGCATGACCCACAGTGCAGCGATGGCCGCCGAAATTCTTCCCGGCAAGACCATCCTCGAGGCGCTGAACACCGACCTCGTGTGCGACGCCATCAACGTCGCGATGCGCGAGCTGTTCCTGCAGATCGCCTATGGCCGCACCCAGACCGCATTCTCCGAGGACGGCCTGCCCATCGGCGCCGGCCTCGAGGATCTGGGCAAGGGTCTGCGCAGCCAGGTCGGTACCATGTACGGCACCAGCGCCAAGGGCGTGCGTTACCTGGAGATGGCCGAAGGGTACGTCACCCGGCAGGCCCTCGACGAGAACAACGAGGTCATCGGCTACGAATTCGTCCATCTCGGCAAGATGATGGAATCGATTCAAAAGGGCGTGGAGCCCGGGGAGGCCTTGAAGAAGGCCACCTCGAAGTACGGGCGCTTCGATGAAGCTGCTCGCCACATCAACCCCCGACACGCGTAATTAGAAGGGAACACTCCAATGGCTCTTTTTGAATCGTATGAACGCAGAATTGGCCAAATCGAGAAGGTGCTGGCCAAGTACGGCATCAAGTCCCTCGAAGAGGCGAAACAGCTTTGCGATGCCAAGGACGTCGACGTCTACAACATCGCCAAGGGCATCCAGCCCATCTGCTTCGAGAACGCATGCTGGGCTTACATCCTCGGCGCCGCGATCTCCTTGAAGAAGGGGCAGAAGAAGGCGGTCGAGATCGCGTGCTCGCTCGGCGAAGGCATGCAAGCCTTCTGCATCCCGGGCTCGGTCGCCGACGATCGCAAGGTCGGCATCGGCCACGGCAACCTCGCCTCGATGTTGCTAAAGGAAGAGACCAAGTGCTTCGCGTTCCTCGCCGGCCACGAGTCATTCGCTGCCGCCGAAGGCGCCATCGGCCTCGCCCGCAGCGCGAACAAGGCCCGCAAGGACCCGTTGCGCGTGATCCTGAACGGCCTCGGCAAAGACGCCGCCCAGATCATCAGCCGCATCAACGGCTTCACGTACGTGCAGACCAAGTTCGACTACGCCTCGGGCAAGCTCAACATCGTGCGCGAGATCGCGTACTCGAAGGGCGAGAAGGCCAAGGTCCGCTGCTACGGCGCCGACGACGTCCGCGAGGGCGTGGCCATCAACCACCACGAGGGCGTGGACGTGTCCATCACCGGCAACTCCACCAACCCCACCCGCTTCCAGCACCCGGTCGCCGGCACCTACAAGAAGGAATGCCAGGAGCAGGGCAAGAAGTACTTCTCGGTGGCGAGCGGCGGCGGCACCGGCCGCACCTTGCACCCGGACAACATGGCCGCCGGTCCCGCCAGCTACGGTATGACCGACACCATGGGCCGCATGCACAGCGACGCGCAGTTCGCGGGTTCCAGCTCTGTCCCCGCGCACGTCGAGATGATGGGCTTCCTCGGCATGGGCAACAACCCCATGGTCGGGGCGTCCGTCGCGGTTGCCGTGGCGCTCGAGCAGGCGCAGAAGTAGAAGCGACCAAGGTCGAACAAAGGGCCGGCGGTTTGCGAAAGCAGATCGCCGGTTTTCTTTTGGGCGATGCCCGTCAGTCTGCGTTGTCGGACCCGGCCAGCGCGTCCACGTCGAGCAGATCCTGCGGGCGGCCGCTGGCTCGCTTGATGGCGGGTAGTCAACCCCGTGCGCGGCGAATACCGCCAACAGATCTCTGAAGTCCGGGTGGAGGGACATGTCCCTTGATGATCTCCGATTCGTCGGCCATCGCGCGAATGGCGGCGAACTTCACGCTCGCGCTGGCCGCGCGCCAAAACGCCAGATCCGTCGCCAGCGCGTCACCTCTCGAGATGACCCCGCAGGCCCATCGCCTGCGACGCTGCCGAGTATCTTCGTCCCGAGCGTTCATGAGGTAAGACTACCATGCCGGCAGGCGTTCGACAGCTTGCAGGCTTGGATTGAAGGTCCGGAACGGGGCGGGGAGGTCAGGGGCCTTGCGCGACCAGGGCGATGCGCAGGCCAAGGCACGCAGCGATGCCGACCGGGCGCCCACACGCGCACGGGCGCTGCTGGCGGTTTGCAGTCGCGATATCGAACCCCGCCCGCCCTCACCTCTCCTGGTGATACAGGCGCAGCGCGATCGGCGACGCGACGAGGACGATGACGGCGGCAGCGCTGAGCACCCACAGAACCTCACCACCCACCGGCACTCCGTGCATGAGGCCGCGGGTGGCGTTGGTCAAGTGGGTGACGGGGTTGTGGCGGACCACCGTCTGCAGCCACGCGGGCATGGTCTCCAGGCCGACAAAGATGTTGCTGGCAAACGTGAGCGGCATCAGAAAGAGAAAACTGGTGGTCATGACTGACTCGGGCGTCTTCACTTTCATGCCGAAGATGATCCAGATCCACGACACGGCGAACGCGAAGATCAGCACCAGGCCGAACGCCAGCAATACGCCGACGATGCCGCCAGCGGGCCTGAAACCGAGGATAGAGCCCAGCACGACAATCAAGGTCGAGGCGACGGAGTAGCGAAACACGTCGCCGGCCAGCGCGCCCAGAATCGGCGCCGGCTGCCAGATGGGCAGCGAGCGAAAGCGATCGAAGAGCCCCTTCTGGATATCGGTGTTGAGGCCGACGCCGGTATAGACGGTGATGAACAGGATGGTTTGCACCAGGATGCCTGGCAGCAGGAACTGGATGTAGACCTTGGGTGACCCGGCCAAGGCGCCACCGAACATGTACGTGAACAGCAGCGTGAACATGATGGGGGTGATGGTCACATCGAACAACTGAAACGGCACGTGCTTGATCTTCAGCATGGCTCGCCATGCGAGGGTCGCCGTCGCCGCCCAGCCGGAGATCGGTTGAGCGCGCTCGCGCAACACCAGGGCGTCGCGGCCGCCGGGAATCAGATCGGCGCTCACGCTGCACTCTCCTTGGCGGCGTTGTCATCCGTCGGGCCGCGGCCGACGCGCGCACCGCTGGGTTTGGCCTTGTCAGGTTTGTCGTCGCCGGCTTGCGCCGCTTCGGCTGGACGCCCGGTCAGCGCGAAGAAGACATCGTCCAGGCTCGGCGAGCCAAGGGAAAAATCCGTGACCTGAACGCCCGCGCGCGAAAGAGCGCCGAGCAACTCGGCTGCGACCTGGGCATCCGCGACTTTGATGGAGAACGCGGCTGGATCGGTCGCTGGCAACAACCCGCCACCCGGGGTAGCCTCAATCAACGCCCCCGCCTGCGCGCGCTGCTCGGGATCGCGCAAATGGAAATGCAGCGTATTGCTGCCGACTGAAGCCTTGAGGTCACGACTGGTGCCTTCCGCAATGACTCGGCCATGGTCGATCACCGCGAGGCGTTCCGCCAGGCGATCCGCCTCTTCGAGATTCTGCGTGGTGAGGAGCACCGTCGTGCCAGCGGCCGCAATGCGGCGGACCAGATCCCACACCTGGTTTCGACTGCGTGGGTCGAGCCCGGTGGTAGGTTCGTCGAGAAACAGAATCTCGGGTCGCGTGACCAAGCTAGCGGCGATGTCGATGCGTCGTCGCATGCCGCCAGAATAGGTCCGCACCAGCTTGCCGGCGGCATCCGAAAGGCCGAACGCATCGAGCAGCTCTGTCGCACGTTGCTTGGCGTCCGACCTGGCAAGCCCCATCAGTCGACTGAGCAGCACCAGGTTTTCGTGGCCGGTCAGATCTTCGTCGACCGACGCGTACTGCCCGGTAAGACTGACCTTGCGTCGTACGGCCGCCGGTTCGCGCGCCACATCGTGACCAAGCACCAGCGCGCGGCCGCTGGTGGGCTTGAGTAAGGTCGTCAGCACTCGAATGGCGGTGGTCTTGCCAGCGCCGTTGGGGCCCAGGATGCCGTAGACCGAGCCCTCTCGAATCGAGAGGTCGACGCCGTCCAGGGCTCGTGTCGAGCCGAAAGTCTTGACCAGGCTGGCTGTTTCGATCGCAGTCATGATGAATGAAAGCGAAAGTGTAGCGTGCGAACCCCTGGAGTCACGGGGCATGCAAAGGACTGCCGCGCGTGAAGACGTGCAGTTACCATGGGGTGACTTGCCCCGACCACGCAGGCGTGCGAAGCATCGGGACATGGGTAAGTCTCTTCGTCTTCTCGCCGCCGTCGGTCTATTCGGCATTTCGGCGAGTGCCGCCGCCATGGAGATGTCACCCGTGCTCGTGCTCAGTGAACCGGAATTTCCCGCGGCCGACTCGACTGCGCCGACGACTCGACAACTGCAGAAGCTCTTGCCGCAGGCCAGGTTCGCGCGGGCGGCCGAGCTGTCCGACCTCTTGGCCAGACACGGCACGCACTTGCTGGTGCTGCCCTACGGCTCGGCCTTCCCCGAGCAGGCCTGGCCCGCCATTCACGGTTACCTGCAGCGGGGCGGCAACCTTCTGGTGGTGGGCGGCAAACCCTTCACCCGCGCCGCGGCCCACGACGACAAGGGTTGGCGACTCCGCCCCGACAGCGTGCGATTCACCCGCCCGTTGATGATCGATCAATACCAACCCACGCCGGGCTCGCAGGACCTAGACTTCCTTCTCAACCCGGATCTGCCGGTGAAGTTGCCGGCGTTCGAATGGGTTCGCGCGTACGGGCTGGTGATCCGCCTCAGTGCTGTCGACCTCTACAAGCGGGGCGGCTCGGCTGGCTCTCTCGATGCGCGGCTCGACACCCTCGCGTGGGGAAGCAAAGACGGTATCAAGCTGGCGGCGCCAGTGGTGCAAATCGATCACCTGCAAAACGGATTCGACGGCGGACGCTGGATCTTCGTGAACGCCGAGCTGACCCAAGATTTCTGGTCAGGCGCGGCTGCCGAGGTGGTCGGACTGCTGGCCGCGCGGGCCAGTGAAGGTGCGGACTCGCTTACCGTCAGGCCCCATATGCCGCTGTACACGGCGGGGGAAGATATTGCCATCGACGTCGCCTGCAGGAAGCGTCCACGCGACAACGCCCATCGCACGGTCCGCATCACCCTGTTTCCCGAGGCGCATCCGTCGCAACGAACCGTGCTGGCCGAGAGCGCCGCGACGACGAAGACCATCAAGACGTCGGCGCCCTCCGATCCCGGCCTGTACATCATCGAAGCCGAGCTGATCGAAAAGGGGACGACCCGCGCGCTCTACCGTTCCGGTTTCTGGATGCGCGACCAGTCGTTCCTGAGCTCGGGGCCGCGCCTCTCGGTGGGGCGCGAGTACTTCCAGCTCGACGGCAAGCCCCTGGCGGTGCTGGGGACCACGCACATGTCCAGCGAAGTGCAGCGACTGTTCTTCGCGCAGCCAAACGTGGCGGTCTGGGATCGCGACCTCGCCCACATCCGCGCGGCGGGACTGAACATGATTCGCACTGGCTGGTGGACTGGGTGGGACACCCTCTGCGATGGCGAGGGCAAACCGAACCAGCGGGCCCTGCGCACCCTCGAGGCGTACCTGATGACCGCCCGCAAGCATGGCCTGCCAGTGCAGTTCAACTTCTTCGCCTTCGTGCCCGATGTGCTCGGCGGCAAGAACCCGTACCTCGATCCGGTGGCCGTGCGGCGCCAGAAGAATCTCGTCACCCAGGTGGTCGCTCGCTTCCACGAGGTCCCCTTCGTGGCGTGGGATCTCGTCAACGAGCCAAGCTTCTCCACCCGCCTGTGGATGATGCGTCCGAACGGCGACGCCCTCGAGAAGGCGGCGTGGAACGCGTGGCTCGAGCAGCGCTACCCCGACAAGGCCTTGCTGGCCGAGCTGTGGAGCGCGCCCAAGGCTGCCATCGAAGGATCCGTACCGCCTCCCAGCGACGCCGAATTCTGGTCACGTGGGGTGTACGCCGGACACAATCCGTTGCGGGTGTACGACTACTTCCGGTTTGCGCAGGGGACCTTCTCCGACTGGGCGCACGGGCTGCGAGACGCCATCCGCGCCACGGGCTCGCGCCAGTTGATCACCATCGGGCAGGACGAAGGCGGCGTGCAGGATCGACTGTCGCCTGCGTACTGGTCGAAGGCCACCGACTTCACCACCAACCATTCGTGGTGGCAAAACGATGCCCTGCTGTGGGACTCCCTGGCTGCCAAGCAACCCGGCCAGGCCATGCTGATCCAGGAGACCGGCCTGCAGCGCGAGCTTTACCCCGACGAAAGGGCGCGTCGAAGCTTGGACAGCGAGGCAGCGCTGCTGGAACGGAAGGTTGCCTTGTCGTTCGTCTACGGGGCTGGCGCGATTCAGTGGCTGTGGCATGCGAACTCGTACATGACCGAAAGCAACGAGACGCCCATCGGCGCGGTCCGCCCCGACGGCACCGAGAAGCCGGAAGCGACCGTGTTGCGAAAGCTTGCGCAATTCACCACGGTGCTTTCGCCTTACCTGCGCGATCCCGCGCCGCCGGCCGTTGCGGTGGTCACTTCGCAGGCGGCGCAGTTCTCGGTGCTCGCGGAGCTGCAGCTCGAGGCACAGCGGAAGGCGGTACGCGCCCTCGCCTACCACGCACGCATCGTTCCCACCCTCGTCGCGGAAAATCGCCTGGCCGACATGCCCGACGTGGCGCTAGCCATCCTGCCCTCGCCGCAGGCCCTCACCGACGAGGCCTGGCGCACGTTGCTCGCCTTCGTCGAAAGGGGCGGGACCCTGCTGGTCACTGGCCCCGTCGAGCGGGACGAACACTGGCGGCTCCGGGCGCGCGCCCGGGAGCTTGGCCTTGCCGCCACGGTGCGGCCCCTGACCTACCACCAGTCCGAACTCGTGCCGTTACGGGATCCCCCCATCGCGCTGTCGTTCGAGCAGAGCAAGCAAGGCGCCCTCGACACCCTGACTTTCCCCGATGGCACGGGTTTCGCCGAAATCCGCCACGGCAGGGGACGCATTTTCTGGGCCGCAGATCCCGTCGAGCTCGCCGAAGGCACGCAGCCTGCCGCCGCGCTTTACAGGCTCGTGCTTGCACGCATGGGCATCGCCGAGCGTTTCGAGTTGCACAAGGCCACCTCGTCCGGCGTGCTGGTCTGTCCCATCCCGCTCGGCCACCATGTTCTTTACATATTCGTCTCGGAAGACGCCCACGATCGAGCCCTGGATCTCACCGACAAGCCCACTGGCGTTCGACTGACCCTCACGCTGCCCGCAGAGCGCGCGGCCCTGGCCATCGTGGATGGGTCGACGCGGAGGGTTGCCGCGACGTACGGGTTCTAGAGCTCTGCCCGGTCGGTGTCTATAATCCACGCATATTGGTTTGGCTATTCGACTACGATCTGACGCTCTACGGTCCGGACGAACGCGAGGTGCTCGCACGACTGGACCGCAACATCACGCGCTTCCTGCAGTTGCGCTTGAACCTGTCCGCGGCCGAAGCAGACGAGCGCCGGCGTAGCTACTGGAAGGAATTCGGTACCACCTTGGCCGGGCTGCGCGCCCGATTCGACGTCACGCCGGCCGAGTACTTCGATTTCATCCATGGGGACGCCAATCTCATCCTTCCGCGCGAAAATTCCGCCCTGCGCACCCTGCTGTTGTCGCTGCCCGGACCACGTTGGATCTTTTCGAATGCTCGCTGCGACTGGGTGACCCAGGGACTGCGCTCAATGGGCATCGAAGATTGCTTCGACGGAATCCTCGACATCGAAAGCTTCGACTGGCGGTCCAAGCCCTGCGCAGAGATCTATCCCGTCGTGGAAGAACGGATACGTGCGACGGGCAGCAACATCGTGTTCGTGGACGACCGGATCGAGAACCTCACGCCCGGCCGTGCGCTCGGGTGGCGGACGGTGCTGGTGCACGCAACGACCCACGCGCCTGTGGACGGAGGGCACCTCGTACTGTCCCGCTTGCTCGATCTGCGCGACAAAGCCGACCCAGCCTGGTTCGCCTGACGGTCGAGCTTGGTTTCTTCCAGGCAGGTTTCTTGCAAGCACCTCCTAGTCCTCCGTGTACAATCATTGGCTAACTTAAGCGGCTCTGAGGCCACCAACGGACATGGGACAATCGCCACAGCTTAACGGATCATCGCGCCATGGCGCAGCAAGTTCACGCACCTGTTCGGGGTGCGGCCGAGTCGTCCCCGAGCCACTGCAGCGTTGCCCTCACGATGGGACGCCGCTGCTATCGTCCGAGGCGACGGCGCGCGTGGGAATGCGGGTCGGGACCTACGAACTGAAGGAAGTCATCGGTGATGGGGGAACCGGCGCGGTCTACCTCGGCCAACAGTTTTCCACGGACAAGCAGGTCGCCATCAAGGTTCTGCACAGCCGCAGGCAAGATGTGGTCGACCAGCTCGTGCGCGGGGCGCAGGCCGTGGGCCGCGTCCACCACGCGAACCTCGTCGACATGACCGACGTGGGCGCCACCCGGGACGGCACGGTCTATCTCGCGATGGAGCTGCTGGAAGGCGAAACCTTGCAAGAGCGCCTACACCGAGTCGGCCCCCTACCGCTGTTCGATGCGATCAATATCGTCCGCCAAATGGCTCACGGCCTCGGGGCGGCACACGCCGCGGGAGTCGTCCACGGCGGTCTCGAGCCGGCCAAGATATTTCTGTGCAGACGCGACGGCCGCCGCCGCATCGTTCGTCGCAGCAAGACCCTGGCCACGCAGCTGGTGGTCGAACCTGAGGGAAGATTCGACCTAGTCAAGCTTCTCGACCTGGGGCTCAAGCGATTCCTCGACCTCGCGAGCTACCAGTCTGGCCTGCTTGGCAGCGTCCGCTACTGGTCGCCCGAGCAAGCCCAGCGGCGGTCGATCGAGTTGCGCAGCGATATCTACTCGCTCGGCGCCGTGTTCTACGAGATGGTCACAGGGACAGCGCCGTTCGACGGTGCTTCGCTGGCCGAAGTGCTTCGGCAACACAATTTGGGCGTGGTAACCGCACCCAGCCAGCGCACGCCGAGTGCCGGTATCGACAGCTGCATCGACGGCCTGATCCTGCGCTGCCTGCAGAAGGTGCCGAACCTTAGATTCGCCAACACCGACGAGTTGTGCGAAGCACTCGATGCGTGCATCACCGATTGCGCCTTCCTGAGAGACGCGCACCGCTTACCGGGGATCAAGGAGTCGGGCATCGAGCTACCGGAAATGGTGACCAAGAAGCACCCCAATCCGACACAGACCACAACCCAGGCGTCGGTCGCGCCGATGCGCCAGGCAGCGCCGAGCACGGTCAAGCCATTGCCGCCGCGGATCCCTCCGACGTATTCGGCTGTGCCGACCGCACAGGTCGTGGCCAAACCGGTGGCGATTCCGGTACCCGACAAACCGGTACTCACGCGGCCCGAGCCGAGGCGGAGACCCTCGGCGAACGTTGAGATCCCGGTGGAAAAGCAACGCGTGGAGGAGCCGCGCTTCGAGAAGCCGCCCGTGCCGCCTGCGGCCGTTTCACGAACCGTGCAGGAGCCCACGGCAGCCATGGTCACGGCGCTGCCTGTACCACTCGCGACCGTTGGCGAGCTGGATTTGCCGAAGACAGCCACGCCGCCGCCTATCGCGCTCCCGTCCGACTTGCTCACCGAGATCCCTGATGAAGCCTCCGTTGTTGAGCCAGAGCCGCCCACGTCGGACGTGAGCGAGTCGGTGGCTTCGGTCGAATCCAAGGAAGTTCAGGCAGAGGCAACCGCGTCGGAGGTCACGAGCCCTCGGATGCTCGTCGATCCGGACGACGACCTTACGCCCGTCACGCTGAACCATTGGCGCCGACCCAGAGGGATGGCCCTCGCGGCGGTGGCGCTGCTCTGCGCGCTCGGATTCGCGACGTGGGCCGTTCGCAGCCGATCGACCCGCCACTTGACTGGGCCTGTCGTGGCCAGGGTTCCGCCCCCACTGCCAACACCCGCGGTCCAGGCGTCGGCCACTACCGCAGCCACGCCAGAATCCGAAACCCGACGCGTGCACGCAGCCGAGGCCGAACCCGCCCCGGTGCCTGAAACCCCACCCTTGCACGTGGCCGCGTCCGAAACGCCACTGGCACGTCCGCTGGTCCCTCCACCTGCGGGATCCGCTGCACCCGAATCCGTCCCGGCGGCCGAGAGCCCACCTGCACCAGCGGCGGCACCTAGGCCCCTCGCGAAGGCTTCCACCCCACTCGAAGCAATCCAGGCATCCGAGGCCACAGCCATGCCCGCGCGTGCCGCAGAGGCCGTCCCGGTCGAACGCAAACCGGCGTTGGAAAAGCTGCGGCCACTGCCGGCCAGGGCGGCCGCATCGACCGCACAGAAGCCGACGGTGGAAAACCGAACGCCGACCGCGGTCACGCCCAAGCAGGCGACCGCAGCGCCCGCCGCGCTGCCCCCTCGGCTGGCGGCAGCATGGGCGAACGTTCCGCGAAACCCGCCTGCTCTCGCAGTCACCGACACCGACGCAAAACCTGCCCCCAGGTCCATGGAGAAATCCACGGAGAAGTCCAAGGCAGCCGCCAGCAAAGCCACGGCACAGCCCGCGCCGACGAACGTCGACCAACTCGTTCGAGAGGCCCAGCAGGCATGGCTCGGGGGCCAACACTCGGTTGCCATCAGCCGAGCACAGGCCGCCCTCTTGGCCTCCCCCAGGCCGGCCCAGGCGGTGCAGGCTTACGAAATCATCGCGACCTGCTCCTGTATCCTTCAAAAGCGCGATCGCGCGCTCGAGGCGGCGTCCCATCTGTCCTCTTCGAGGCGGGAGGCGGTCCAGGCGGTGTGCGCGAAAAACGGCGTGCCATTCGAGTAGCAATCGCGAAGACGGGTGACAAGACGCGTTCGTTCGCAGCCTGGACCGCGGGAACGAGATCCGCGAGTCCGTGGTCGGTTGGTTCTACCGAGTCCTGCCGCCTCAGAAGCAAGATCAGCCTGGCAGCGCGGACGTCGCTCTGCGCCTCTCACAGGTCACGCCGCTGGCGTGGCGGCGGGCCTGGACTCGGGTTTGGCCCGGCGGGCGCCTTGGCGGAAGAACCGATTGGGCCACGGACGAGGAAGGTGCAGATCCACGGCCTTCTTGGTGAGGGTCCCGAACAGCGCGTGACGGCTATCGTTGATGTCGCTGATCATCGGCTTGATGTTGCGAACCCGGTGATCCTGCCTTGCGGCGGCCGCCCGACGTCGGCGGTCGAGCGCGGCATTTCCCTTGGTCATTAGCGCGCGTAGGCGTGTCCCGAGATCCTGCAGAACCCGCTCTGGCTCGGTGGCCAGTGACTCGGCCCAACAACGCACACGCGCAATCTGGCTTTCCAAGCGGAGGCGCATGATCGACGATGGCGCGTCGGAGAAATAGCGTCGGTAGCGCGGCGATAGGGTGTCTTGCTCGAGAATGCCGAGCAGGGCCACGTCGAGGGCGTGCACCCAGTCGTCGAGCAGATCGTCGGCCTCGGCCACCGCCGCCTCTGCCGCAATCTCTTCACGCCACGCCGCTACCTGGCCCGTGCGAACCCGCTCCAGGCGGTCCATGAGCTGACGGATGGTGGGAGAGAACTCCTTGGCATTCTCGTCCCCCAGCAGACGAGCCTCGGTGAACACCAGCTCTTCCCACAGCGAGTCCATCGACAGCGAGTCGCGCAGGGTTCTAATGGCCATGGCGTGCACCCGCGGAGAGTGGCCGTACCCAGGGACTGTGATGGCTTGGTTTGTCGGCGGTTTTCGCTTTCACAGGCCAGGTGATCGGCAGGTCCTGCGAGAACTTGAGCCTTCCCAGGCCGTGCTACCGGCTGGTCAGCTCTTCTCCTTATGAGTGACGGAGCATGCGCTCGCAAAGGCGGCCATTGACCTAACGACTTACAAGACCTGTCACTGACTGATCGGCCGAGCTCGGGCCCCCAACCAAGCGCTGGCGCAGATCGGTCCGTCACAATTCTGCTGGCGCCGATGGGCCGGCGATGGCGCGCAGCACATAGCCCGCGGCGGCGTAGCCGGCGATACCGGGTACCACGCCGACGCTGGGCAGCTGTCGACGGCGGCGGCCGCGGGGCAGGAACGGGTCCCTGTCGTCAGGAGGAAGCGGTGCGCACGGCATTTCCGGCGAAAAGATCGCGGGAATCTCGGCGCTGATCCCGAGCTGGTGGAGCCGCTTTCTGATCATCCGCGCCAGCGGACATGTGTGGCTGTCGAAGATGTCCGCAAGCTGAACGGCCTCGCCTCGGATTCGCCCGGCGGCGCCCAGGCACGAGATCACGGGCAACTTGCGCGCCACACAGGCGCCCAGGAGAGCGACCTTCGGACCGACGCTGTCGATAGCATCGATGACGAACGACAGCGAACCATCGAGCAGCCTGTCCTTGGAGTCCTCCGCGAAGAATTCCTTCCGGGCGTCGATGCGTGCCGATGGATGGATGCGCAAAAGCGCATCGGCCATAACGTCCACTTTGGCAAGGCCCACATCGGCGGGGGTTGCCACGGCGTGCCGGTTGAGGGTGGACGAGGTCACCGTGTCGAAGTCGACCAACCGCAAAGCGCCGACGCCGTTGCGCGCCAACGCGCACGCGGCGTGACTGCCCACGCCGCCAAGGCCGAACACCGCCACCGTCGCCGAGGCGAGCTTCGCCATGCCCTCGGGACCGAAATACAGGGCGGTGCGAGTGAAAGTGGGGGACGGCTCAGGCGAGGAAGAGTCGGCGGGCATTGTCTGTAGTTATCCGAGCGACCTCCTCCACCGCAAGCCCCCGAAGCTCGGCCAAGGCCAGCCCTACCTGCGCGGCATGCCGCGGCTCGACCTCTTCTGCGGGACAGCCGCGCACTGCGATGGCGGGAGCATCGGTTTCCACGAGCAATCGGTCGAGCGGCACGACCTGCGCGGCTTTGTGTGCCGCATGCGCACTCTCTTGCGTGATGGTGCCGCCAAAGGCGATGTGCATCCCCAGGGCAACGAATCTTTCGGCCAGCGCGGGCGCGCGCGAAAACGCATGCACAACGCCACGCAACCGAGGTCGGAACCTCGCTAGCACCCCCAGCATCTCGTCGAACGCGCCGCGCACGTGCAGGCAGACTGGCAGGTTCAAATCCACCGCCAGCTCGAGCTGCCAGATGAGCTGCACCGTCTGCCTTTCCCGGGGCGGTGCCTTGTCATACCGAAAATCGAGTCCGATCTCGCCCACCGCGACTGCCCCGGTCGATGCGAGCATGGCCGCGAGCTCGTCGCGGCTGAGCGCTTCGTGCGCGACCCACGGATGCTGCCCCATCGCGCACACGACCCCCGGGAGGTCGCCGAGCCGAGGCACCACGGCCAGCGACGCGCGATCGTAAGCCACCGCCAACACGTGCTCCACCCCCGCGCTCCGCGCCGCCGCAACGACCTCCTCTGGTCGCTCGGCCAGCGCGCCCATGTCCAGGTGGCAGTGGGTGTCGAACCAGGTCATTGCAGGAGTCTAGCGCCCGGTGAACGTCGGCTTGCGCTTTTCCACGAAGGCGGTAACGCCCTCCCGAAAATCGGCGGTGGCGCCCATGGCGGCCAGGCTGCGCGCTTCCTGTTCCAGTTGGGCCTTGGCCGTGTTCGAGAGACTCTGCCCTACGAGAGCTCTGGCCTCGGCGAATGCCAGGGTCGGGCCGCTGGCGAGACGTTCAGCCTGGGCTTGCACGGCGGTCGCGAGTTCGGCGTCGGGTACGACCTGGTTGACCAGGCCCCAGTCGAGCGCCTCGCGGGCCGAGAGCCTACGATTGGTGAGCATCAGCTCGAGCGCGCGCCGCGAGCCCACCAGCCGTGGGACGAAGAACGTGCTGCCTCCGTCCGGGCAAACACCGATGCCAGTGTAGGCCATCACGAAGGAGGCGCTCTCGGCGGCGATGGCGAGGTCGGCGGCCAGAAAGAGCCCCATGCCACCGCCCGCGACGACGCCGTTGACACCGGCCACCACCGGTTTGGGCATTTCCAGAAGGTGCAGGATGGCGACGTGCAGATGTCCTACCAGTTCGGCCAGGAACGCCGATCCGCTGTCCGCATGGGCGTGAAATTCGCCCACGTCCCCGCCCGCAGAAAATGCCCGGCCCTCACCCGTGACCACCACGGCGCGAACCGACGGATCGCAAGCCAGCTCTTGGGTTGCCCGTGCCAGCTCTCGCGCCGCCGACAGATCGATGGCGTTGAGCTGCCGCGGCCGGGTCAGGGTCAGACGACCGATGTGATTTGCGATGTCGATGCGAAGCGAGGAAAACACCATGCCGGGCATCGTGACATCCGCGACGACCGCTGCGCAAGGACTCGTAGGTCCAGCGATCTTGAATTGAGATCCAGCTCGCAATCGTGGGCGCCGTCACATCGTCGACGGAGGCGAGCTCGTCAGTCTCTGCCTTCCTCCTTTCAGTCGCTGCCTTCCTCCTTGAGGTTCGCTTTGGCCGGGTGTTACGCTGATCCCTCGTCGGTTAAGAGGGCGAGGTATCCATGCGACGGCTCAAAGTCTGTTACGTCCTGTCGAGCGCCGGCAAACCAATTCTGTTGTCGGCGACCCTGCTTGGTGCTTGCGGTAGCCACCCGGTAACCGTGGGCAGTCTCGACGCTCAGGCAGCCACGGATGCGAGTGCACTGAACCAGGACGTGAACGAGGTGCTGATCACCTTGCCGCCTTACGACGCCCGTGGGGACGTCGGTGTCCCGGTACCGACTGGACCCGTGGTCGCCACACCTGCTGGGGGCACGTTGGCCACACTGCCCGATGGGTGCATCGATCTCGGCACCGCTGGTTTGGGGGCGGACATCGCAGGCTCGCGCACGGCACGGGTCGCCATGGAGTGGGTCACCGATTCATCCGGAAAGCGCGCGCCAGTCACCCTCGGTCGCATCCGAATCGCGCCGGAAATCGTGAGCCTAATGGTTGGACTGCCCACCGTGGAGGTAACCGCGAAGTCCCCAGCCAGCGCTTCCGATCCGGTCATCTCGAACGTCCGCACCGACGGGAATGGGTTCGCATTCGATGCGGCTTGGCCGTCCGGGGCGCCAAACGACGCCTGTTGGAATTGGCAAGAGCCAAGCTGGATCTTCCGAACCACTTTGCGGTTGCAGTGTGGGGGACAAGAACGCACCGTCGAGGCGTCGACGACCGTCGCGCTTTGTGGCGCCGGCGGTAGGACTTGGGGCAGCTCGGGCGACGCTTGCGCCGAATGCGCGCAAGTCTGCGAGATGGCGCCCAGCCCCGTGGTTCCCGCGAAGGCGGACGACGATTTGCCCCTGGCCTCGGCGTTGAGCGTCGCTTTGCGAGCCCTGGTGCGTATCGACGATGCCGTCGTCTTGCTCGCTGAGCACGCCGCTACCGGTGGCCTGGACTACGCATGGCAGGTGTCCGCCGGGACCATCGAGCACCTCGATCGCGATGTGGTCCTGTGGCGACGCCCTGGTTCAGCCGGCGAGAGGGTAGCGCTTGCACAGGTTGCCATCACCGGCACAGATCTCGCCGCGGTGGCGAGCTTCCGATGGGACCGGCAGGCCGCGTGAGCGCCTCGCACGTGGTCCTCTTGGGACCGAACCAACAAGAGAATCTGGCGCTGCAATATCTGGCGGCGGCCGCTCGTCAAGCTGGGCACGAAGCGCAGCTCGTTGGTTTCAACTGTCGTTCCGACACTGCGAATGCGGTGAGGGCCGTAGCAGGGATTGGCCCGGACGTCGTCGGCATCGCCATGCAGTTCCAGCACAGCATCGACGATGGCTTGGCCTTGGCGCGGGCCTTGCGCGGGGCTGGCTTCACCGGGCACCTGACCTGCGGCGGTCACGTGGCGACCTTCTGCTACGCCGAGCTGCTACGCGACGGTGCGTTCGACTCGGTGGTGCGCCACGAGGGCGAAAGTACCTTCACCGAGTTGCTCGATGCTCTGTCGGCTGGAAAGTCGGTCGCGGGCATTGCGGGCCTGGCCTGGCGCGAGCACGACGGCGTCGTCCTCGGATTGCCTCGCCCGCTCGTGCGGGATCTCGATTCACTGCCATGGCCCGAGCGTCAGCCTGTGCCGTATCTCGTGGCGGGCATTCCCATCGCGTTCTTGCTTACGTCGCGCGGGTGCACCGAGACTTGTAGCTATTGCAGCATCTCGGCCTTCTCGCGCGACGCCAGCGGCCCAGCTTTCCGCCTACGTGCCCCCGGGCCGGTCGCAGACGAGGTGAAGCACCTGTACGATCGCGGCGCCCGCGCCTTCTTCGTCCAGGACGATCTCTTCGTGCTCGGCAGCGAATCGGCTACCCTGGCGCGCGTGATGGCCCTGACGAAGGCGATTCGCCTGCGCGGCGTGAGTCCTGACAGCGCCGTCTTCTGGGTCAAAGGCCGCCCAGACAGCGTCAGCGTGCCTGTGCTCGAAGCCCTGCGAACCATGGGGACGCTGCACCTTTTTCTCGGTGTCGAGAGTGCGTCTGCCGAGAGACTCGCCTACCTCGGCCGAAGCCATCGACCCGAGGACAACCAGCGGGCCATTGCCCTTTGCCGCGAGCATGGCATCGTTCCGTCATTCAACTTGATGCTTTTCGACCCCGACTGTTCGCTCGAACACATCGGCGAAACCATCGACTTTGCACGCCAGCACCCAGACCTTCCCTGGAACGTCTGTCGCACCGAGATCTACTCTGGCACACCGCTTTATGGACGATTGAAGGCCGAAGGCCGCCTGCAAGGCGACTATCGCAGCTATGGCTACCGCATGTCGGACGAGCGAGCCGAGATGATGTTCCGCATCTTGCGGGTGTGCCTGCACGAGCGAGCTTTTGCCTTCGATAGCCTACTCAATCGCCTGATCAGTCTGTCCTTTGCGCGGCAACTCCACGAGCACTTCTTCCCCGACCTGGCGACTTTACAGCTGTCCCGTGAGGTGCTCGACCTCGTGCGCGCCGTGCACGTCGACACCGTGGACATCCTCGATGAAAGTCGGGCATTGGCGTCCGAGCCGCGACTCGACCCGCACGTGGTTCGCCAGCGCGCCGTGGAGATGGCGCTTGCGGCGTCGCGGCGCGCGCTCACGTGGTACAGCGAGGTCGACCGCCTATGGAACCACCTTCATGTGCGCGGTCGAAGTCTGCTCCCATCGCCAGCGAGCTAGTCTAGACGCCTAGCGCGATCCGGGCGTTCTCCCGATTCACCACCATGGTCCGCATGTCGCCCATCAATTCGGCCTGCTCGGCGATCCACAAGTACATCATGTGCGCAACCCAAGCCGAGCGCTTGCGATGACAGTTGAAGACGGCGCAAGTCCAGTTCCAGACCGTCCCTGCCACCCGACCATTCCACAGAGCGACGAACGCGGCGCTGTCTTGCACCGCCAGCCGGTCGAGCGAGTTTCGTAGGGCGAGCCAACGCTCCCACGCCTCGAGCGGGTGGATGCCGGGCGTGTAACTGTCGGGATTGATGCTGGCAAGCCCAGCCTCGACGTCCTGGCAAAGCTGTTCGCGCAAACCGGACACCAGCTCGCCGAGCAGGCCAACCTGGTCATCGGCTGCGGCAACCTTTCCGTCACAAGCGGTTGCGAGAACGATCAGCTCAGCTAGTACGCTTGCGCGCAAGGCCTGCGCTTGGCCGCTGGCATCGCGTGCGTCCAGCTCGAGTGCACGTGCCGACAGCCGGGCCAGGCCCGGCTTATCGAGGAGGGGATGCCACGCGCGGGCCAACGCCAAGAGGTCACACGCAGCAATCGCCTCGCCTCGGCTCGCAGACGCGAGAAGCGCCACGTGCCTTGCGCGCACGTCGACGGCGGGGCAGGCATCGACCATGGTGTTGGCCCTTGTCGGAGCCGGCGTAACCTTGGGCTGCCCAGACGTACGCGCGGTCGCACGTCTCGTATCCTCCAGCGTCCGACGCCGAACCGGCGAGAGAATCCACGCCCACCATAAGACACGCGACGGGATTGCCTGCCCGAGCGCAACCCGTGCAAGCAGCCCGAGCAGTCGCACGCACCGCCCACGCCCAATTGCCGCGTAATCGAGGACCGCCTGCAAGTCGCGGCGCTGCCAGGCCGCCAGCACGAGTGCCTCTGCCCCGTGGCAGCGCGCAAGCCAAGGAAAGGCGCTTTCCTGTGGCAGACAGTGGAGAGCGTCGACGAGGGTGTGAGCGCGCGCGGCGTTTCCTTGCCGGTCGGCTTGCAATGCCGCTGCCAGCGCAGTCCACGCATCCGCCGGGATGGCATCCGTGTCGGGAAATCCTTGCTCAGCCTCGACCGCAAGGAAGATTCGCAGGCTTTTCAGGTCGTGACGGCCCACCAGCGGCGAAAACCAGCTGACAAACCAGGCCAACCTGCGCAATCCGATCGGCCTGGCAATGCGCCAGCCGAACCAGGTGGGAAAGCAAACGAAGAACCAGGCCGGTGCGGCCACGCCAACCAGCAACGTGGCGACGGGCCCTAGCGATCCGTTGGCCCACACCCCGACCTTCGCGCCGAGCAAATGCAAGAGCACCGCCGCGAACACGAACAGCACCACGCCGCGAAGAATGCTCGGCCAGTGGACACCGTGGGCCTGCGCACTCACGATGCCCTCCGCCAGCCGCAGGCCCAGAACTCATGCAGAAGACGGCGAGCAGGATCGCGCAACTCGGACGTCGCCATCCGTACCAACTCGGGCGTGCGCGCCCGTTGCCCGAGCGGCGTGGGGTAGCGATCAGCCTCCACGAGGCCCGCCGCCAGCATGGCCAGGAGCTTCTGAGCCTGCCGTTCGATATCGCCGATTTCCGCGGTGACGGCGACTTCCAGCACCAGGAAGGGGTTCTCTAAGTGACGAAGAAGCAAGTTGTGAATTGCACTGGATTGAGCGATTGCCATGGAAAGCCCCGTACTAACGGATTCCCGAACCAAAGCTCTTGCGACGCTCCTCGACTGAGCTCGGAAACAAGGACCACAGTTGCGACAGCAGCCCACGTACGCAGAAATGATCTTCGCGCTGCATGGCCGCGCGGGCATGCTCGATCAGACGGTTGGCTTCGGCCACGTTCAGGGCATCCACCACGTGCGACGACAGCCAATCGAGCTCGCTGGCGCTTGACCGCGGGTTGCGACAATAGGATGCCTTGCCAATAGCGTGCATGGCTTGTAGCTGCCGTTCCAGCTCGGGGGGGTTGCGCATGGCCCGCGCCTGGGTAGCCGCTCGCAGTGCCTGGTCGAACAACCCCTGCTCGGTCGAGGTTCCCCACTGCGCGACCAAGCCAGTGTAGAGCAGACTGCACCGCTCTGCCTCGGCATCCAGATCCGGCCAGGCCAGCACAGCCTCGGCCTCGTCGACGCCGGCGTCGATTTCGGACAGCAGGCGCTCGACCCTCTGGGCGGCGTCCCTGTCGCCGCCTTTGGCAATGTCCAGCGTATGCTCGGCATCGTCCAGCAGCAAGGGCGCCCCGTCGAGCGCTTGAACCGCAGCTGCCACGCCAGACTGGAAAGCGCGCTTACGTACCTCTTCGATGCGTTTCACGGTGGCCGCCAGCTGCACGACCAGCGTCTCCACCGATGCGCTCGGCACCAGCACGTGGACGACGTCCTCGAAGGTTTGTCCGATCGCCGGCACGTCGGCGCGGGTGTGCAACTGTCCGGACCGGTCCAGGTGCAAAGTAACCTCCACTCGGCTGCCGGCCGGGAGATCCTTGTTGACGCCGCGGATCTCGAGCGTACCTATCAATCGGTTGCGGTGCGCCCGAAAAGACTCGCCCTGCACCACGGGGATCAACAACGCATCGTCGTGGCTGCGCGCCGCGACCGCCTTGACGGTCTGGTGCACGAACATCCTTCGTGCGGGCAGCGGCGTGCCTTTGCAAAAATAGGTCTGCATGCTGTCATCGGCGCAGGCCAGACCCACCGTTCTGGCCAATGGCGGATCTGCGACCGACACACCGTGAACAATGGTGAAGTCGGACGTGGCAAGCTCGATGGCCTTCCCGTCGGGTGCGAAGGCCGATACCCGAAAGCAGTTCTTCCGATGCTTTGCCAGTGCAACCTGCGCGACGAAGCTGCCTTCGGTCGAGATGGCCACGTCCTGGTCGCCCACCCCGTCGATCGCAGGAGGCTCTCGACGCTGCACTCGCACGTGGTGAGGCGAGGTCTCGCCTCGAGCGAGCAAGAAGCGCCCCACCACGAACGGCTCCGCATCCGCAGTGACGGCAGGATGCTCGATGCGCAGGGAGAGCCCAGATCTTGCGGTGCTAGCCGGCATGGCAGGCCGGGCATCGAGGCCACTTGTGGCCGCGTACAGGGCCGCGCCGCGCGCGACGGTGGTCATGGGATCGACACCTTCCGCCACACGGCCGCCAAACATCTCGCCGATGCGCGAGCGCAGCGCCGGCGTGAAGGTCGGTCCGCCGACAAAGACCACTTGCGCCACGTCGGCAGGCAAACGGTGGTTCTGCGCGAGCAGGCGCAGGACCACCGCCTCCGCACGGACGAGCAGCGGCCCGACGACAGCTTCGAGCTCGGCCCTCGTGAGGGGCAGCTCGACATCAATGGCGTTCCCTTCGAGGTCGCTGCAGAGGCCAGGCACAGCTACCACGGACTCGCCGACACGCGACAGCTCGACACGGGTTTGCTCGCATGCTGCCTTCAGACGTACGAGCGAGCGAGTGGCCCTAGGATTGGCGCGGTTCAGATCCGGCACGCGAAAGTGTCGGTGAATTTGGCGCAAGGCCCAGTCAACCACGGCGTGGTCCAAATCCTTACCGCCAAGAAAGTTGTCGCCAGCATGATCGACAACCCGCAAACGCCCTTCCTTGGTTTCGAGCAACGACACATCCAACGTGCCCCCGCCCAGATCGAACACCAGCCAGGTACCCTGAAGATCTTGGCGCCAGCCTGCCGCAATCGCCGCCGCAATGGGTTCTTGAATCAGCACGACGTCGTCGAGGCCCGCCAGTTTTCCGGCTTTGCCCGTGGCGTGGTTTTGCGGCAGCTCAAAAAGGGCAGGCGTGGAGATCACGGCGGCCCGGGGCAGAAAACCCAACGAGTCCCGAGCATTGGCCAGCAGCGCCGAGACAACGTGGCCGGACAGCTCTTCGGGCAACAAGGACTTGCCGCTGGCCGGGAACTGCTGCGCATCGGCCGTTCCCATCAGGCGCTTGAATTCGGCGCACACGTTGCCGGGATCGGTTTCGATGAAACGTTGGGCCTTGCGACCGACGCTGACGTTACCCCGGCTGTCTACCCGGACTACCGACGGCGTGAGATTCTCGCCGAGACTATTGGCCACCACCGTGACCGCTTCTCCGTCGAAAACTGCGAGGGTGGAGTTGGACGTGCCCAGATCGATGCCGATGAACATGCTCGACCTCCGTGGGTGGCCTAACAGACAACCGATAGACAACCGATCGGCGGCCGAAGTTCCCGCTTTCGGCGGAAGATTCTAACCACAGAGACACAGAGGTACGGAGACGGACGAGAAAGGGTTCGGATTGAAATGACCTGGGCGCCGCCTACAGGGGGCGGGGTAGAGCTAAGTTTGGCCGCTATCTAGGCACTGCCTGACGGTCGCGAGCAGCGCCTCGAACTCGAACGGCTTTTGCAGGAATGCTTCGCCCGACTGCAAGGTCAGCGGGCGCCCCGCCAGTTCGGGGCTGTATCCGCTCATGAAGACGACCTTCACATTGGGGACCACGCCGCGAATGGTACTCGCCACCTCGCTACCGTGCATGCCCTCCGGCAACACCATGTCGGTCAGAAGCAGGTCGAGGCGGTTGTTTAAACTTTCGAGCATGGCCATGGCCTCGGGGCCGTGACCGGCCGGGATCACGCGGTAGCCATAACGCGCAAGAATAGCCTGCGTGACTCTGCGAACCTCGGGATCGTCCTCGACGAGCAAAATGGTCTCGCTGCCGCCTCGGGGCCGAGCCCTGCTGGGCGCCTCGGGCTTTCCCGCGGCGACTCCGAGCATGGGCAGGAAAATTCGGAAGGTCGTGCCGCGGCCGACATCCGTCGACACCTCGATCCAGCCCCTGTGCTGCTCGACGATGCCGTACACCGTCGCAAGTCCCAGGCCGGTGCCTTTGCCCGGCTCCTTGGTGGTAAAGAATGGATCGAAGATCTTCGGCAACACTTGGGGTGGAATTCCGCAGCCGTCGTCGCTGATGCTGAGACAGCAATAGCTCTCGGCTTGCGCACGTGGGTGGCGTTCGGGCGCATCCTTGTCGACCTGCGCTTCCCCGGTGGCCACGGTCAGCCGACCACCCTTCGGCATCGCATCACGGGCGTTGACCGAAAGATTCATCAGCACCTGATCGAGCATCCCGACGTCGGCGTGAATCCAGAGTGGCCTGCCGTGCAGATCGATTCGTAAATGGATGTCCTCGCCCAGGATGCGCTGGAGCATCTTCGCCAAGTTCGTCACCACCTCGTTGACGTCCAAGGTGACGGCCTGCATGACCTGTCGTCGGCTGAACAGCAAAAGCTGTCGGGTGAGGCTGGACGCTCGCTCGGCTGCTTTCTTGATGTCGACAAGCGATGCCAGGACAGGGGAGCCTTCGGCGTCTTCGAGGGCCTGCTCGGTCTGCATCAGAATCACGGCCAAGATGTTGTTGAAGTCGTGGGCCACGCCTCCCGCCAGCTGACCGATGGCCTCCAGTTTTTGCACTTGGCGCACCTGCTCTTCGAGAGCCATTTCGCGAGTCACGTCGAGCTTGATGGCCACGTAGTTGTTGATGACGCCCGCTTGGTCGCGCACCGGCGAAATAGCCGCGTCTTCTTCGAACAGTGTCCCGTCCTTGCGCTTGTTGATGAAGTGACCACGCCAGACTTCCCCAGACGCAAGGACGTCCCACATCTGCTGGTAGAATTTCGCGTCCTGCTTGCCACTCTTGAGAATCGTCGGCGTTTGCCCCAGCACTTCGTCGCGGCTGTAGCCAGTGGTTCTTTCGAAAGCAGGGTTGACGTACAGGATGTGCGACTGCGTGTCGGTGATACAGATCGCCTCGGCCGCTTGTTCCATCGCCGCCGCGAGACGCAAGCGTTCTTCCTCGGCCTGCTTTCGTCCCGTGATTTCCTCGATGGTCGCAATGGTCCGGATGGGCTTGCCATCCGCACCGCGAAACACGGTCATGTTCACGTTGACCCAGGTGATCCGACCATCCTTTCGGACGTAGCGCTTCTCGGACCGGTAGCTCGGTACCCTGCCCGCGATGACCTCTAGGAATGACTGCCAGTCGCCTCCGCGATCGTCGGGATGGGTCAGGTGTGCGATTTTCATGGACAGCAACTCAGCCTCGCCGTAGCCGCTGATCTCACACATCTTCCGGTTCACGCGCAAAAATTGGCCGGTGCTTGGATCCGCCTGGGCCATGCCGATGGAGGCGACCTCGAACATGGCGCGAAACTCCGCCTCGCTTTGACGAAGCGCTTCGTTCGTGCGCCGGCGCTCGGTCACGTCTTCGCTGAAGACGATGATGCCGCCGATGGCGTCCGCGGTGACGCGCCAAGGGTGAACCTCCCAGGTGACCCACTGGACGCTGCCGTCGGTGCGTTCGAAGCGGTCTTCGCTGCTACGGATCACCTCGCCCAACATGGCCCGACGATGAATCGCCCTTACGGCATCTGGCTGCTCGGGAAAGAGCTCGTAGTGACTGAGACCCGCGACGTTTCTGCTACCCGTGCGAAAGTCCGTGAGCCACTGGGGACTCGCCGCCAGGTAGCGCATGTCCAAGTCGAACATGGCGACGGCGCCGGGTGCATGTTCGATGAATAGCCTCAGCCGGTCGCGGGTCGCCTCTGCCTGGGATTCTGCCTCGCGAACCTTGGTGACGTCGGAAGCCACGCCATACCACTCGGTCTTGCCGTCTGGGCCTCGACGTGGCCGGGACCGGATCTGAAGGATGCGCACCTTCCCGTCCGGACGGCGGATCTTCATGTCAGTGAAAAGGTCGGTCAGGGTTCGGGAGCTCTCCGTCTCCTTCGAAAAGGACGTATTACGGTCGTCGGGTTCCACCTGTTCGGACAGACAGCGAGCATCCCTCAGCACTTGGTCGACCGTCACACTGTGAATGCGCTCGACTCCCGCGCTCACGTAGTGAAAGCGAGGAATGCCGCCGTCACCGTCGCTGTAATGGTACACGTAACTGTCTGGCAGATTGTCCCCCAGAAAACCCAGCCGCTGTTCGTTTTCCTGACCGAGGGCGATCGCTTCACGCAAGAAGCGGAAGTAGCGGTCGAGGAACAGGCCGAGCAGCGAGGCGGTCGCCACGACGTAGAGCCAGCCCTTGGCATTCTCGAGCCAAGCTACCGTCGCTGGCTCCTTCACCAAGGTATGCAGGCCGAGCCCCGAGAGGAAGATCCAGGCGGCCCCCAACCCCGCGTACCATAGGGCAATCTTGACCGCCTGCCGACGCGTCGGCATCCACCCAGATCGATGAGACCCCTGATCATCGGTTCGCATGCGCGCCCATGTGTGCCGTATCCTCCCCAGCTTCCTATTCACCAACGCGCAACGAATCGTATGCCGGTGGCCAGGCTATCGTAACCGGTCCTGACACTCGGCACAAATGGGCCAAAGCGGACTGCGCCGCTACGCCGTGAGCCTTTCCTCGTAGGCCTACGCGAAGCGAGGCTCCACACTTTACCGGCGCGACCCCTATCCGTCCGGCGCAAGACCCAGGCAAGTTACCCGCCTGACTTCCCAGTCATCGGATGCCATTACTGCGAATCGACCGCTGGCGTCGGGCATCGAAGCATGCCGAGGAGGTCACCGTATGGAAAGATCCAAATACCGTTCGCTTGATACCTACTTGGCCGTGCTTGTACTCGCTTTGACTGGCGCAGCGTGCTCCGACGACTCGAACCCCAAAACCAACGTCGACAGCGGCAAGGCCGACACTGGCGTCAGCCTCGAGGTTGCACGACCCGAGACAGCCATAGCAGATCTTCAGACCGCGGAGCTGCCGCCAGCCGTGGACCTTGCAGTTGCGGACCTCGCGGTTGTGGACCTCGCAGTTGCAGATGCACGACCCGCCGATGCACCGGTCGATGTTGCACCGGTCGATGTTGCAGTCGACGCACCTGGCAGCGATGGCGCGACGGATCGAGGGATCGACGGCATCGCTCCAGTCATCGATGGCGGCAACCCTGTGGTTGCACGCGGCAAGTACCTCGTCGAGAACGTCATCGCCTGCTCGGACTGTCACACACCCAAGCTCGCTTCGGGCGCGCCTGATAGCACCCACTATCTGGCGGGCAACGCGACCTTCGTGAAGCTGCCGGACGGCTCCATGCTTCCATCGGCAAATCTGACGCCCGATCCGACCGGACTCGGCGGATATACCAACGAGCAGATCAAACACATGTTCATGGATGGCATGACACCGCAAGGTGTGGACGGCGGAACCCGGGCGCTGAACTCGGTCATGCCGTACTACGTGTTCCACAACATGGCCGGCGACGACGCAGACGCCATCGTCGCATATCTGCGTTCGATTCCACCGGTGAAGAACAATCTTCCGCCGCGTTCGCCGGCCTTCGACGTGACAACGCCCGCGAACTACATCGACCCGACGGCCATCCCGACGCCGCCCAGCAGTTATCCGCAACGGGACAGTGCACTTCGTGGCCGTTACCTCGCGACCGAGAGCGGCCTGTGCATCGAATGCCACACGCCCCATCCTGCCAGCGGGCCCAACGCCATCGATCCGACCAAGTACTTCCAGGGTGGCGAGGACTTCACCCAGTTCTTTATCGGAACTCTCAACATCCATCCTGTCTCGGCCAACCTGACCTCGGATTCGACCACAGGTCTCGGGGACTGGACGGCCGAACAGATCGTCACGGTTCTTTTGCAGGGCAAGGATGCCGAGGGCACTGGCATCTGTCCGCCGATGCCGGCAGGCCCGAGTGGCGCCTACGGTGGGCTGACGGCCCAGGACGCCCTGGACATCGCCCACTACATCAAATCCCTACCTCCGGTGGTGAACGACGTGCCTGACATGTGCACTTGGCCCCCCCTGCCGCCCTCTGTGGACGGCGGCAGCACGGACGTCGGGGGATTGGACAGCCCAAGCAT
>Ga0302323_100000476_pt1 | contig 31924 bp, 18 predicted proteins | sample Fen_T0_3_FD_201950 | JGI IMG/M metagenome (GOLD analysis project Ga0302323, IMG submission 201950) | Peat permafrost microbial communities from Stordalen Mire near Abisko, Sweden - Fen_T0_3 | ecosystem: Environmental > Terrestrial > Soil > Wetlands > Permafrost | place: Sweden: Abisko...
GATTCGCGTGGTCAGGTCTGGCGCGTTTCTGAAGCGCATTGCATCAATTATTACGAGGTCCCCACGTTCTGGAGCGCGCTCGAGGTCCACACCGATCTTTCCAATGGCCGTTACCTCGCTGTCGGTCTCAACAACGAACACAAAGCCTACCAATTCGGTGTCAAACGCACGCCCGCAGATTATTCCTCCACCACACTCAGTCGCGAGGGCGTACGATAACGAATCCATGGGCCGCGTAATCGTGCAAGGTGCCACCGAAATCCTAAGAACCGTATTTGAACTACGAAGAAACAAAGAAACGGAGGGTCGACCGTTGCCGTCGCATCTGCTCCATTCCTCATCAGCGTGTACTTCCATTCCAAGCTCCTTGTCGTGTGGAGGACTGAACTTCGTTTCTTCGCTTCTTGGTAGTTCTAACTCAACTACGGAATTAGGATCATGCCGAAATACCTCCTAGCGCTACTGTCCATACTGCTTTCGATCCGCGTCTTTGCGGCAGATCCTTCGCCCGCCGCGCATGGTCTACTTCTTGATGCAACCGTCGTCGGCCATTCCGTCATCGCCGTCGGCGAGCGTGGCCGAATTCTCCGTTCCACCGATGCCGGTCGCTCTTGGGAACTACTGCCATCGCCAATCGAAACCACGCTGACCGGCATTTCTTTCGCCGATGCGCAATGCGGCTGGGCCGTCGGTCATGACGGCACAATACTCAATACTCGCGACAGTGGCTTGTCGTGGACTCAGCAACACAGCGACAAAACGATTTCCTTCCTCGACGTTTTCGCCATCGACCTCCGCAAGGTCTGTGCGATCGGTGCATTTGGGCTTTTTTATTTTTCTGAAGATGGCGGTACAACTTGGACTCCGCGCCAGGCGATCGAACAAGACATGCATCTCAACCGGATCACCTCCACCGGCAACAACACATGCTACGTCGCTGGCGAGCGCGGCACCTTGCTCAGATTTTCTACCGCCAACTTCAGTTTCACGCCAACTCCGACCGACTACGACGGCTCGTTCTTCGGCGTGCTCGCGCTCGATCATGGCGGGCTCCTCGCCTACGGACTGCGTGGGCGACTCTACCGTTCGGAAGGCCCCGACGTTGAATGGAAGCCGATCAAACTTGAGCGCCCCGCTTTAATCCTGACCGCAGTGAAATTAAAATCAGGCACCATCGTGCTCGCAGGCCAGGCACGCGCGTTTTTCATCAGCAAGGATAACGGACTCACCTTTCAGGCCTGGGAACCCGGCCTCACGACCGCCGTCGCCGAGTTGCTGGAGACGCCTGATGGTTCCCTGCTCGCATTCGGGGAAGCCGGAGCCACTCGCCTGCCAACACCCGAATAATTCGCGCACGACCACGGATGACTCTTCTCACACACAAATCCTCCGAGGTGGAATGCGCAGTCCCTTGCGCGTTCTCGACCGTGGCAGACCAGCAGCATCGAGCCAGCCCGCAAGGGACTGCGGGCTCCACCTTCCAAACAAATCAGTACTCATCAGCGGTTCCTGCTTCCGATTGCCCCTCATCAGTGTCCATCAGTGGTTATAAGTGGTTAAAAAAATTCCGTCTCCGCATTCCCACCCATTCCCCTCAATTAGTGTTTATGAGTGGTTAGCAATATCCGACTTCCGCCCTCCGATTTCCTCCCTTTCTGCTCTAAATGTCCTTCGCCTCCTTTACCAACGCGCTTGAAGCCTTCGTCTTTCGCCGACGCTTACTGCTGGTGCTTGGTTTCGTCGCGCTAACGGTTCTGATGGCCGTCAACTGCGCTCACATCCGCGTTGATGCGAGTTTTAATAAGCAGCTCCCGCTTCAGCACCCGTACATCCAGACGTTTACCAAATACCAGGACCAATTTGGCAGCGCCAACCGCGTGATCATTGCCCTCATGGCCAAAGGTGGAGCGGGCGGTCCCTCGCACGCTTCCGACTCTCCAGGTGGGCCGGGCGCCCCCTCATCCGCCGCAGACTTCGCCCCATCACCCATCACCCATAACCCTACACCTTCTCCTCCCACCATCTTCACGCCCGAGTTCTTCCAAACGCTCAAGCAGGCGACCGACGAAGTGTTCTATATGCCCGGCGTCGACCGCAGCCGCGTGCAGTCGCTCTTCACGCCCAACGTCCGTTACGTCGAGGTGATCGAAGACGGTTTCGCGGGTGGCACGGTCATCCCATCGGATTTCAAAAATACGCCCGAAGATTTGGTCCGCGTCCGTGAAAACGTCATCAAGTCCGGCAAGGTCGGCCAGCTTGTCGCCAACGATTTTAGCGGCGCGATCATCACTGCTCAGCTGATGGATATCGATCCTGCCACGGGAAAGAAACTCGATTACATCGCCGTCGCGCACGACCTCGAAACGCGTATCCGCCAGAAATTCGAAAACGACCAGGTCAGCATCCACATCATCGGTTTTGCCAAGGTCATTGGCGACGTGAGTGACGGCGCCCGTGGCGTGGTTTTATTTTTCTTTGTTTCGCTCTTCATCACCGGCGTACTTGTTTACCTCTACTCGCATTCGTTTCGGCTCACGATCACTCCGCTGATCTGTTCAACCCTCGCCGTGATCTGGCAGCTCGGTTTGTTGACGGTGCTTGGTTATGGCATCGATCCCTTTTCAATTCTCGTGCCGTTTCTGGTCTTCGCGATCGCCATCAGCCATGCGGTTCAAATGGTGCGCGCTTTCCGCGCCGAGATGTTTGCCGGTGCAGAAAGCCTCGACGCCGCCCGCCGCGCGTTCCGCCAATTGCTGATCCCCGGAGGCGTCGCCCTCCTCGCCGACACCTTCGGCTTCATCACGATGCTCGTGATCAAAATTCAGACGATCCAGGAGCTGGCGATTACCGCGTCGCTCGGCGTCGCTGTCGTGATTGTTACCAACCTTTTCCTCCTCCCCATCCTACTCTCTTACCAAAAACTCCCCGCGCATTATCAGGCGAAAGTCGCCGCTCGCAAAGTCATCACCGATGGCCTCTGGCGAAAGGTTTCGCGCATCATGGAGCCCACGCCTTCGATCATCATTCTCGTTGTGACCGCACTGCTTGGGGCCTTCGCTTGGTACAAATCACAGGAAGTCCGCATCGGCGATCTGCACGCCGGCGTGCCCGAGCTCCGCCAGAATTCTCGCTACAACCGCGACACCCGCATCATCACCGAGAAATTCAGCATCGGCGTGGACATCCTTTCCGTGATCGTCGAAACCGAACCCAATGGCTGCGTCGACTACGACGTGCTCAGCCTCATGGACGCACTCGAAAGCCAGCTTCGCACCGTGCCCGGCGTGCAATCCATCATCAGCGTCCCGACCGTCGCCAAAATCGTCAACGCCGGCTGGAACGAAGGCTCGCTCAAATGGCGCATCCTTCCCCGCCACCCTCAAGCGCTCGCCCAAGCCGTTTCGCCCATCGAAACCTCCACTGGCCTGCTCAACGCCGATGGCAGTGTCATGCCCATGCTCGTTTTTCTCACTGATCATAAAGCCGAAACGCTCCGCGCAGTCGTCGATTCGGTTAAACGCTTCCAAACCCAACACGCATCACCAAAAGCCCGGTTCCTACTCGCGAGCGGCAACGCGGGCGTCATGGCCGCCACTAACGAAGTTGTGCACGCCGCGCAGTTTCCCATTCTGCTTTGGATTTTTGGTACGGTCATTGGGTTGTGCCTGCTCACCTTCCGTTCGTGGAAAGCTACGCTCTGCATCGTGATCCCGCTCGCGCTCGTCTCGTGGCTTGCCTACGTGCTGATGGTTTATCTGCAGATCGGATTAAAAACCTCCACCCTGCCCGTCGTCGCGCTCGGTGTCGGCATCGGCGTCGATTACGGCATCTACCTCTACGCGAAACTCCGCGCCGCACTCGAAGCCGGTGAATATTTTGAGGACGCGATGTACCTGGCCTTCACGCAAACCGGCAGCGCCGTCGTTTTCACCGGCCTCACGCTCGCGATTGGTGTGAGCATGTGGTTGTTCTCCGACCTCAAATTCCAAGCTGACATGGGCGTGCTCCTCACCTTCATGTTCCTCGTGAATATGCTAGGAGCCATCGTCGTCATGCCCGCCATCGCCCGCTGGCTCTTCCGGCACCATACACGTTCGAGGTAGCGCGAACACTGTCCAGCCAAGCAATGCGTTCTTCTGCCGTCCACGAATCTGGTTACATTGAAATCGGTGGAATTCCGCAGTGGGTACAGATTCGCGGCGACGACGCTGAGAATCCTGTACTTCTCTTTTTGCATGGAGGGCCAGGTGCGTCGGCGATCGAGCTCGGTGCTGTGTGGCGCCAATGGGAAAAGGATTTCACGATTGTCCACTGGGATCAGCGTGGCGCCGGGCGGACGTTTAAAAAGAATGGCTCCCATTTAGGGGAATTGATGACCATTCAGCAAATGGCGAATGATGGGCTTCAGCTCGTGGAGTTCCTGTGCGGCCGGTTGCGAGCGCGCAGGATTATTTTGGTCGGACATTCATGGGGTTCTGTGATCGGCATCAGGATGATCCGGACAAAACCGGACCTGTTTAGTGCGTTTGTCGGCGCGGCGCAGATTACGAACACTCGACGGAATGGAGCGCTACGTTATCAGAAGCTCGTCGCGGCGTTGCAGACTCAAGGAAATGCAAAGGCTGTGCGTCGGCTTGAGCAAATAGGCCCTCCTCCCTATGGGCCTGAACATTCGAAATGGGCAGTGTTTAATTCACTCTCTGCTCTCGAGCGGCATGCTTATAATCACCGCGAACGAGACTTGCGGAGTTTCTCGGGCTTTCGGCACTACTTCTTAGCGTTAGCCTCTAGAATCACTCTGGCTTTGATCGCAATCATGCCCGCAACAATAACCGGCTGCTATTTGGCCTTCAGCACTGTTCAAGCTCTCGCGGCTTTGCTATCTGCGGACCAACGTGGGAGCAGGTTTTCCTGGCAGCAGATTATTATATCGAACGGTGAGTTCGAACATATCGATCTGCCTTCGACCGATCTGAAATTCGAGGTCCCGATTTTCTTCTTTTCAGGCACTCATGATCAACTCACCCCAATCGAATTCGCCGAGGAATACCTCGGCTTACTCGACGCACCGCATAAGGAATTGGTGCGTTTCGAAAGAAGAGGACACTTCTTCTTGTTCAATGCTTCGGGAAAGTTTTTTGCTGAGTTGTCGTGCAGGGTCAGGCCTCACGCTCTTAGGTCTTAGCGTCTGAAAAGGGGCCAAACTTTGCCGTTTGCATTTGGTCCAAACCGACGCTTTACCACACTCAACTGATCCACCCATGCGCCTCGAACGGCTTAAGTCCTTTGCCCTTGCTCTGCCGCAGACCAAAGTGGTCAGCCAGTGGGGCGGGCTCGTCTTCAAGGTCGTGGAGAAAGCGTTTTTCATGATTTCGCTGGATGGAGAAACGATCAGTGGCGTCATCTTCAAGTGCACTCCTGACGAATTTGCCGAACTTACTGAAATCGACGGAATCGGCCAGGCCCCGTACTTCGCCAAGCGGATGTGGGCGCGCGTCGAAGACCTCGCCGCCCTGTCCGAGCAGGAATTGAACAAGCGCATCCGTCGCAGCTACGATCTTGTCGTGGCCAAACTGCCCAAGAAAGTGCAGGCCACGCTCAAGTTGTAGTTACAGCTGGGTCGCTTACGATCTCCGGTTTTCTCCAATCGATCCCCGGCCTCGGCGCGGCCGGCGACATTCAAGCCATAGAGCCGAACCGCCGTCCGTGTCTTTCCGATTTCGATCCATAACAGCTCGACAGAGCCCTACTCCGGGCTCTAGCGTCTGAAACTAATGACAACCGACAAGGTGACCCGTGTCACGCGCTTGATAATAATCGCCGCCCTAACCTTCCTGCCGAGCCTGTGCTTCGGTCGGGCGGAAATCTACGCGCGCCCCGTGGCGCAATACACCTGGCTGCCAGTCTCGGGGAGAAACGTCGACGTCCACCCCGTCTGGTCATACGGCGTTTATTCAACGCCGATGGCTATTATTAGCAATTACACCCTATCCAACGGAGGTTTGGGAGTAGGATTAGCGGTGGGTGCCGTGTTAGGGAAAAATCGGCAATTTGAAGTTGGTGCCGAAGCCACGCTCACGCGCTACAACTGCACGTACACAATAACACCGCTTCCCTATTACAAAAACGCTTTCTCGGAAAACCCGACACTCGTCGAGCCCGGCCCCGTGTCCGTGGGCCGCTGCACCGCCGTCGTGCGAACTGTTCTGACGAATTTCCGTCGATACTTAGGGAACACAGAAGATCAAGTACGGCCCTATCTAGGTTGTTTCTTTGGTACACTCGACGCGAATTTCAGCGGAAAGAATCTGCCTTCTGGTTCTCTCTACTATTACGATCGCGTGAATAAGGGCTACAATCTGGCGACGGGCTTAAGCGGCGGAGCCATTATCAAACTGGGCCAAGAAACCTATGCCGAAGCCGGCTATCGCTTCTTATGTTCCAGCGAAATCGGGTCTCATAAGGGTCTGTATCGCAACGCACACATGATCAACCTCGCGCTGAGCCAGCGCTTCTGAGGCTGAACAGATTGTAGCCGGCTCGCTGCCTCCTACCCCTTTAAAGCTCCATGAAGTTCACAACCCTATTCTTTGTAGTCTGTTTGCTTGGTTTGGCTTTCCACTGCCATCAACAAACGAGTGCCCGCAAGGCCATCGCCAAAGCCAAGCCGGACGCCTTCGGATTCATCCCACTCGCTCTCCCTAACGAAGCCGAGCCGGGCAAGGTGTTTATTATGGGACCGCTCAATTGCCCAAGCCCGGAAGGGCGGAAGTCGGATGCACTGGCTGAGACTCTAAAGAATATGGGGATTCTGTGTACCCGCACTGACCGAATCTCACTGCCGAGCTTGTCCAGCGATCAAAATGCAGTTTGGGAAAAAGTATTCAAAGACGGACCACCGCTCGTGTTTGTCGGAATGAGAGTCCGAAGCAACCCAGATACTAACGATATAATCGCAGAATATAAACAGTGGACCGAACCAATGCAGGCCAAACCTAAGAAAGGTCCAAAGGTCTACTAAAGCACGGCATGCCTCTGTCATGCCTGGTTGGCGCAGGATTGGCCTTTGTTGAACGAACGATTGGCACTAGCTGATCCCGTCTTTTGCGATCTCACCCAGATCGGCGGTCGTGAAGTCTACGACCAGATGGTCGCGGATTCCAAACTCCCTACGTCGAATTCTGGAAAGACCGCCGCAGAGCGCGACCTAGAGCGGTTCCTGAAAAACTGTGGCCGCGCGCTTTGGCGAATTTCATGTAGCCGGCCCCGCTGCAGGCCGGGGATCGGGGAGCCCCGAGGTCGTCGCCTTCGGCTACACCAAAATTTGAAACGCTCTAGAATCGCTCAAATAAATCAAACCGCCTTTCCCAGGGAAACACTCCCCTGGTAAGCGCAATTCAACGGGCACCTCATATAAAAGAGTTACACAGAGGTGAAAACTACCGCCACAGTTTGAATTTTCGCGGCAACTAGAAAACTTTCCTGATAACTCAAAAACAAATCCCATGGACATCACACGCAACGCAGTTGGCTGGTTCGAAATCTACGTTCAGGACATGGAACGCGCGAAAGCGTTTTACGAAAAAACTTTCGAAGTGAAACTGGAGCCCCTACCTAGCCCCATCGTCAAAATGTTCGCGTTCCCGATGCAGCCCGACAAACCCGGCTGTCCCGGAGCGCTGGTCAAAATGGAAGGGTTCGAGGCAAGTGGAAACGGCACGATTGTCTATTTCTCAAGCGAGGACTGCGCCGTCGAATCAGCACGCGCCGCAAAGAACGGCGGCAAAGTCTGCAAAGAGAAATTCTCCATTGGCGAATACGGTTTCATTTCGCTGGTCAACGACACCGAGGGCAACCTGATCGGCCTGCATTCGTTGAAGTAAAGATCCTTCGGCTTCACCCAGGCCGGCTACCTCCAAGCCGAAGTAAGCTGCTCCGAGGGTACTAGGCTAAGGGAAATAAAAAGGACGAGAGCACGGGGCTCCCGTCCTTGTGTAACTGAACTACGATTATCAGGCCGCAGATTTTTGCTCCTTGCGAGTCGGAGCCTTGGCTTCTCCGACTGTAACGTCGAAGCCCCAGGGCTCCAGCGCCTTCTCATTGCCGCGGCTCGCGCCGAGCAGGAGATCGCGCACGCGCTTGATCTCAAACAACAGCGTGCCTTCGGTTTGCGAGTTTTGTCCCTGGCTAATACCAAGCATCTGGTTGCGCTTTCCGGTCAGGTCCTCAAGCCGTCGGCTGATTCCCTCCATGTGCTCTGTGTAAGCTTTCTTGGTATTGCGTGTTTTAGTCCAGTAGCACGAATTGCTCTAGACGATTTAGGTTCGGAAATCAGCTAGCAGTAGGTAACAAGCAGGATTTTTTGTGCGGTTTACGTTTCGGCGGGCCTGTATATTTAGAAAGACATGATTGATGCCCCCACGTTAATCCGCCGCTTTGCCCTCGAACGTCGCGAGGAAGATTTTGCTGAGATTGTACGGCAGCATGTCGGGCTTGTTTACCGTGTCGCGTTGCAACGCACCAATGGTGACACCCACTTCGCCGAGGACATCGCTCAGCAAGTCTTCACTCTCCTGGCGCGCGATGCGGCCAAAGTGCAGGGGCATCCGAAGCTGGCCGGATGGTTATATATCACGACTCGGTATACGGCGGGAAAAGCGATGCGTTCCGAACAACGAAGGCGCGCGAGGGAGCAGAAGGCTAACATCATGAACCCAGCCGCGAAGTGTTGGCGGAGGTGTGGGACCGGGTGGTGAAGGCCGCGCAGGGCGCCGCGCTCGGCACGGGCACCACCGTCGATTGGGAGGTCATCGGGGGCGTGTACGAACTTTTGCCCAATGAAACACTGGGCCGGGCAATGCATGCCAATCTTACGCGCGTAGGCGGCGTGAAGTACACCGCGGATGAAAAAACTTTCGCCGAAAGGCTTGGCCGCACGCTGCCTGGAGGTCGTCCCGCGGCACTCGAACTTGCCGAGATCATTGCGCCTTTTCAATCGAATGTACCGCCGGCGCCCGTTTCGACCGATGTCGCCGACATCAGTTGGGTCGCGCCCACGATGGGCGTGGGCTGTGCTACTTGGGTGCCCGGAACTCCCTATCATAGTTGGCAGGCCGTGGCCTGCGGCGGCACTTCCATCGGTACCAAGGGGATGGTGGTAGCCGCCAAGACGCTCGCGCTTACGGCAATCGACCTTTTAACGACGCCCGAACTGATCGCCAAGGCCAAGGCCGAGCTGGTGCAACGCCGCGGCTCGGACTTCAAATACGTACCATTGCTCGGTGACCGAAAGCCCCCACTGGATTACCGCGACTGAGCGCGGTGAGAGGCCGATAGGGGATCGAATTTTGCACATTGCACTTGGAGTCAGGTAGTCAGCCTACTGATGAACCGGAAGCGGCAAGAGTCGCAGCAATGACTTTCTCCGGATCGTAGCCGTTGAGACTGGCACCCCATGCCGGGTTGAATTCGATCACCGGCGAGCTTGTGGGCTGACAATTTTTAAACAAAATTTCTTGGTGCAGAAACGACGCGTCTGTTACCTAAACTCGACCATATCCCTGCCACTTGACTCAGGACGATGGCGTGAGCATTTTTACGGATCTTCTTTTTCGCCACCCCTGTCCAGTTAGTTGAGCATGCACTTCCTGTGGCCTTGTCGTTTTAGCGATCTCGCCCTAAGCCAGCTTGGATAAACCCCCCATGACCCAGATCACGCAAATCCTTCAAGCCTCCAGTCGAGGCAACGGTTGTGCCTCGGCTGAGTTGCTGCCGCTGGTCTATGACGAACTGCGACGGCATGCGACCAACCGGATGGCCCGTGAATCGGCGGCACAAACGTTGCAGCCGACGGCGTTGGTGCATGAAGCATGGTTGCGGCTATTCAACAACGGGGAACAGTGCTGGCAAAATCGCGCGCACTTCTTTGGCGCCGCGGCCGAGGCGATGCGGCGCATCTTGATCGAAAAGGCGCGTGGCCGGTCGCGGCTCAAACGCGGAGGCGAACAGGTTCGGGTGGACATTGAACAAGTCGAGCTGGCGGCGACGATGCCGGAGGAAAAAGTACTGTTGATCGATGATGCGCTTGGGCGGTTGCAGGAATTAGATTCGGAGAAGGCACGCGTGGTTGTGCTAAAATTTTACGGCGGACTGACCAACCAAGAGGTGGCCGAAAGCATGGGGTTGACCGAACGGACGATCGAGCGCCACTGGGCTTACGCCAAGGCATGGCTCTTTCAAAGCATACGCGCGCAACAATGACGCAGACTGCGCATCGGCCCGTGCCGTTAGGAAACGCTCTCTGACGCCATGAATTCCGTACAGCGCGAAGAAGACTTGTTCGATGCAGCGCGTAAGTTGCCCACGGTCGCCGCGCGTCGGGATTTTTTGAATACCCATTGCGAAGGCGATGCTGTGCTCCAGGCGCGCGTCGAAAGTTTGTTGGCGGCGGGAGCTGACGCGGAACAGTTCTTCAAAGAAGGAGGTTCAGTCCTGATCTCACAGGACGTCGCAGCCCAATTCACACGGACGCTGCGCGCAGCCACGGTCAACACCAGCCCACCCGGGGAGGAGCCGATTGGTGCCCGCATCGGTCGCTACAAACTTGTTGAAAAGATAGGCGAGGGTGGTTGCGGCGTTGTTTACCTCGCGGAACAGGAGGAGCCGGTTCGCCGGCGCGTGGCGCTCAAGATCATCAAGCTCGGCATGGAAACGAAGAGCGTCATCGCGCGTTTCGAGGCCGAACGGCAGGCGCTGGCGATGATGGATCACCCGAACATCGCCCGGGTGTACGATGCGGGCGCCACCGACCGCGGGCCACCCTATTTTGTAATGGAGCTCGTGCATGGGGTGCGGATTACGGAGTTTTGCGACAAGAACCGCCTGACTCTGCGCGAACGGCTGGATCTGTTCGTCGTGATCTGCCACGCGATCCAGCATGCGCATCAAAAAGGCATCATCCATGGCGACATCAAACCGTCGAACGTGATGGTCGCGCTACAGGATGACGCTCCGGTGCCCAAGGTGATCGACTTCGGGATTTCCAAGGCAACCGAAGCGCGCCTTACCGACAAAGTTATTTTCACCACCTACGCCCAGCTGATCGGGACGCCGGCTTACATGAGCCCGGAACAGGCGCAGATGGGCGGGGTGGACATCGACACGCGCAGCGACATCTACAGTCTGGGGGTGTTGCTCTACGAATTACTGACGGGCAAGACGCCGTTCGATCCGAAGGAACTCATGAAATCCGGTCTTGACGAGATGCGCCGGACGCTTCGTGAGAAAGAGCCGATTAGGCCTTCGGCAAGGTTAAGTGGTCTCTCCCGGGCGGATCTCGCGAAAACGGCAGATTCCCTTCAAGTCGAACCATCGCGGCTGGTTTCGTTGCTGAAAGGCGATTTGGACTGGATAGTGATGAAAGCGCTGGAGAAGGACCGTCGGCGGCGTTATGAGACGGCCAACGGCCTGGCGATGGATATTGGGCGCTATCTCGACCACGAGGCTATCCAGGCACGTCCTCCGAGTTGGGTATACCGGCTGCAGAAGCTGGTCCGCCGCAACCGCGTGGTGTTCATTGCGGGTGGCGCGGTGGCCTTGGCGCTGGTGGCTGGTCTGGGCACCTCGACGTGGCTTTTCCTGAGGGAGCGCGACGCACGTCAGCGCGCGGTGGCAGCCGAACAACAACAAGCGCACCTGCGTCACGAAGCGGAAATCAGGCAAGAAATCACGCTGGCGTCGCTGCTGGTGAGCCAAGACAAATTTGAAGAGGCCGACAAATTGCTGGATGGAATTTCTTTAACCGAACCCACGGTTGAGGGGGCTGCGTTATTGCGTTCTGTGGGCGAATGGCTCGTGATTCATAACCAGTGGAAGCAGGCTGCCAACCGGTTTACGCACCTCCTGGATGTTAACCAGCTTGATGGCTGGGATGTTTCCTCGCTGGACTGCCTGCGCTTGGGTCCCGTCTTGATCGAGCAGGGCGACAAGACCGGCTACGAACGTTTCCGCGATGAGGCGATCAGCCGCTTTATCGTAGCGGCCTGCCCTTTTCCCGATCGCATTGTCAAAATATGTCTGCTCCTGCCAGTGAATGAGCGCTTGATCACCGCGTTGAACCCGGTTGCCGAGGCGACGGCAAAATCAGCGGCGGCCTCTGATGCTGGCGGGGACCCTTTTCAGGCGGCGTGGCATTCGGTGTCATTGGCCCTGTTCGAGTATCGAAAAGGCAACTACACCGAAGCGGAGATGTGGTGCCGCCGGTGTCTCGCCTACCCGGAGTACAACGCACCACGGGCAGCCACCGCCCACGTGATCCTTGCCCTGGCTTGCCAACAGTTGGGCCGGACCGGGGAAGCCCGCTTGGAAATGGCAAATGGACACGACATCATCGAAGGCAAATTTAAGGTTCCGATCGACCGCGGCACCCCCGTGCAGGGATTTTGGTTCGACTGGGTTTTTGCCCGCATCCTCCTTCGTGAGGCGCAGATAGATTTATCAGTATCTAGTCATTCGTGATTCCGGGGGGGGCGCACATGTAGTGAGATGCGAAATCGCGGTCGCATGGTTTTTTTGGTGTCACGATTTTTGCGGGAGGCCGGCCGATATATGCAATATTTTTAAGGCTGTTGTCGGGTTTCAGGTTCAAATGGCGCATTTAGAAGTGAAACCGTACGCGTTAGTACACTCAACAAACCTACCCATACCATCATGTCATTTCCCCTAATGACCCCTATACCGCATGCCGAGTTTTGTAGGCGTGCATCAGTGCATCACAGCAGGGTTTTTATGCTCTGCTGCATCATTACGTTAACTACATCGCTTGGCTTAGGCCAGGCCCGAGCCCAAGAAAAAACAGACGATAAAAAAACGACAGACGATGAAGTGATTAAACTCGGCGAATTCAGGGTCACCGGCGTGCGCGCTAGTTTGGCCGGTGCGCAAGAAATTAAACAACAGACGCAACAATTCGTTGATTCGATCGTAGCTCAAGATATCGGCAAACTTCCGGATAATACCGTGGCCGATGCCCTACAGCATATCGCCGGTATTCAGGTGGCGCGCGGTGCGGGAGAAGCCAACACTCCTGTCATCCGTGGCTTGCCGAATCTCGAAACAACGCTCAACGGCTATGAGGTTTTCACTGGTACAGGCCGAGGCGTGGCACTCCAAGATATTCCTGCGGAAATGTTGGCAGGAATAGACGCCTACAAAACGACAAGTCCTGAGCAGATTGAAGGCGGTGTCGCTGGATTGATCGATGTTCGCCTACGTCGCCCATTTGATTTCAAAAATGGACTCAGTGTATCGGCGAACGGCCGTGGACTATATAGCGATCAGGCAAAAAAAGGCAGCGCGTTCATTAGCGGCGTGGTAAATGATCGTTGGAAAAACGCCAATGGAGAGTTCGGCGTGTTGATTGATGTCTCATTCCAAAAGAGACAATATGAGGATCAGATTTTCGATAACTATGTGCACTATGATGCGGGCTTCGACATGGCGCGCGATGCATCTGGGGTAGGCGGTTTCTTTGCGGATAATTTTGGATTTCAGGTTATTCATGGAGACCGGACGCGCCCAGCAGCCGAACTTGCTTTGCAGTGGAAGACAAACACCGGAATAGAACTTTATACTGAGACGCTATTCACGGGTTATAAAAACAAACACGATGTAGATTTCTTTATTGGCATCCCCAGTTGGAATGCCAATGGATTACCCAATAATTTGACTAACGTCGTTCTTTATCCAGCGGGCTATGCTGGCGTAAATATTACAGATACAATGGTTCCTCCTGCTAACCCAACTGGGGGCGCCCGATTCGTTAAGAGTTTCTCGGCTAAGGGCACCAATACTATTATTAGTAAGCAGGCCTTCGACGATTCAACCAATACCATTCAGGGTGCGTTCGGAGCGAAGTGGGGCCACGAAAACGTGAAACTCAACGCGGAAGTTAGCTACAACGTCAGCACAGTAAAGACAAGGGGTGCAATCCTTGATACCATCGCACAAAACAACAATCAGGTCTGGAATATCACGTACAATGATGGCTCCAACCCATCGGTGCAAAGTTCTGGCTTGGATTTTACGAACCCCGCCAATTTCTACGGCACCCAGCTTTTTGATCAATGGTCGAAAGCGTACAGCGCACAGTATGCCATCAAAACAGATGCACTGATTAGCTTGAATAATGAGTTTATCAAGTCGCTGAAACTGGGTGTGCGCTATAGCAGTCGTTCCGTTCATTTCCATCAGGCCAATCCTGGCTCCCACGGCTTCGCAACAACGATTCCCGGCGCGTCTATCCCTGGTCTTGGTTCTGTTACCACAAACAACTTATTCGTGTCTAACAGCGACATGAATATACGGACCTGGTGGTCGCCCTCCACGGATTTTTTGCTGAATAACACAGATGCGATCCGTAAAGCAGGAGGGTTGGGATACGTAGGAGCTCCCCCGGCCGATCCCGCCAGCACTTTTAACGACGACGAGAAAACGGGGACTATTTACGGGCAGGCTAATTATAACGTTACGATTGGTTCGATGCCATTGGATGGCCTTTTTGGCGTGCGCTTTGTCGATACCCACCAAAGTTTGGGCGCCTACCAGAACCCCTTGGATGCTTCAGGCACCAGTATTCCCGGGCAGTTCGTGCCTGTCTCGTTTGATACTGCGGATTGGCGGGCACTGCCGACGTTTAATAGCAGGCTACATATCACCGATTCACTGCAAGCTCGATTCTCGGCGACCAAATCTATCACTCGGCCAAACTTCGCGGATTTGAATCCGGCGGTTGCCTTATCCCACTCGGGCCCGACTTCTCAGGTCGGAACCGGCACGGGTGGCAATCCAAATATGAAGCCGATCCAGTCTACCAACTACGATCTGTCGCTCGAGTACTATTTTAGTAAAACGAGTCAAGTGACGGCCACGGTTTTCGACCGCGAGCTTACGGGTTATGTGCAAAGCTTTGCCAAGCTCGAAAATCAGGGGGGTGTTCCCTACCTCATCACTCGTCCCCAAAATACGGGAAAGGGTAAGTTAAAAGGCTTCGAGATTTCGTATCAGCAGTTCCTTGATTTTTTGTCTGTGGATGCTCTTAAAGGATTTGGCTACCAACTCAACTACACGGGCATCAATGGCACAACTGAGGACCCGACTACCCACCAGCAGCAGGACATCACCCAGGTGGCTAAGAAAAACTATAATGTGATCTTGATCTATGAAGTCGGACCTTTCTCCAGCCGCCTCGCTTACACCTGGCGTGGAACCTATATTGATTCGTACAACCAGCCTGGATTTCAGCCTAATACAGTGTACGTAGAACCAACCAAGACATTGGATTTCTCGGCTAGTTATGCGGTTACGAAGCAGCTCACGATTACGTTTGATGCGACGAATATTCTACGCAGCAAATATCGCGACCACTTCGGTCCTACGACAATGTTTAACCGCGACGTCCGTAACTATGATCGTACTGTGGCGATTGGTGCCCGCTATAATTACTGATTAAAACTAGTTATAGTTCAGATCCTGGGGGCCGAAGGGTCACGGCCGCCAGGATTTTTTTAAAAAGTGTCTGTACAGTGACCTGCCTCCCTCTTTTTGGGGAAAGCTCTAGGGCGCTTCACAGGCGGTAACAGAGTCCACCTGTGGAGCTGGAGCTGATAAATGCCACTCGCGCCTATGCGATCGGGCATGGAGGGCCTCCGAGCTGATCTCACTCGCTATTCTTGCCATCAAACATCACCCGATGCATTTTCCGATCTCAACCTTTACCCGCCTATCACTCGCGCTGCTGCTTGGTGCCAGCTTTCATGTTGTGCAGGCTAAGCAGGTCAGCATTCATGATCCGGTGATGGCTAAAGAAGGGGATACATACTACCTTTTTAGTACAGGGCCAGGCATAACGTTTTACAGCTCGCAGGATTTGAAGCATTGGAAACCAGCCGGCCGGATATTTCCGGGCGAACCAACGTGGGCTAAAAGCGTGGCCAAAAGCTTCAACGGCCACCTCTGGGCGCCCGACATCAGTCTCCACAACGGGAAATACTATTTATATTATTCGGTGTCGGCCTTTGGAATAAACACGTCAGCCATCGGCGTTACCACAAATAAAACCCTCAGCCCCGACTCGCCCGAATATAAATGGGAAGACCAGGGTATCGTGCTCCAATCGGTCCCCAACCGTGATCTGTGGAATGCGATCGACCCCAATGTCGTGGTCGACGAAAGCGGCACGGCTTGGATGAGCTTTGGTTCGTTCTGGGCTGGCCTAAAGCTGGTCAGGCTCGATGTGACCTGGACGAAGCCAGCCGAACCACAGGAATGGTACACAATTGCCAAAAGGGAGCGACCCGCTTTTACGGATGATAGGGATCCCGGCCCGGCCGAGCTTGAGGCCCCGTTCATATTCAAAAGAGGCAGCTATTACTATTTATTCTTGTCTTGGGACCGATGCTGTCGCGGTAAGGATAGTACTTATAAGATGATGGTTGGCCGGGCAACCGACGTGCGTGGCCCTTACCTCGATATGGAGGGCCGCGATCTCGCAAAAGGCGGCGGTACCTTGGTGCTGGCCGGCAACGACAAATGGGCCGGTGTCGGCCACGATAGCATCTACCATTTCGATGGAAAGGACTACCTCGTCTTTCACGCTTATGAAACGGCGGATAACGGGCTGCAGAAATTGAAAATTGCCGAGGTTTTTTGGGACGCAGACGGCTGGCCGAAAATTCCCTCCAGTGTCCTCGATGAATATCAAAGCATATTATTGAAATAGTCGGTTCCGCTCAAATCCCACCCATGACCCCTTCCGCATTTTTCCTTGTCCAACCTGTTCTGGCAGGATTCCGCATTCACCTTATATGAAAACCAACCGGCTCTCCGTTCTCGAAAAAGTCGGTTTTGGCGGCGGTGACGCGGCGGTCAATGTCGTCTGGTCGTCGCTCGCGCTGATCATCACGTTTTTCTACACCGACGTGTTCAAGTTAAACCCCGCGCATCTGGCGATGCTGGGGCTTTTGCCAAGGTTGATCGATGCCTTTGCCGACGTCGCGATGGGCATGTACACCGACAGTCACACGACGCGGTGGGGACGCTATCGTCCGTATTTCCTCATTTTTGCAGTCCCTTTCGGACTTTCAGTCATGCTGGTGTTTACCACGCCCGAACTCTCATACAGCGGTAAATTGATTTGGGCTTACTCGACCTACATTTTGATGATGTTGGTATTCACGGCAGTCACGATTCCTTACATTTCACTGCCGGGCGTTCTGACCGAGGATCCGAAGGAACGGCTTTCGGCCAACGGCTACCGCCTCTTCTTCGCCAAAGGTGCTGCGCTGGCGGTCACGACATTTGTCCCGCTCTTTGCGTCCAAGTGGGGTCCCGATCACGTTGCACGCGGATACCAGGTTGCGATGGCGGTGATGGCCGGACTGGCCACATTGCTTTTTATCTTCTGTTTTTTCACCACGACTGAGCGCGTCACGCACACCATCGAGCGCAAGCCGCTCGGACAGCAACTGCGCTTGCTCTCCAAAAACGACCAGTGGCTGATCCTTGCCGGTGTCTGTGTGATCGGCACGATCGGCTATGTTATCCGTGGTTCCGTGGCGATGTACTACGCCAAATACTATTTGAGCGGGGACACCAAAATCGTGTCATCCTTCATCACGCTGGGGGTGATGGGCAATATTCTGGCGATGGTTGCGTCGACGTGGATCACGAAGAAATTTTGCAAGATCCAGCTCTTCCGCTGGACCCAGGTGCTCGTCTTTTTGCTCAGTGCTACGATGTATTTCGTGGTCAAACCCGGTCAGATCGCCCCGGCCTTTGTGTTTTTCTTCCTCATTAATTTTGTAGTCGATCTGCACGCACCGGTATTCTGGTCCGCCATTTCGGAGGCGGTTGACTACGGCGAAATCCGGAGTGGCAAACGTGTCGCGGGCATGGCGTTTGGCGGTATTTCTTTTTGTCAGAAGATGGGCATGAGTCTGGCCGCCGGGATGGTGGGCAGCCTACTGGTTCACTTCCAGTATGAAGCGGACAAGGTACAGAGCGCCTTTACCCTGAATGGTCTTGCCCTTCTGCTCACTGTCATTCCAGGTGTGTTTCACCTCGGCATGGGGTTGTTGATGTTCAGGTACCGGATCACCGACAAATATTACGCCGAGATGAAGCAGGTCCATGCGGTGGCCAACCCACAACGCATCTAAAACGTCGGCGACTCCATTCGCACCATAATATAAAAATCGGAGAAACACTGTGCCTAACATCAAATCACTGCTTCCTCTGATCCAGCAGCGTGCCGATCCGTGTATTCGAAGACACACGGACGGCTATTACTACTTCACCGCCTCGATTCCGGCTTACGACCGAATCGAACTGCGCCGCGCGCGCACGATTTCCGAGCTGGCGATTGCGCAGACTTCGGATGTGTGGCGCAAACCCGACACCGGTGCTTACAGCGAGCTGATCTGGGCGCCCGAAATTCACTTCCTCCAAGGCGCATGGTATATCTATTTCGCCGCCGCACCGTCCCGAGCGATCAAGGATAATCTTTTCCAGCACCGTATGTACGCGATCACTACGACCGCGGCAAATCCACTCTGGGGAGACTGGAAGTTTCTCGGCCAGATCGACACCGGTCTCGATACTTTCTGCCTCGATGCGACGACGTTTACGCATCGGGGCGTGCTCTATTATGTATGGGCGCAGAAGGAACCGTCGGTCCCGGGCAATTCCAATCTCTATATCGCACGCCTGGAAACTCCGTCGAAACTCGCGACCAAACCGGTACGACTTTCGATTCCCGAGTTTGCTTGGGAAACACGCGGCTTCATGGTCAACGAAGGCCCTTCCGTGCTCATTCGCCACGGCCGGGTCTTTCTCAGTTATTCCGCCAGCGCTACCGACGAGAATTATGCCATGGGCCTGCTCCACGCCGACGAAAACGCCGACCTGCTCGATCCCCGCAGCTGGTCGAAATCGGCTAAGCCCGTTTTCCAAACCAACTTTGACGCCGGCCTCTACGGCCCCGGACACAACAGCTTTACCGTCGCTGAGGATGGCGTGACAGACCTGCTTGTGTATCACGCCCGCACCTACACCGAGATCGTTGGCGATCCGCTCTGGGACCCAAACCGTCATACCTACGTCAAAGCCCTCAGTTGGGGCACGGACGGCATGCCTGTTTTCGGTCGTCCATCAGAAGATTGAGCAAACCGCGACGCGCCGAGACCTCGGCTTCTTTAATAAACCTCAAAACCGCATTTGAACTACCAAGAATAGAAGAAACAAAGCATGCATAGTAAGTTATGTTTCTGGACTGTTTCACCAGTGCGATGAAATCAGACCAAAACACTTTCCGTAGCTAATCGATTGCCCTTAGCTTCTTTGCTTCTTGGCAGTTCAAATCCGACTGGAGAATTTAGGATGAAATTCACGCCTGCCAAAATCTGTCTCCCCATGAACACGCTTTGTAATGCGCTCGGTTTGATCCTCGGCGCGATGCTAGCCGCGCTGCCAGTGCATGCGCAAACCACGCCCACCTTCACCAACGTCACGGTGCACGATCCGTCCGTCGTCAAGGATGGCGCCAGTTATTACGTCTTCGGTTCGCACCTCGCGGCCGCAAGCACCACGGATTTAATGAACTGGACGCAGATCACCTCGAGCATGTCCGCCAGCTCCCTGATCCACAATGGCACCCCGCTCGTCGAATTCGCCGCAGCTTTCACCTATTCAACGGTCCAAGACTTCTGGGCTCCCGACGCCATCAAGCTCAGAGACGGCAACTACTACTATTATTACTGCACGTGCGAAGGTAACTCACCGCTCAGCGCGCTCGGTCTGGCCAAGGCTTCCGCTATCACAGGCCCCTACACCAACGCCGGTATTCTGCTCAAGTCGGCAGGCGCTAGTCCCTCGGTGTCGCCCTACAACGTCAACACCATGCCCAACGTCGTCGACCCTTCCGTCTTCTACGACAATACCGGTATATTATGGATGGTGTATGGTTCGTTCTCCGGTGGAATCTTTATTCTCCAATTGGACAACACCATCGGCTCGGCAACCATCGGCCAGCCCATCGCCAATCAGGGCTACGGGAAACATTTGGTGGGAGGAAACTCCGCCCGCATCGAAGGCTCCACTATTATCTACAGTCCGGAGACGGCTTATTACTATCTGTTCATGACGTTCGGCGGACTCGATGCAGCCGGTGGTTACAACGTCCGCGTGGGCCGTTCCCGTGCCCCCGACGGTCCTTACCTGGATGCCTCTGGCACCGATCTGGCCACCACCAATACCACCGCGGCCGGCATCTCCAACGATGCTCCGCTCGCCCCCTTCGGTGTGAAGCTCATGGGTAACTGGCAGTTTCTGCACGATTCCAGCGAGCCGCTGACTACCAGCCGTGGTTATGTTTCTCCGGGTGGCGTATCAATCGTCCGCGATACGTCCGCGACTCCGGCGAAATACATCATGGTGTTCCACACGCGTTTCGCTGGCGGCGTCAACGGCAACCTCGAAGCCCACGAAGTCCGCGTTCACCAGCTGTACCTGAGCGCTGACGATTGGTTCGTGGCTGCTCCGCACCGCTATGCACAGGAGACCCTGTCAACCACCGTCTCCAGCCAGATCGCCGGTAACTACAAGCTCATAAACCATGGCAAAGACACAACTGCCACCGTCAAAGCCTCGACCCTGATTGCGCTCAACACCGATGGATCCATCACCGGCACGAGCATCGGAACCTGGGCACTCTCTGGCGATCACTTCGCCACCCTCGTTCTCGACGGCACGACCTACAAAGGCGTTTTTTCGAGCCAGTGGGATGATGACAATCAGGTCTGGACCCAGGCTTTTAGCGCACTGTCCATCACGAGTTCCGCCACTCCCGGCGCCGCCGTCTGGGGCACGAAGATCGTCCCCGGAGCCTCCTCCAGTTCGAGCAGTTCGTCCTCGAGCAGCAGTTCTTCCAGTTCCAGCAGCTCTTCCTCCTCCAGTTCGAGTAGCTCTTCCAGCGGCGGATCGTCCAGCAGTTCAGGCGGTGGTGGTGCCCCTGGCTTCCTCTATCTCACGGCAATGCTGATGACCGTATTCCTTCGCGGCCTGAAAAGCGGATTCGTATATAGATGTCAAAAACCGACGCCTTAAATCGACCGCTGTGGTCAAGCTCGATACCATGCGGGAATTTCTCCGGTGGGGCCGGGCGGCGGCAGGACGACTTTGCGAAAACCGCCCGCGCTATGGCTGCGCGACGGCCTCGAATTTTCTCAACCGGCGCAGTTCGTGGGGCTCGAACCAATACTTATCTTCTTCAGTCCAGGAGGCCGTGCGTTTGCCGCCGCTGTAGCCCGTGGTGCGTTTCTTGGTCTTGCGCTTGCCCAGCGTATCGGCCGCGATTTTGGCCGACTCTTCATCGGCGGCGCAGAAGGTGACGCGGTTGGTCAGGTTGGCGATAAAGACCTTGGCCTTTCGTTCGTCGCCCAGCAGCGGCACGAGCGATTGATACGATTGGGTCGCTGCGACCACGGTGGCGCGCGCCGTCCACCTCCGCTGGTCACCACCTGGCGAGCACGCTGCGGTGGGCGGCTTGGCTTCGCTCCTCGCGTCCCCCGACTCCGCGCCGGCCGCCGGTTGTAGCGCATCCGCGCCACCCGTCGAGTATCCGACCGCTTGGGTGCCTCGGTTGGGCTTGCCCACACATATCTTCATTGCGATGTCGGCATAGACGGCTTGGTCCGCGTCGATGCGCGCCAGGACAGCATCCTTGGTCATTTGGGCAGATTGCGCCGAGACCGTGGCAAGCAGCGAGCACAGCGGGAGAATCAAGGAGTATTTCATGACGAGGGGGATTATATGCCTATTTGTTCAATTCTGCCATCTACGTGCCGCCATCGAGCGTGCTACCGTAAGGGGTGCCTCCATGACCACCCATCACGATTCCGTCGCCGGATCGTGCGGTCGGTAGTGTGTCCGGTGGTTAGCGCGATTTCGGAAGCTGCGGTTTCGACGCAAGCTTGCAGAAATCCCAACACTGGTTCGATCACTTCGACGCATCGACGATGACCCTAATCGCAGCCTTCAGCTCGGGCAGCAACGTTGGCCAAGCTTGGACGATTTTGGCCAGCTCAGAAAAGTCATTCCCAGGATTTGGGGAAGCTATTGAGGAAGGTTCGGTTTTCGCCGAATTGCATCCGGCTTCCGCTGCTAGCGGTTGTGATTAGTTATCCTGGGGTTCGAGTCTCCTTGGGCACCATCTCAACGCTTTTCCAACTTTCTGTTTCCTGCGATGAAGCGGCGAAGCCCGACAACCAGCGCCAGGGATAATATATAGAACTCTCCAAGTGCGCCACCGCCGCCTCCTCCTCCACTTGCACCTCCACCCGATGAAGAAGAGGAGCTATTACTGGCAGCGTTGACTGTTACTGTAACCGTGAACGTTGCAGTGCCAGCCACATTTGTGGCAGTAAGTGTATACTGTCCCGCATCGGCGGTTGTTACGTTGCCTTTGCTATACAAAGACCAGTTCTCCCCTAAAATCGGTGTGCCATTTTTGGACCAATGCTGGGTCATTGGCCATGCTCCAGCAACATTGGGAGCCATATTCAATTGCTCCCCGGGGGCCAAGGTCACCGTGGTAGCCTGGCCAGAAATGGATGGAGCGATGGGTTGACTTACCGTCGCTGTAACCGTAAACGAGGCAGCCCCCAAGTAGTTCGTCACCGTGAGCATATAACTTCCGGCATCCGCCGTTGTCAGAGGGCTCTTGATGAAATGGGCCGTAGTGGCTCCTGAAATCGCCAAACCGTTTTTAGACCACTGATAGGTCATTGGCTCCGCCCCGGAAATGATCGGATTCAGCTCAAGTGTATTTCCAGAGTCGAAGGTCAATGTGCTGGTTAGTCCAGATATCGAAGGCATCGTGGCAGCAGCGACCGTTAGAAAGGCTGTCGTGCTTGTCAGATTTGTGCCCGAATTACTGACTAAACAGCGGAATTGATCGCCATTCATCGACACTGTGGAGCTGTTAATACCGAGTATACTTGTCGTCGAGCCACTGTAGACAGTGTCGTCACTCACACCCGTCCATGCGCTGCTCCCCGCAGGCAGTCGCTGCCATTGGTAGGTTGGCAAAGGATAACCAAAGGCCGTGATTGAGAATTGCGCAGTGTGATTGACCCCAACGGAAACACTCGATGGCTGGGTAACAATCGCCGCCGCCTGATTGGTCTGCGCGAGATACGTTACCAGGTTTGTCATGTTAGGTGAGCCTAAGCCCGTGCAGAAATCATAACCAACGCTTGCGGAATAAGCACCAATCGAACCAGAGGTTATATCATTAAAGGCGGACGTGCCCGCGGCTGCGTACAACTTGGGATTCAGAAATCCAACTGCTGCGAGGCCGGCATTGGCCCTGGCTTGATTGATAAGGGCATTCAAACCTGCCCACAACGGACTCGAAAAGCTCGTGCCGGACGCCGGATAAGCGAGGCCTCCTAGATAAACGATGGGAGCCCTGTTGAGCGACATATCACCGAAATCAGCCATGGCAGCCACATCAGGTACGCAACGCTGTGTACCACTTGGCATCCCACGAGCCACCTGCCATGCAGGGCGGCCAAAATATTGGCTCGTACCACCGCCTGCGGCAGAGCTGCCGCCTTCCAAAGACCAGCCGACTTCAGGCAATTGAACGGTGCCAGCCTGGGAGCGAGGAAAAGAGAGGGTAGTCCCACCGACAGCGGTCACGCTTGGATCCGAGGCAGGGAAACTCACTGTAAGGGCAGCGCTGGAACTGTAGTAGGCGTAGTGATCCGCGAAATACGGGTTCGATCCGAAATCACCTGATGAAGCAAAACAGGTCACCCCTTGCGCCGTCAGCAAGACCAGACTCGGGTCATATTGCGTCACTGACGCATCCTCAATGCCACCATAGCTCTCGCTGACTTGATGAATACTCGTGTTGGTAGCCACGTCGTTGAGGAGTTGGGTGAAAGCCGCTGCCTCGCCTGCAGAATCAAGGGGAAAAGGCGTTGCGTACACTCGGACTTTTGCGCCGGGTGCCACGCCGCTGGACCACTGCACGTCCATGGAGATTTCGAATCTGTTTCCGGTAGCACTATTCTTCGGACCGCCAGAAACATTAACAATGGTAACGTTGCTTAAAGATTGGGAAATACCACATTGGCTCCAGAAAGTAGTTAGATCGGAGTCGGCAGGTGCGGCATCGCCGATGATGGCGATGGTCTGCCCGCTGCCCGTAAGATTTCCCGGAGTATTATAGGCGGTGGTTACCGCCGCGGGCGTGATGGCGTAATAGCCCGGTACGGTCAATGCTTGCGGTACACGCCAGGTGCGTGGGTGCCGAATCAAGTGTGGCTGCAAGCCGCGTATGCCAGTGACCTTAATAGCAATTACATCGGGAATCTGCGGCACGGAAATCGCAGAGGTAAATTCGCCGTCGGCCGTGGACACTCGCGCCAATGTCACGCCGAACGTCGCCGCCACGCGGGAACTGGCGCCTTCTGCAAAAACCGCGTGCCGTGTATTAGCATCCAGGGTAATCTTGAAACCCTGAGACTCAAGCCAGGCTCGCACTACGTTGTAGTCTTCTTTGGAAGGCAAATAGTCCTCGAGCTGCGCCCGGGAAAGCACCTCGCCCTTAGCGACGCGGGCCTTCAACTCGTCGAAATTGTTCATCTCGAGTATCAGGTTGAAACGCATGGACGCATCTCGCTCCTGCGGTGTCAAAGCCGAGCGCACTACCCGACCGAAGGTTCGCTCCATGGGCTCGCCAGATTGCGCTCTCCGAACGACCGCACCTTCGACAGGCACAATGCTGTTTTCAAAAGAAACGCTGGCAGCTACGCGAGCACCCATAAAAATGGAAACCACGCCAAATAGCCAAAGACAGATATTACGAGGATACATTAATATCATATTTTAATCACCAAAAGCTGGATATGCGACTTTCCCAATGGCCAAGTCCCAAGCAATGAAGATGATCGTTTCAAACAATTCCATGCAAGCAAAAAACTAACTGCATACAACAACCAAGCGACCGGAAGCACTGCGTATTTTAAGTTTCATCCGTCACGCCGATCCCCCTCATTTTAATTTAGCCCTTTCACGATGAAGCCTTGCGCTCGTTGAGGCCGCAACACTTCGGCCAACGCCGGAATGATCGGAAAGAGCGCGACCTTTTACTCTTGGTCGTTTCAGCGCGACCTGGGACGAGTATCTACAGCGGTTTATAACGCACTCAAGCCGTCGTAGGTTTCGGTATTTGGCCCGGCTTTTTAGTCAACGATGTGAATGTCAGCGGTATTGGCTTAAAGTCGATGCCGTTGTTGACAGATAATTAGGGTTAAATCCCTATGCAGGAAAAGGCATCACCCGCAAACTCCCTGGCTGATCAATCCCCCACCCAAAACCTACAACCCTGGCCACGCGCCTCTGTGCCGCTTAGCTTCGTTCCTGCGATTTAGCGGGTTCACTGCTATTTGCGACACCCGGAAACTTAAAATACTTTCGGCGAGCCATGTCTCGCGACTTCCGTCTCGAATTCCCATGAATCGGTTACTCCGTTTACTTAGCTTATCGATCGTATGCGCTCTGACTGCGCACGCTCAAAATACAATTTTCAACGCTTCGCTTTCAGGCGATGCACTTAATCCAGTCACCTACCCGGTCGTGACGTCCACCACGACCGGATGGGATGTGCTTTCAAATAAAAACTCTCCCGCGCCAACCGAGTCAGGCGGCGTGCTTACCCTCAATATGGCTGGGACTAGCTCTGGATTTGTCGAGGCCCAGACTTTGTTTTCCCCTGCGCCGGTGCAACTGCTCCCTGGTTCTTATATCGAGGTGACGAGTACGTTCGCGCCAACCTTCGTCCTCACCAACTCCTCGGATAACCTTATCTTCGGCCTGTTTAACTCTGGCGGCTCTGCGCCACTTTCTGGCCTTTTAAATAGCGGACTCAGCAACACCCTTACCAACTTCGCAACTGGAGGCGCGAAAGGCTGGCTTGGCTATAATGCCAACATACCCCTAACCGGTAGTTCGCCAAAAATGCTCAATCGCGCCGCGCAAACTGCCGCCAACAACACAGTACAAGATGTGTTGATCGACTCACAGTCGACCTCGGTGGGCTACAGCGTTCCTGCGGGCACGAGCGCCAGCAGCGTCGGAGCGATGTCCAGCACGTTCATTAACGGTTCGACCTACACACTCGACTACAAGCTCTCGCTCTCCGCCGACGGTTTAACACTCACGGCCTCGGTGAGTCTGTACAATGGAGCGGGCACGACAGGCACAGGTGCTAACACGCTTATTGGCTCCTACACCGGAAAATTTACAGGCGCCGCTTTGCTCACAAAATCCTTCGACGCATTCGCGATTGGCTGGCGCGCTGATGCCGGCACAAGCAGCCCGTCGAATCTCAAAATCAACGCTTTCAAGGTTAGTACAACTGGCGGTGCACCTTGGTTCGTCACGCAGCCTCCTGCCAACATTGCCAGTTCAATCGGAAGTGATCTCACCTTGACCACGGCCGTGGGAGGCATGGTGAACAATTATCAATGGCAGGTAAGTACGGACGGCGGCAGCACCTTTTCAAATCTAGACACCTCCGCCATTCCGTCGGCAGCGACGGCTTCTGTGACGCTCTCGAATATCCAATTCACCAATGCCGGGATTTATCGGCTCATCGTTACCAATAACGCCGGTTCTTCAATAAGTTCGAACTGCACGGTCACCGTTTCAGTCACGCCGGTCGCACCCACTATCAGCACCAACCCAGTCGGTGCGACTGTGCTTGGGGGCACGTCCTACACGTTCAATGTTATCGTCAACGGCACCTCACCGCTCACTTACCAGTGGCAAAATAGTACCGACGGCGTGACCTTCACGCCTATCACGGGAGCCACGAGCGCATCGTACACGATTCCATCCGTAGCGCTTTCAGACGAAGGCTATTATCTGGTGACAGTCACCAACGTAGCCGGCAGCGCGACGAGTACCGCAGCGCAGTTGGTTGTGGATCAGCCGCTCGCGATCACAAACCAGCCGGTAGGAACAGCCCTTAATCTAGGCGCGAGCTATGTCCTTTCCGCCACCGCGGCCGGCAAACCCGCTCCCAACTACCAATGGTATCTCAACGGCTCACCGATTGCCGGTGCTACTAGTTCGACTTACACGATTGTGTCAGCTTCCGCGACCGATGCAGGGATCTACACCGTCATTGCCAGTAACTCGGCGGGTGACAGCGTCACCAGTACGGGTGCAGCGGTCGCGGTACTGTCACCGACGTTCGCGCCCACGGCGATGACCCCAACGCCCACTCCAACGGGAGTCGCGCCAGACACACGCCTTACCCTCACATTTAATCAACCCGTCTCGATCGGGATCATGGGTACAATAAAAATCTACGACGCATCGAACCCAACCACTCCAGTTGATACAATCGACCTCATTGCTGGAACAGCGCTGATGAAAACACTCCGAGCTGGAGGCACAATTTCCACGCTGCCTCTCCCGGTGCAGAACAAGACCGTCGGTGGGCTGACGAATTTCAACTATTACCCGATCACGATTTCGGGCAACACGGCGACAATTTACCCGCGTAATAACGCCCTCACCTACGGAAAATCGTATTTTGTGACCATCGATCCTGGTGTATTTACCGATAACACAGGGTTGTCTTATGCTGGTATCAGCAGCAGCTCCGGATGGACATTCTCGACCAAGACAGCCAGCCCGTCGACCAGTGCGACTCAGTTTGTTGTCGCTGCCGATGGTTCGGGTGATTTCTACACCGTACAAGGCGCGCTAGACTTCATTCCTTCTGGTAACACGACCCCGCGCACCCTCTTTATCCGTAAGGGCACCTATTTCGAGCAGATCTATTTCACCGGCAAACATTCGCTAACGTTTCTCGGCGAGGATCGCGCGCAGACCGTGATCGTCTACCCCAATAACAACACGTTTAACAATGTTTCAGGTTCCTATCATCGAATGACGCTACAGGCGGACAAGGTGAACAACGTAGTGTTTGCGAATCTGACCATTCAGAATTCTACGCCACACCTCGGGTCCCAGGCAGAGGCGCTGATTTTGAATGGCACGACGACGGCACGAGCGATCGTGAGTAACGTTAACCTTTTCAGTTATCAAGACACGCTTCAGGTCAATGGTCAGGCCTACGTCACCGATTCTCACATCTCAGGCGACGTCGATTTCATGTGGGGCAGCGGCCCGTGCTTTTTCAACAATTGCGAACTCACCGCGCTCACCTCTGGCGGCTATTTCACGCAGATTCGAAACGGCAGCGCGAACCATGGTTTTGTTTACTACAATTGCACGCTCGATGCGGTGAGCGGTGTGGCAGGAATGTTCCTTTCGCGCATCGACCCTGCTGTGTCTGGCGGTTTTCCGTTCAGCGAAGTAGTTTGGTTAAATTGTATAATGGGTACGCTCAACGGTGCAACCTACTCGACGCCGATTAGTCCTTTGGGCTGGCTCCTCAACAATACGCCAGATCAGACTGCGACCAGCGCACCGAACATTCATTTCTGGGAATACAACAGCCACTACAGCGACGGCACGCCGCTTAATGTTTCATCGCGCATCGGAGCCTCGAAGCAGCTCACCTTGCCAACTGACGCAACCACGATCACCAACTATAGCACGCCTTCATATGTGCTCGGTAACAGCTGGACGCCGACGCTGTCACCCTTGATCGCAACGTCGCCCACAACGCAGTCTGTGAACTCTGGCGGCAGTTTCACGCTCTCAGTTCAAGCGTTTGGTATTCCCGCACTCACTTACCAATGGTTGCTCAACGGCCTGCCGATTACGGGCGCGACCGGTGCAAGCTACACCGTCGCGAGTTCGGGCAACGCCGACGCCGGTATGTATTCCGTCGTTGTCAGTAATGGCTCCGGCTCAGTCACGACCACCGCGGTTCCGGTCGTCGTTCACGACACCGCGCCCGTCATCACGTTGCAACCAGCCAATACGTCCGGCCTGCTCGGAACCACCGCCACACTCAATGGATGGGCAGTCGGCGACGGTCCGTTTACTTATCAATGGCTGAAAAACAGCACCCCGATCACGGGCGCAACAAACCAATCGTTACGCCTAACTGAGCTGCAGACGTCGGATGCCGGCAGCTATGCCGTCGCTGTCACCAATGCAGGCGGCACCACGATCAGCACGAGTGCCACACTCAACATCGTTTCGCCGGCTACAACTTTGCCCACCACTCCAAAAATTCCTGCCGGGATTTTTGACGCCACCACTTACGGTGCGATCGGCGATGGAATGACAGACAGCACTGTAGCCATTCAGGCTGCGATCAACGCCGCTAAAGCAGCAGGTGGTGGCACGATTGAGTTACCTCCTTCCAGCGGTGCTTATCTATGCGGACCCATTACGCTTTCCAGCTTTATGAATTTGCAGGTGGATATGGGTGCTACGCTTCGTGCGCTACCCTTCGGTGTGTATCCGAAGAGCACGACAGCGCCCGCGCATTTTGTCACCGTCAGCAGTGGCTCCACCGACGTCGAATTCAGCGGCGGAGGAACGATCGATGGCGACGGCACCGCGTGGTGGGCAGCGTTTAACTCCAACACGATCTCGAATCGCCCACGCCTCATCCAGATCGGTCGGTCGACGAATTTCTTGTTCACCGGTCTCACGTTTTTAAATTCGCCGAACTTCCATCTATCGTTCAGTGGCCCGGCTAACAACGTGACTTTCTTCGGTGTCACGGTCAGCGCGCCCGGCAATTCGCCCAACACCGACGGCATGGATCTCGCGGGTTCGAATATCCTGGTACAGAATTGTTCGGTCTCAGTTGGCGACGACGACATCGTCGCGAAGCCCGGCAGCACTTTCTGCCGCAATATATATATTGCCGATTGCGCCATCGGCACCGGTCACGGTGTTTCGATCGGCGGCCAGACCAACACTGGTCTCGATGGTATGATCGTGACGAATTGCACATTCAACGGCACGAGCTCAGCGCTGCGTTTCAAAGCCGACCCAACCCAAGGCGGTCCCGTACAAAACGTCACGTTCTCAAATCTCACAATGACGAATGTCCAATACCCGATCTTGTTTTATAGTTATTATAATCAGCTCGGCAGCCCGGGCGCCACTTCGGGTAGCAGTCAAACGACACCGGCAAAAGTGAATGCTGCAAACATCACCCCTCCCAACTCGCTTGCGTCATCCACCATTCCGACTTGGAAAAATATTACTATCACTAACCTGACGGTGATCAACGGTTCGGGTTATAGCACAATCTGGGGCCTGCCGCTTGCAAACGGGCTGATCGCCAACGTCACCTTAAACAACGTTAATATCCAAGGAGGCGCGGGACTCGAACTCTACGACGCGACCAATATCCAACTCACTGGATCAAACAGCGTCGGCCCGATTATTACCTGTAACGCGCTCGCAATCACAGGACAGCCGCAAGACCAGACCGTCAATGCCGGCGGCAGTTTCACTTTGAGCGCAACAGCGGTTGGTGGCAGTGGCACGAATAATACCGGCCTCACCTATCAATGGAATTTAAACGGCATTCCGTTGAGCGACGGCGTGCAATCCGACGGCTCGACCGCCAGCGGCTCGACGACCTCAACCCTCACCGTTGCGAACGTGAGCACACTCGGTGCTGGCGCTTACACCTTGACCGTTTCGACCGCGCTCGACGGCTACAATGTCGCCACGAGTTCACTCGTACCTAACAGTCTGCCGGTCTCTGCGACGAGCAGTCCCGCCATGATTACCGTGAACGTCGGCGATGTTTTTGCCTATGCCTTAGGCGTACCGAGCAACGGACTATGGGTAGGCGCGCCGGCCGTGGGCACCAGCGGTAATCAGCTCGCGCTCAGCTTCAACCGTATGCGCAGCGACGTGACCTACCTCGTACAACGTTCGAGCGACCTCGTTACCTGGACCGACGTAGCGGTAAATCCTGGTTCGGTCGGTTCGCTCGTCACTGTAGCCGATCCAGACTCGGTTGGCGCTGTACGTAGTTTCTTGCGCATCCGAGTCACTGTGGCTGGCCAGACTGGAACCTGGGTACCGGAAGGTGAAGTGCTGGTCCGTTTGCCTGCTGGATCGTCCACAACTTACACGGGACATCCGCTCGATATTCCCGGCATCTACCATGGTCCGATCGCAAGCGTGTCAGGCGGAACGATCACGATGACGAGTTCGCCGTTCACCGCTGGCGCATTTGCTCAAGCGAACTCGCCCTATTGGTTGCGCGTGATGACGGGTGCACAAGCTGGCCGACACGCCTTGATCACGGCCAACACCGCCAATTCAATTACGGTCGACCTCACCGATGGCACTAGCTCTCCCGTGGCGCTTGATGCCAACGGCTGGGCGATGGCAGTAGGTGATATCATCGAAATCGCTCCGGCCGACACGCTCGCGTCTCTTTTTGGTGGGCTGTTAACCGGAGGCGCTTCGATCCTTTCAGCTGATACCGTCAGTCTCTGGGACGGCACACGCTGGGTCGCGTTCTACTATTCGACCACCCAAAACACTTGGCTCGGCCAACTAACCGGCACCACATCTCAATCGAATCGCGTGGTGCGCCCCGACGAAGCTTGGGCGATCACCCGGCGGAGTGGCCGGCCAGCACTTTCTGTGTTGCAGTTCGGCGCCGTGCCAGTCCATCCGCAACTTCTCCGACACCCGGGTGGTGGTTCGCGTATGACGTCGCTACGGTTCCCGGTGCCTCAACCACTCTCTAGCTTTGCGTTCACAGGTGGCCCTGGCATTTGGTTAGCTGCCGACGACGAATCGACAGCCGACACTATCGGCCGCTGGACAGGAACCGCGTGGCGGACCTACTGGGAACTCACCGACGGCACCTGGCTACAACACGGCG